>Ga0115566_10002481_pt1 | contig 15217 bp, 13 predicted proteins | sample COGITO_mtgs_1204_3_FD_87173 | JGI IMG/M metagenome (GOLD analysis project Ga0115566, IMG submission 87173) | Pelagic marine microbial communities from North Sea - COGITO_mtgs_120405 | ecosystem: Environmental > Aquatic > Marine > Epipelagic | place: Germany:Helgoland, sampling site Kabeltonne...
AAATAAAAAAATTTGTGTAGTTGTGGTGGGTGTGGGGGGGGGGGGGGGGTGGTTTATTTCTTGGTAAGTGCGCTGGGTCTTAATAGCACAAATAAAAGCAACTCGGTAACTTTGTGATTAGGAAAAAATTAAATAAAGGGTTTGTTGTAGAAAAATGATGAGTAGTAGCACACTGGTCGGGGCTAAAACTAAACCCCAAACGGGGATTTTAACTTTGCATTTGCCATTAGACCGTTTAGTATACATCTCGAAGCTGTCTATAAAGGCGTAGGCTAACGCCAGAAAAGCGACGTGTAAAACTTCGGGGATACGGTTGTTTGGAAAAAAATAAAGTGTTCAGGTGGGTGTGCTCATACGAGCAATAAAGTTTAGTCACATAAAAAAAAAAAATTCTTTTATTTGATCAGACTCTCACCGTAAATGGAACTCAAAATTTTTAGATTGGTAGGCCCCTAAAAGCTCAAGGGCGGCCGAAAAAATGACACAGCCGCATCACAGTTTGTAGAAGCTAACCATAAATTCAATTTTTTTAATTGGGCAAAGTCTCAAAATTTTTTTGTAAGCCGCTATCTGCTTCTTGTCAAAAAGTGCTTCCAGTACGTAAGGTTTAGACAGGTCTTTAATATCCTTGGCTATACTTAGCGCGGGGAAGTGTATGTCTCAGAAGATGCCCCTACGCTCTCAAAAAAAAAACAAAAGCCCCTTACAGAGTGCTAAAGCGAATCAAAGGATAAGAAGACGTTCGGTTTCGTAGAAATTACTCAAAAAAAGTAAAGACCGGGAAGGTCAAGTTGGCTTAAGTAAGCCGGTTAGTTTTTGTATTGCTTTTGTATATAGAAAATTTGTAGATCTGGATTAAATTGGGGTTGGCTAAGAAAAAAAAGAAAAAGGCTAGCTGACTTTTGTGCTTGTGCCTTAAATCGGACAGCAGGTAGCTCAGCCCCATAAGTGTGCGTAAGACATGTTTAAACAGGCTCAAGCTTTGCTTGAAAGAAAGCACGGCAACTGTAGGCGTGAGCTTAGCCAGGGCGGCTATTGGGTTCTTTAACTTTTTAGTCCCTAAGGGTGGTTGGGGCTTTAGGACTCACGTATTTGTGAAAACTAATTTGGACAGTGCTAAAGATCTAGTAGAGTCTGCTTGTATAAAAAAAAAAAGTAACCTAAAAATGGTATTAAAAAAGCTCCTCTTCTTGCTGGGTTGCGGTTGCTTAAGTGCGCTAATAATGTAAAAGGCTTCTGTTTTTTTTGCGGCTCCTGGGCGGATGGAGTTTAGGCAAGTGTAATGCTTTAGAGAGCTAACCTGTACTTACGGGATAGTTTTTTTTGGCGGTAGTTTATAACTAAAAATCCTAATTTGGAAAAGCTTTTTGTGGCTTTTTTGGAAAACACATAGCCGTAATTTTGCGCAGAGCTTACAGCGCTACCATCTTTTTTGGGGCTGTAGCTTTTCGTGGAAATGGTTGTAACCGGACTTGTTTTTTTTTTTGAAAGTTTGGTTGGGGTGACCGCTCTATAGACAGTGCCCTGCTTAAGTACCCGAGTTTTTTGTGTCTTTTTAAAGATACTAAAAATTTTAACTAGGGCAGTCGTCCTGATCTGTTTATGCCTAACTGCTAGTTTCATAGAAAAAAAAGCCTGTAATACGTGAGGTTGTTGCCCTTAAAAAATAAAACCCGCTCCTTAAAATTATTAACTGTAACGAAGATGTTTGAGTCTTTCGACGACAATTTGTATGGGTTTGAAAAAACGCTTACGAAATTTTTAAAGCTGTCCGCCCGCCTAATTACTCTTACCAAGCGAAAGAAAACTTAAATTAGACGATACTGTCGACCAAAAACCCTTACGGCCCCTATAACCCTTATTGGTCAGCCCCGACCTCACTTGATTAAAGTTAACGGCTGCTATACTAACGGAGTGTGTGCTTTTTTGCTTGAGTAAAAGTAAGCTGACGATATTAAAGCAAACTAAAACTAGGGTAAAAAATATGAATAAAAACATTAAAGGGTTAAAGACATATATTATCAGGAAGAAAAAAAAAAACTCATTGGTTTCTGTTGTTTGAAAAAAGTTTAAGATAAAGACGGGTAAAAGTGCACTAAGTAAGTGGAGGCTGCCGGGGGTGTTGGGGAAAAGTCAGACGAAAGAAAGTGCTACAAAAGACGAGCTTGTTTTTTTTTTTTCTGATTTTGCTTTCTGGTCCTCAAATGCAACAAAAAAGGATCAAAAAACTACCACGAGCGTACTATACAGAATCAAAAGGATCAAAAAACTTAGCGTAAACCCTAACCAGCCCACTAGGCTAATTGTGCCGAAAAGAAGGCCGACGGAAAAAAAGTAGAGGTACTGTTTAAAGAGAAAGCTCATACAAAAACAAATATAATAAAATAATATAAAAAAAAAAAGATCTACAAAGCACCAGGAGGAGCTCATTGTTTTAAAAAAAATAAAATAAGACAGGTTTTTTATTTGCTAGAAGAGTATATTGAGTAAAATGGCATGGATAAGTAAAAAAATAACGTAAATAACCAGTTCGTGTCAAGTAAAGCTCGCGACTTGGTCGAACCTAAGCCTAAGCATGTTTAACCGCAACCAAACAACAAAAAATCAGATTAGCGTAAGCTTAAACACGTAAATCAGCGAAACTACTCCGATGCTAGAGCAAAATCAAAAAGAGACGTAGTTAGAAAAGATTTCGACCCGCCAATGCAGCAAAGATAACGAGTAAAAAAAATCAGAAAAATAAAACAAATTAACAAGTTACTGACGCAGTTTAAGCTTTTTAGCTGTTTGCCTACGGGATAGTTTTATAGCAAGCTCGAGGTTAATAGAAGTAAACATGATCTCGTAAACGCAAATACTTGTAAGCGCGTGGTCTAAAAATTTAACATGCCACCAAGCACCCTTAGACCTATTAAAAAAGATTAAAAATACAGTAGTAAAAAAAAAACCTAAGCCTATGTTTAGGGAGCTGTGCTCGGCGGTGTCGGCACTTTTCATACATTGCATGTCTTTAACCAAAGGTAGCAATCCAAGAAACAAAAAAAGGACAAGTGCCCGTAAGAGGCCTCCAGAAAGAGAGGGTGCGCTGGCTAAAGAAAAGTAGAAAATTCAAAAGTACCACTCCGGTTCGATGCTAGTTGGTAGGTTGTTCCAGTTAGTAGCGCCCCCGTAATAAAATTTATAGAGGCTCAAATAAGTGCTACCTCAACTTGCAGATTTTCGGTAAATCAAAAAGAAAAAGATAAAAAAATATATATAAAGTAAGTAGAGCTCCTTAACGATCTCGTCAGGCATCCAATTAGGTCTTTCGTTCGTGGGCCAGGACATGTACTTATTTACGGAACTTCCCCCAAAGTGAACTAACCTAATATGGTACATAAGAAAACCGGCCCCTGCAACAGAAAGAAGTATGTGCGCTATTAGCGTACGTGCTAAAATAGAATAAGGTATTTTCTCGCCTCCTAAAAGTAGAAAAACTGCTCAGCCGCCTAAATAAGTATCTACTATAGTTTGAACCATCGTGTAGAGTGTTGGGCTGAGTACAGTTCAAGGTAAGATACATCCCATATAGGAAATGCCAAACATCATCATTAATATACCCATACCGGACTTCCACATCCCCGCACGCGAGCCATAATAGGCGTTAGCCTGTATAGCTTTTGCCATGTGGAAGAAAACACTAGCAAAACCAACCGCGACTAACATTTTGTGTGACCTTACCAAGATGTCGCCTATTTGTGTATTATACTTCATGAAGAGTAGGCTGGCCTTGACCTCGGTTATATAGGTAGAGTACCAAAGACACATTAGCTCGCCGGAAACTCCCATCATGAGTGCGACCAGCATTAAAAGAGTAGCTACCCCGTTGACCCATTTAAAAGTGAACGCGCCGGTAAAAAAAAGAACCCTGTCTACGAAAAATTTGAAATTAAACAAAAGTTTTTGGGTTGCCGAAGCAATTCGTCTTAGATTTAGTTGAAGTTGAATCAACGGTTAAAGGATAATGAGTCCCTGAGCCCCTTCCCGGTAAATCTAGGGGGTTTACCTGCTTTAGGAGCGTAAACCGGGCCTCTGCCCCACATGGGTGGATTTGTGGCATTGTGGGCTAATTGGCTCTTAGCTTTAAATTTGCCGTGTCCGCGAAAGCGCCGGTTTTCTTGAGGATAAACGTGTTTAGTTGTTAAAAGAATCTAATGAGCTTGTCCAAAAAAAGGTTTCGCCTGTCTCTGCGGGTAAAGGGGCCGAGTACTTTACCGTAACGTGGGAAAAAAAAAATATGCTGGGTAAACTTACAGCGTAACCTAAAAGAGTTGTTTCAAAAAAAGTGAAAATACGGTGTTAGAAGCTGGTTGCCTTTTTTTAAAGGGTCTTTGTGGTAAGGTACTAAGTTAGAAACTATTTGTTGGGACTTAAACCTTGTTTTTTGGAGCGGCTTGAGTTGAGAAGAGCTTAAATATTTGAAAATGGTATTAAAAAAAAATTTAAAATAGTTAATTTTTTTTTTGTAGAATGAGATGTTGGTTGCTGCGGCTTTAAAAATACCAGAGTATTTAAAGAAGAAGAAGAAGTGAAAAAAAAAAATTAACTTCGGCTAGTTACAACTAAACGTACTGCCTTTGTACCGAATTGTCTAAAACATAATTAACCGCTTTTGTACCTACGCTTTCACTTAAGCTAGACTTTTGTGAGTTGTCCACACTTTGTACAAAAACTCTAAAAAGTGTTTGTACGATAATAAGAACACTCTCAACTACCTCGCCGACCATTAGCAGCATCCTATCGTACAAGTCCCCATAGTCTCCGGTAAAGACTTTAAAATTTAAATATTTATAGTACGCGTACGTTGTTTGGTAAGAGGACCTTACGTCGTACTTCAGACCGCAGCTTCTGGCAATAACCCCGGAGATGCTGGCGTTCTTTACGAAATTTTTTGACATAGAACCGATACCCATAAACCTAAGCTTAAGTACCCTAAAAAACAGCAGTGGTTGGAAAAAATTTTTAAAAAAAAATAAGAAATAATTGAAGTAGGAAAACATATTATCGATTAGGTAACTGTTAAAATAAGAAAATCGGGTCTCAAATGGTCGGTAAAGCGCTGCGTGCAGCCTTGCACCAGATACGGCTTCATAAAATCCCATCAGATGCTCCCGTCACTCTAAAAAGAAGAAGAAGATAAAAAAGTTACCTGTGTCGAAGGTTAGGATCGATATATGCATTAGGTGGTTTTTTATGCGTGTGATCTCGTCGAAAACCGTTCGTATTTTTAAAAACGCTGCGGAAGACACCTGGTAGTCGACAAGACCTTCGATACCCAAAACGTGCGCGTGTTCGCTAGTAAGGGTCGACACGTAGTCTAGCCTATCCATATAGGGTGTTCCCATGTAAAAGGGTCTGGTCTCAAAGAGTTTTTCTGTACCCCTGTGCAAAAGTCCTATGTATAAAACAGAGTTACGTATGGTCTCCCCCAGCATTTCTAATGTGAATTTTATAAGCCCGTGGGAACCGGGGTGCTGTGGTCCAAATTGGACAAACATTGACCTCAGCTCGCGGCTTTCTGCGGCAGAAAACCTAAAAAATAAAATTAAATTAAGCAAACTTATGGGGGGGGTTTAGGGTTGGGCTCTAAAGGATTAATTTATTAATTAGGTTATTCATTACGAAGCTTTTAGTAAACAGTATGAACAAAAAGTGAGACAGAAAAACAAATAAAAAAAAAAAGAGAGACTGGCTGTAACCAAGCAAGAAGCTATTATAGGAAAAAGTTAGTTTCAAAAGTAGAAAAGCAAAAGTGACCATAGCTGCCGCGACCAGGTAGAACACAAAACCAAATATGATCGGGTTGGTATCGTTGCTAGAATCCTGGTCCTCAGTGTTGTCAAAAATTATTAAGGTAAGCGCAACGGAAAGTGAGAGGTAAGCAGTAGCAAACAAATAAATGGAAGTTGGGTTCGCTACAAGCTGCAACAAAGCACGTTCACCAAAAAAGGGTACATTAGGTAGTAGGTACATTGTAGCTACGGAAGAGACCGATAGTAAGAATGCTGTTAGCTGATTAGAAAATGCCTCGGAGGGCTGTGTGCGCTTGACGCTGTAATTATTCAAAAGGTGTAACAGCAGCTGTTAAAGGAGGTTGTACTTAAACCTAAATGTTCGTAAGTAGTAGCTGCGTAAAAACTTAAGGGAGAGTGGCCTTATTTTAGAATTGTAAGATAACACGTCAACTAGACTACACTCTTCAAAAAAAATAAAAGAAGTTTTTGATTTAAAATAAAGCAGCTTTTTGCTAAACACGTAAAGACAGCAGTTGTTTTTTCAGTTGTTTCATCTTTACAAAGTTAAAGTAGTTTTGGTTTAGCAAGTAAAAAAACATTAGCAGATTAGACAGCCCTGTTGGTGTGAAGAGGGATAAAACCGCGTAATGTGTCTTGACAATAAAGGTGTTGAAGCTTTTTTTGGGGCCCTTTACTCCTCTAATAAGCGTTCGCCTTTTTTTTTTCTGCAAAAATTGAAAAAGGCAAATAAATAGCCTAAAAACAAAAAAGTAAAAAAACTTAAATTGCATTTTTTTTTTTACAGAAAAAAAAAAATTGACTGTCAAAGATGTCTCAGGTGTTCGGTAAAGTTTAGTCGGCATCCGACTTTCGTAAGTGGTGGGGGTGCTTGTTACCAAAAGGCAGTCGCCGCAGTACTTAATATCATCAACTAGAGACCTTGGGCTCGAATCAAGAACTTAATTTTTTTTGCAGAACTAAAATACCATAGAGCAGGGCCTCTGCGGTGGGGGGGCACCCACCAATATAGGTATCCACAGGTATAACCCTGTCGCAACCCCTTATTATACTGTAGGAAAAGTAATAGTAACCGCCGCCGCCTGCGCAACTACCCATGGCTATAGTATAGCTGGGTTTGGCCATAAACTCCTGTAATTTTTTTAAAGCGGGCGCCATTTTTGGCGTTACGGTACCGGCTACTATAAGCAGCTCGGACTGTCGTGGGGTTCCCCTAAAAAGGCAACCAAATCTTTCAATGTCGTAGCGGCTGCAAACGCTGTGCAAAAGCTCAATAGCACAACAAGCAAGTCCGAAACTAAGGGGTCACAAAGAACCTATGCGTAACCAAGAGACCATATGACGGAGGCCTCCCTGAATAAAATCAAAATAACTCAAAAGGTTGTTGCGCTAAAGTAAAATAAGGGCACTTGTAAAAAAAATAAATGAAAAAAACGCTCAAAAGAGAAAAAGTAGTTGTTCGATAGAAACTTGCTCCGAAAAGAAAAAAATATTAAAAAATTTAAATGCTTTCGAAAAAACGCTAACGTTGTATAGTTTAGATAAGTAGGACCGGAAAAAAAAGAAATAGGAAAAAGATGTAGCCGCCTGCCAGACGTTGAAGAGCCTACCTATAACAACGTTTGTTCAAAAGTCCGCACGGCCTCTTTTAATAAATTCTTTTCAAAAAGAAAGGGTTCTGCACGCTAAACTTAACAAAAAACAAGAATTATAAGGAGCCAAAGCTTTAGCAAACCAAAAATCCCGTAAAACGTTTTCTCGTAGTAAAAAAAAAAAGTGACAAAAATAAAAAATTTAAAAAGAAAATAAAACAAGTGGTCTGTACTATTTCTTTAAGCCAAAAAAAGATCTACGCTTTTGTTTAAAATTCAGAACCAAAAAGGCCTCTTTGCCTGGGATGAGCTTGAGATTTACCCCGGGCGTGTCCCTAAAACCTCTGCCGCTTACCCAAACCTTGGAGAATTTTTTTAGAGCATGCGAGACGCCTTTGACAGCTCCCAGAACTGTTTTTTTTTTAGAGATATAAACTTTCGCAACTTTACGGTGGGCCGAATTTGGTTTTCTGGGGTTGGTGGTGTAGAGTCGCTGAATAACTCCCTTTTTTTGGGGGTTGCTTGCAAGTCGTCTTGCACGGCTTCGGGTGGGCTTAACTCTTTTAAAAAGTACTATTGGTGGGTGGGGTGCTTGTTCTTTTTTGTTCGGGCTGTGACTAAATTAAAGCCCTGCTGAAAGGCTTATACTCAGTCTACTAAAACTATCCAAGAGATAAAAACTTGCGGGCCCCAGTAGAGGTGTTGATAAGACCAAAACACTTGCAGAGAGGAAAAAAACTAAGAGGTGGCTACTTTTGGAAAGTAGGGGGTGTTTGCTTTTTAAAGTAGTGCCCAGGGGCTTCGTGTTGGACTTAAACAGCTGAAAGTAAAAAACTACCGAAACGACAATGCTGAGTATATAGAGGCTTAGAAGTAGGTAACTTTCCTCCTGCAAGTTAGTCAACAAAAAGCTAAGTTTATAAAAAAAGGCTAATGAAGGGGCGCCGCCTCCTAAACTCAGGAGGGGTAGTAAAAAAAAAAAATAAAGGAATGTTTTGTTGAGGGGGGCCCCCAAATTTGAAAAGTAGCGCGCACTACTATTGTTCGCTACAAAGTAAAAGTAGAAAATAAAGGCTAAGGTAACATAGCTCAGTACAAAAAATAAAAAAAAGGGCTGTGTGGAGCCTACGTTTAAAAGAAGGCTTATAAGGGCTAAGTTTAAATTCAGGAGTGCACTTAAAACCAAAAACTGTCTGATGTTTAGCGCCGTATTTACATGCAAAAAACAGAAATAAAGATTGTAAAGCACAAAAAGGCACAGAAGGCTAAAGGCGCTATTACAAGAAAAAAGATACATTTTGGAAGAGATGAACTCGAAAAAAATAAGAGAGAACACAAAGTAAACCGTAGAGAAAAACGAAAAGTGGACTAGGCGAAAACTTTCGAAAATTTCTAATTTTCAAAAATGTAGGGGGGCTACTCCAAGCTTAAAGACTAAAAAGATTAAAAAAAAAACGAAAAACTTGGGGGTTTTCACCACAATACCAGTAACGGCAAAACTGGAGGTGAAGGAAAGGTCTAAAAGTAGGTAGATGTAAAAGTAGAATAAAAAAATTGAAATTATAAAAATCAGAAAAAAGTAGTTAATTAGCGCGGGTAAAAAAAAATAGGGGGTTAAAAATTTAGTATTTTTACCTAGGCTGCTTTTAAACAGGTCGAGTGTCGGTTTTAAACAGGTGGTTGAAACCAAAATGTAAAGGACCAGTAAGGCATTTACATACTCGAAAATACAAATCAACTCAAAGTGGTTAGTTATTGTAAAAAAAAAGGTAAAAAAAAATAGAAACATGAAAATAAACACGAAAAGTAGTAAGGAGCCCAGCTGCTGCTTAAAAGCACTCGCTTTAAAAAGTTCCATAAAAAGAACAAGGGCGCCTGCAAAAAAAAAAATTAAAGTTGAGTTTGTTAACGCGCCGTCAAGAGCACTGCTTAAAAAGCTATCTGTTCCTAGCGCGGGTTGCTGGCTGACAAGCAACAAAATAAAGCTAATGAAAAGGCACAAAATCTTGTAAAAAAGACCACCTCCGGGAGTGTGCATTTTGGGGCTGCCGGAGCCCCCTGCGCTTAGCTTGAAAAAAAAATACACAACAAGGCTTAAATATAAAAGAAGCTGTATAAAAAAAAAATTGATGAAATAAAGCAAATGTGGTTGTTAGTAAGTGATTGTTTGAGCTACGAGGGTCTTAAATAAAAAACTAACAAAGAGCCTCTCTAATTTAGATTGCTAAGAATGCCATAAAAATATATATTCAAATCGTGTATAACGTAGATAGAAAAGAAGGCTAAAACCGTTAGCCACATAATGAGATAAAAGTTTTTTATGTTTATATAGATAATGTCATAAAAGTCTGAATAAACAGTATAAAACTTCGACATGTATAAAGTAAAGCCCAGCAGAGTAAAACCTACAACTAAGTAAGCGTGCAGAAAATTAAAGAACAGTAGGTAAAAAAAAAATTTAAAGTAGGTAAATTTTAGTAAATTGGACGGTGCTACTTGATGCAAAAAGCTTCAAACTTCGGAAAACTCCTTGAATAGAAAAACGGTAAGCACTAAAAAGAGAGAATAGTACGCCGTAAAAAAGTAAAGGCGTGAGCCTTGCTTAAGCAGATTAAGCAAGAAGAAGAAAAAAGAATATACAAAAATAAAAAATAAAAGTTTAGTCACCAGTATACTGGTTACAAATTGAAACTTGTAGTATTTTAAATACATAATTGTGGAGTATCCCATGAGGCCGCCATTCAAGTACCTTCAACTGAGCGCTACACTAAAAGTAAAAAGCTCAAAAAGGTAAACTGACGGGAGCGCTGTTTTGTAGAAAAAACTTTCCTGGAGAGTATAACTTTCCAAGGAGTATTTCCTTGCTATTTTAAACACCCAACCGAAGAAGAAGAGGATAAACAGGAGCGCATCCCAATTTAAAACCAGATGGTTAGAGTTAAGAACAAAATGATTTCTGTAAAATTTGGAACCCTTTACACTAAAACCGAAGAAGAAGTAGAAAAAAAAAACCAACGCGAGGGTAAAAAAAAAAAACCAAGTATTTTGTTTAGCTGTAGAGATGTAAGCCAGTAAAAAAAAAATTGAAGTTAATTGGAAGTTGAAAGTAAACCAGTTGTAAGTAAAAAAAACAAAATTATCTAACGCGGGGTATGCATAAGCATGAAAAAGGAAAAGAAAACCGAATCCTACAAGATAGCTGGAATTGGAGACTTTGGGTGCTTTATCTATGGGCCACTTGTTAAGTGCGAAAAAGTAAGAGTTATAAGGAAAAAGTGCTTTTACCTTTTTATTCAGTGAGCTAAGTTGTAAATAATTACGCAGCTAATAGGTAAAGTAGTTCCGGATTAGACTTTTTTGAGTTTGGTTGAAACAAAGCTCGAAAGGTCTGTTATAAAGTTGGACTGAAAAACTTCAGAAAAAAAATAAAAAATAAAGACCTGAAGTGTAAACATTAAATTAAGATACAAAATTAAATATAAAAAGGAGCCAAAAAAGAAAAATATAAAAAAAAAGTACTTAAAAACGAATAGGTAATTGGTTGCATAACAAGATAAAACGCTATCTGAGCTCACTATAACTAATTCAAAGATCGTATGAATCATGAAAAGTACTAAGAGCCTTACGAACTGAATGATAAAGCGAAGTAACCAAACGAAAAAAGTTGAGAAGAAGAAGAAGACGAAAAAAAGAGCTCTAATAAGAACCCTGACCACGGTTGCATAGTCGTCATCCTCGATGAAAGAGATATCCATCACGTTGCCACCGCCGGCTTCAAATGCAAACTTGTCTATTTCAGCGGAGTGAAACTGATTAAACTCGTTAAATTGAAAACTCATAGAAAAGATGAAACCTTTCTCCAAAAGTGCTCTTAGAGTTTTAACTACGAAAATAAAAAAGAAGCTAGAGAGTAAAAAGTTAAACTGGTAAATTGTGCTATCAGAACTTACGTTTAGAGAGTAAACAAAAAAAAAATGGAGCTCTAAAAAATAGAGAGAGAAAAAAAAATAAACAAAGGCTAGTAAAGCGTCTACGCTTGTCATAAAAGTGTAAGAGAGGAAAAAGCTTGTTTTCAGAAAGTTAAAGGGTTTAAACCAAAACAATGACTTTGTGCTAGACGCAAATAACGTTGAGAAAAGATCTAAAAAAAAAACAACGGCCAAAAAATTAATGCCGAATAGGAAAAGGTCAAACGTCGGTAGGGTATTTGTAATTAGGCCGCTTGTAAACTCATTAGAAAACAAAGCCCAGCCTTCTCGGTTTTCCAGCAGTGGGCTGCCGGGTACCTGGGAGGGCACTGTGTTTTTAGTGGCGTTAAGTACCCACAAGGCAGAAAGCGAAAGTAGTTGGCTGACGAAAAACACATCTAAAGGGTCGGCGCTTACTGAAGGGAATAAAATAAGCGCGTGGGTTGTTGAGGAAACCGCCGCGGCAGAAATAAAAAGTACTGTTTTGTAGGAATAAGTCAAATCGGTTTAAGGGGGGTTTGTGTTAAAAGGACGTTAGGGTTGGGTTTCCGCAGGATCTTTTCACTTTGAGTTTTGTGCGGAGTTGTGTTATCAACATAAGATAGGCTGAGTGCCTATTAGCAAAATAGGGAACACCTTTGGAGTATTTGTTTGCGTATAGAAATTTTCTACTGCTATATTTAGACTCTAGTACCAGAGCCAAAAAAACAAATAAGCTAAGTACTACAAGGCCGTGCCCTAAGGACGACATACTATGTCACCCCGAGAAGTACACAGGGTAGTCATTTATTCTTCTGGGCATTCCCGACATGCCCAAAAAAAGTGCCGGAACAAAAGTCACAAGCTCGCCGACAAAAAAAAGTACTGCCTGTAAAACGGCGAGAAACTTGTTATAACCTACTCTAAAAAAATAAAACCAATAGTGGAAAAAAACAGCAAATATTACAGCAAAGCCACCCATGGATAAAACAAGATGGAAGTGGCCAACGACGTAATAAGTGTCGTGGTAGAGGACGTCAAAACCGGCCATGCCCAAAACCATTCCTGTAATACCTCCTATCAAAATGCCCGTTAAAAAAATAAAAATTCAAATCAGCTGGACAGAAAAATGGAGGTTACCTGATTGTAACGTAGCTATCCAAGAGTGTATCTTTAGAGTTGAGGGTATACTTACGAACAAACTTGTAGCAGAAAAAAGGTTCTTCAGCCCCCTATTCAGTCCCCCAATATACATATGATGGCCCCAAACGATAGAACCCAGTAAACAGATGGCGCCCATGCTAATGACCATGTGGTCGTAGGCTAAAAGGTTATGCCGGGTTGCGAAAACAATAATATTGCTAACATAGCCGAAAGTGGGTAGTATCAGAACGTAAACTTCTGGATGACCAAAAAACCAAAAGAGGTGTTGGTAGAGAACAACGTCTCCCCCCTTAGCCACGTTAAAAAAATTAGTAATCCCGTGCCTGTCAAAGTAAAGCATAAACATTGCTATACCCAAAACAGGTGCTGCGAACGTAAATAGAAGTGCGCCAAATAGTGTACCGTAAACAGAAAGTGGTATAAAGCGGTAGTCCGCTTTCATCGAAGCCCCGCGCATGTATCGGTAGGTTGAAATAAGGTTTGTGGTACTTATTAGGGATGCCGTTGCTATAGAAAGGACTGACAAAATAGTAATGTCCATGTTAAAACTCGAAGAATACTTTTTGGACGAAAGAGGCGGGTAAAAGGTTCACCCCGTAACTAAACCCTGGTACTTTAAAAGAGAGTTTGAAAAAAAAAACAAGGACGGTGGGAAAACTCAAAAGGAGAAGTTGTTTAATCTGGGATAAGCGAAGTCGCGGGCTCCTAACTGTATAGGAATGAGGTAGTTGGTAAAAACGCCGTAGTAAACGGGAACGTAAGCAAGAAAAACCATGATTACCGCATGCCCTGTTACCAAAGACAGGTAAAGCCTCATGTTACCCCCGCAGTATAAAGAGCCCGGCTCGCCCAGCTCCAACTTAATAGCGGTTGCAAAAACGGTAGTGACGACGCCGGCTATTACAACGTATCACATATAATTAATACCCACCCGTTTATGGTTGGTCGTAAAAACCCATTTCTCTAAAAAGTTGAAAAAAAAAGATCGTGGACTATTTAAAAAGGATAAAGAAAAATTATACAAAAATAAGCCTAAAAACCGAAGGGAGCCGAAGGAGGATGGGAGAGAAAAAAAAAACAACAGACCCAAATACTGCCGTAGGTTAAACGATTTGAGAAAAACTGTTGCAACCGTAGACACAGATAGTGCAGTAGTTTGGAGCTCAACAGGTGCTAAATTGTAAGAGTGTGTGCCCTTCGGTAGCAAACTATACAGTAAAGCGGCGTAAACTAGGTTCTCTTTTTTATGTAAAAAAGCAGTAAAGAGCAGACTGATCAATGTGGTCAAAAAGATAAACTGATTAGGTAAAGATCAGAAAAAAGAAAAAAGAAACCAGGTCGTGCTAGAAAACAAAAGTGCGAGTAGAAAGGCCTTAGAGTAAAGATTTAGCGTCACCAAGTAGCAAACTAAGTGCGAAAACTCGCAAAAGTTGTATTTAAGGCTGCACTTAAGGGGTTGGATTAAAGTATTAATAAAATAGAGAAGCACCGGAAAGAAATATTTGATTAAAAAACAAAATACCATTCCACAAGCTTAAAAACTCAGAAAAAAGGAAAGCAAAAAAAAGAAAACCGTAGTATTCTACAGTGTAGCCAGTAATAACCTCCGCTTCCGCCTCTGCTAAGTCAAAGGGTGCTCGAAAGTTTTCCATTAACATGGCCAAAAATGCTAAAAACACTACAAAAATATACTCAAAAGTCAGATTCGTATAGCTATCTGAGTGAAAGCTGGCATAAGTTTCAAAGGAGTAGCTGCTAAATACAATAAAAACTAAGCACATTAAAAGGTTTTGTATGATGTCAAAAGAAAAAAGCTGGGCGATGACCCGAACAGAACTAAGAACTCCGTACTTAGATAAGGCAACAAAGCCGCCCAGAATTATCGCGTAAATATTAACTACTGTTACGAGCATAAAAAAAAAAAAACTGTAGTCAAAATTGAGAAAATTACTTCCCTCGGAGCCAAAAGCTCAAACAAATCACAAAAAGTAACCGGAGAGTAAAGAGTAGCACGCTGCTAGATTGTAGTAAAGCCTGTTAACCCTGTAACTAAGATTGGCCGTTTTTGTTAAAAACTTGAAAAGGTCGGGGAGTGCTTGGAGAGCCCCGTTTGCATACGCTACAGAGGGCCCCGTACGTCGAGTAACGGTGGCCAAAAGCTTACGCTCCCCTTGCGCCAGGATAAAAGTAAAAAATAAAGAGAATAGGTGAAACACTAAATTAAACTTAACTACAACAACTAAAAAGTATAAGGGTATAAAATTAAACAGAAGTTTTTGTCCATTTACTTTAGCGGGTGGGGTTTATGCTTCTACCGCCCGACTAGCCCGCGCAGAGTAAAGTAAACCGCATTCTCGAAAGGCCCGAGAGCTTTTTTTTTAATTAAACAGGTGAAAAACTACGCAGTAAAGATAAGCACAATAATAAGAATAGTCACGAAAAAAAAAGTTTCTACGAGAGCTACGCCAATTAAAGTAAAGGTCCAAAGGTCGTCTTGACGTCCGGGAAACTGGGCAGCGGCTTGCAGAAAAGCTGCAAAAATGTTACTGACTGCGATCGCGCAGCTACCAAATGCTCCTACAGATATGGCGTAAGAAATTACTTTTGCGGAGGTAATAAGTGCCAAAAGTTGCGTGCGTGTGCGTACCGCCGAGAGAGAGAAAGAGGGAGGGGGGGGGGGGGGGGGGGGTGTGGGCGGGGGGTGTGGGGGGGCGCCGGGCGC
>Ga0115566_10002484_pt1 | contig 15202 bp, 7 predicted proteins | sample COGITO_mtgs_1204_3_FD_87173 | JGI IMG/M metagenome (GOLD analysis project Ga0115566, IMG submission 87173) | Pelagic marine microbial communities from North Sea - COGITO_mtgs_120405 | ecosystem: Environmental > Aquatic > Marine > Epipelagic | place: Germany:Helgoland, sampling site Kabeltonne...
AACGCTGATCGAGCAGTCGCTGATCAATAACCAGCACCGGGTGACCATCGTCCTCGCGCCAGACACCAAACTGGCCCAGCAACAGCAGGAAGCACTCACAGCCCGGCTTGCCGCACAACGCGCTGCCCTCAGCGACGCTGGCGTGGCCCGCGTGCGCGAACGCGTTGCGAAGTTGGAGCGCGTGCAGCAAACGCCAGACACCCCCGAAGCCCTCGCCAGCATCCCTGCCCTGCCCCGCTCTGCGGTAAAAACGCAGGCAGATGTGCTGCCATTTGCGATGATCGCAGACGACGGCCCACGGCTCTCATTCAGCGAGCGCAACACGCGTGGGATCGCCTACGTGAAACTACGGTTCGACGCCGCGGCAGTGCCGCAGCCGCTGTTTCCCTACCTCGGGATCTTCGCCAAGCTGCTGCGTGAGACCGGCACTGCGAAACGCGATTACTCCGAGCTCTTGGCCGAGCTTGGCATCCACACCGGCGGCCTTTCCGGCGCGAGCGGAGCCAGCTGCAAGCTGGCAGACACCACAGCGGTAAACCCCGGCCTCACGTTCGTGGGCAAGGCGCTCACGCACAGCGTCCCCCAAATGTTCTCGCTGCTCCGTGAAATTCTGACCTCGGCACGCCTGGATGACCTCGAGCGAGTGCGCGAAATCGTCCGCTCGGTGATCGCAAATACTCGCAGCGCAGTTGTCCCCTCTGGCAATCGCTACGCGAGCATGCGCCTGAACGCCGTGCACACCACGGTCGGTGGCTACAGCGAGGCGCTCTCGGGCCTGGAGCAGTTCTTCTTTCTCCAGCAACTCGAGAAACGGCTGGCGACTGAGCCAGACGCCGTGCTTGGCGAGCTCCAACAAGTGCGCGAGCTGGTTTTGCGGAGTTCGCAATGCCACGTCCATGTGACCGGTGGTGCTGCAGACCTCGCAGCTGTCCAAACCGAGCTCGCTGCGCTTGCCGCAGATTTGCCCGGCGAGGCGCTACCGGCAACCGAGTATTCGTGGACTGCCGCGCAAGCTGGCGAGGGCTGGATCCTGCCAGCAAACGTCCAGTATGTGGGCCAGGGCCTAAACCTGTACTCGCTAGGGCTGAACTACCACGCGGCCTTTTCCGTGCTTTCGCACCTGATCGATCAGGAATACCTCTGGAACGCAGTGCGGGTGAAGGGCAATGCCTACGGCTGCTCGTCGCAGTTCGACGCGATCACAGGCCAGCTGAACTGCCTGTCCTATCGCGATCCGCATCTGGAGCAAACGCTTGAGGCATACGCTGGGTTGCCGGATTTTGTCCAGGCAGTCGATCTCTCTGCGTCAGAATACGACCGGGTACTGATTGGCACGATGGGCGGGCTCGACTCGCCACGCACGCCGGATCAGGAAGGCAGCCTGGCCTTTCGCCGCCACCTCATTGGCGTCACCCAGGAGCTGGTGCAACAGCGCCGCGATGAAGTCCTGAGCTCCACAGTTGCGGACTTCGCACGGTTTCAGGACGCGATTGCGGAGTTCGCAAACCGCGGCACAATCTGCGTCTTTGGCAGCCAAGAAGCGTTGGAGCGCAACAAGACGCGCTTCAGTCGAATCGCGCCCGTCCTCTGATGGCAACCACGCCTCCAACCACCTCCCAATCCTACCGGCGACTTCTCGGCTACGCAAGGCCGTACATGAAGCTGTTGGTGATTGGCACCTGCGCTGGCCTGATTGCCGGCGGCTCAATCTTTGGGCTCCTGCAATATCTGGGAGACTTCTTGGGCCAGTTCGACGGCTCAGCGGTCGCCGGGAGCGCGAGCGGTGGTGGCAGCGGCGGTGGCAACAGCATGGAGGCAATGGCCGCTAAGATTGGGATTCCAACGACCCGCGAGGATGGCACGATGAGCTGGCAGTTTTTGCTGCTCACGATCATCGGCTTTCCGCTGGTGATGTTTCTGAAGGCACTCTTCACCTATATCAACCGGCTGTGCATGCGCTGGGTCGGCGCGCGCGTGGTTTACGACCTCCGCAACTCGCTGTTTCGCTCGCTGCAAGAGCGCTCATTGCGCTTCTGGGGCCGCTGCAACGTGGGCGACTTGATCACGCGCTGCGTAAACGACACTCAAATTGTCGAGAGTTCTGTCGCCAACACGATCGCAGATATCACGCGAGCACCGTTCGAGATCCTGGCCGCGGCCAGCTTTGTGATATTCAAGGCCCAGCAGAATGACATTCTCTCGGTCCCGGCGATCATGCTCGTGGTGCTACCGCTCACGATTGCGCCAGTGATCGCGTTAGGACGAAAAGTAAAGAAGTACACGCGCCGGGCCATGCAACGGGTCTCGATACTGGTCGAGCGGATGCAGGAGAACTTCACCGGGATCCGGGTCATTAAGGCATTTCACGCTGAGTCACGTGAGATCGAGCGCTTCACCGAGGTCAATCAGGGCTACTTCAAGCAGTTGATGAAGGCGTTGCGCGCCGAGTTGCTGATGGCACCGATGATGGAGTTCGTGGCCGTGACCTGTGCGGTCGGGTTCCTGATGTATTGCTACGCGCAGGACGTGCAGCTCAGCTCGATCTTGTCGATCGGCATGGCTGGCATCATCGCCTATCGGCCGATCAAACAGCTGGCTAAGATTAATAATCACATCCAGCGGGCCACGGCCTCGGCCGAGCGTGTCTTCGAAGTAATGGACGTCGAGGACGCGATTCAGGAAGCGCCCAATGCCCAAGACATTGCGAACTTCGCAAACGAGATTCGGTTTGAGAAAGTGACCTTCTCCTACGATACGGCGACGGTGCTGCACGACGTCTCCTTCACGATCAAGAAGGGCCAATTCGTGGCCTTCGTTGGTGGCACGGGCTCCGGCAAGACCACGATCGCCAATCTACTGGCGCGCTTCTACGATACCGATGGCGGCTCAATCACGATCGATGGCACTGATCTGCGAGAGATCAAGATCGCATCGCTGCGCAAGCTCATCGGGATTGTGACCCAGGACACGGTGTTGTTCAACGATACGATCAGCAGCAACATCGGTTTCGGTGCGCCGGGATCTACCGAGGAAGAGATTCGTAGTGCCGCCAAGCTAGCGGACGCAGCGAGCTTCATCGAAGCCGACCCGCTGGGCTACGACCGGATCGGCGGCGACAAGGGCTTTCAGTTCAGCGGTGGCCAGAAGCAGCGCATCTCGATCGCGCGGAACATCCTCAAGAACCCAGAGATTTTGATCTTGGACGAGGCAACCAGCGCACTCGATTCGGCAACCGAGCAACAGGTGCATACGCAGTTGCGCGCGTTAATGGAGAATCGGACGGTCTTCGCCATTGCCCACCGACTCAGCACAGTGCAGGACGCAGACTGCATTCACGTGCTGCACGAAGGACGCATCGTCGAAAGCGGCACGCATGACGAGTTGATTGCCGTCAATGGACGCTATCGCGAGCTGCACGACCTGCAGTTCGGCAAGAGCTCCGCCAGCTGAGCGATGGGCATGCGCTCGACAAACCCGGCGACTGGCGAGGTCTTTGCGGAGTTCGCGAACCACACAGCCGCTGAGGTCGAGGCCATCGTCGCCGCCGCGCACGAGGCGCAGGCCACGTGGCGAACGGTACCGCTGACCGAGCGGGAGCACTGCCTGCAGCGTTTGGCCGTGCTGCTCGAGGAAGAGGCGGAGTCATTGGCCCGGCTGGCCACGCTGGAGATGGGCAAGCCGATCGCTGAGGCCATTGGCGAAGTTCGCAAGTGCGCCTGGGTTTGCCGCTATTATGCGGAGTCCGCAACCGAGCTGCTGCGCCCGCGAGCGATCGCCACAGAGGCGACCGACAGCTATGTCCGCTACGATCCGCTGGGCGTGATCCTGGCCGTAATGCCTTGGAACTTTCCGTTCTGGCAAGTCTTTCGCTTTCTCGCACCAACGCTTATGGCTGGCAATGCCGGCCTACTCAAACACGCCCCCAACGTCCCCCAATGCGCCCAGGCAGTGGAGTGCCTCGCCCGCCAGGCAGGCTTTCCCGCAGCATTATTTCGGGCCTTGTTCGTAGACGTCAACACGGTCGGACCGCTGATCGCGGATCCCCGCATCGCTGGGGCCACGCTCACTGGCAGCGAAGCAGCTGGCCAGGCTGTGGGTGCCGCGGCAGGTGCTGCAATCAAGCCGGTGGTGTTGGAGCTGGGCGGCTCGGACCCATTCATCGTGCTCGCCGATGCGGACCTCGCAAAAGCCGTAACCGCGGCCGTCGCCTCGCGCTGCCTCAACAGCGGCCAGAGCTGCATTGCCGCCAAGCGCTTCATCGTCGTGGCCGACGTCTACGACACATTCGTCGAGCAAATGGCCACGGGCCTATCCGCGCTTCGCGTTGGCGACCCGCTGGCTCCCGAGACTGAAATTGGTCCCTTAGCCGCGCCACGGTTTCGCGACACGCTTCATGGCCAGGTCCAGCGCCTGATCGCCGAAGGCGCCACCCTCCAACTGGGAGGCACTATTCTCGCCGGCCGCGGCTGCTTCTACCCACCTACGTTGCTGACAGCTGTGCCACACGGAAGTGCCACCGCCCGCGAAGAGGTCTTCGGCCCCGTCGCCTGTGTCTTTCGCGTAGCCAACACTGAGGAAGCCATCACCCTGGCCAACCACACAGCATTCGGTCTAGGCGCCAGCCTTTGGACGCGCTCACGCGCCACCGCGGACGCCCTCATTCCACGCCTTGATGCAGGCGCAGTTTTCGTCAATAGCATGGTCAAGTCCGACCCGCGCCTCCCGTTCGGCGGGACCAAGCGCAGCGGCGTCGGCCGCGAACTCAGCCGCGAAGGAATCCTCGCGTTCATGAACGCCAAGACCGTGACCATCGAGACCTAAAACGTGCCTGGTTTGTACTGAGCCTTGTAGTACGATTTCGCCATTTTTCCCACTCCTTTTACAATTGCTGGAATGACCTTGCGTTGGGAGGCGGCTGACTTGCTGACACAGCAGGATATCGGTGTGATCGTACCGTCTAAGCTGAATCCAGGGCCGCTGACCACACGGATCACTTTCTTCGCGCCGGTCTGCCTGCTCTTCTTCTTCATCTTGGTACTCAGGATCAATATCGTGTATGCCGTGCCGATTCACCCCATGCACTATCTCTTTGTGACTGCCGGCTTTTTCTCGTTTCACCTCCTCTTGGCCTACCTGGTGGATCTGCTGAACATCCATCTTGCCTTCGGTATCGCCGCGCTGGTTTCGGTAGGCTTGGTGACAAGCTATCTGCGGAGTGCATTGGGCGGGCGCTTTCCGATGCGCGCAGCGATTGGAGGACAGCTTTTCTTCTTGGTGCTCTTCTCCTACACCTTCTTTATCGACGGAATGACTGGCCTGACCGTGGCGATTGGCTCCGTGATCACGCTGGCGGTCCTGATGCGAGTCACTGCGCACACGGACTGGGAGGGGCTTTTTCAGCGCCCAAAAACGGCGAGCACATCCGCCCAGTGCTGAAGCAGCACCGGCCTTTTCTCAGCGCGCCCTCGCCCGCCGGCGTGGAACGGGTGCGCTCGCTTAGGGCCCGCGCCGAGGAGTAAGTGGGCCTCTACTTCTTTCTCCCTGGTTGCCCCCACAGTCTCCCTTCCGTGGGCTTCCGTCTTTTCCGTGGTACAATCTCTCAAAACCTTGTCTTCTTTGCCTGTTTTTCGCGAGGCCAGGCACGAGCGCAGGCCTGGGGTTACAATTACAAGAGCAAAGCAGGAAGCGCTGAAAGTGCGACACAACGGTTCTCCCGTGCTGTTGTTTCGCACTTTCAGCGCTACTGGGTTTCACCTGCAAACCCAGGCCCGCGCTCGTGCCTCGCTTGGCCTGGGCTACCTTGTCTCGGCCCGTTGGGCCTTGAACCGCAAGCTGACGATGTACCTTAGATTGCGGGCAAATCCCGCGCTAAACATTCCGTGGAAAAATCTTAATCCACCACTGAAAATACTGCTACTCATGGTGGGGCGCAGCAGGTGTCGCGTTGTCCTCTCTGCCAGCGTCAGGCCGTGGGCTCGGCGGCCTCTTCTTGGCTCTTAGCGCCTTTGCGCTTGGTGCAGGCGAAGACGATCCCGCCGATGACGCTCCAGATGACCATGGCACCGGTTCCGAGCAATGGCAGCAATGCGGACTTCGCAGGCTCGACGTTGCAGTCGGTGAAGATCGCGTTGAACACCGCGTCGCGAATTCCAAGCCCACCGGGCACCACGGGGATGCTGGCAATGGCATTGGCCACCTGCGTGGTCAGGAAATACAGGTTTGCCCCGACATTTTCGATATGGAGGCCCTGGCCAATAGCCATGTAGGAGATCGCGAGGCTACCGTGCACCAGCACAGACAGCGCAATGACGGCAGCGATCGCGCTGCGACGTTCACGATAGAGGTCAAGCGCTGCCACCAGACGGCCAAACACCGCGCACACCGAGTCAGGCAGCAACCGCTGCGCGAGATTGATCAGACTGCGGATTCCCGGCAGGCGCTCTAGCGCGACGTGGAATTCAAGCGCGAGCAGCCCCACAACACCGCAGCCACTCAGGGCTGCGATCCAGTACACGGCCACGCGAATCCTTGGATCCTGGGAGGCCTGAACATAGTCCCACGAGATTGCCGTCGACACCAACGCGATCAACAACAGCCCCAGCAATCCCATCACCCGGTCCAGCATGATCGTAAGCACCGCAGCCGCCTGTTTGCTCCCGGCGTGATCACGGATGTAGACCATCTTGACCAAGTCTCCGCTGACAGAGCCCGGAATCGCGATGTTAAAGAACTGGCCGATCAGATTAAGCTTCACGATATCCATGATCCGCGTCTCGATCCCCTGCACCGCCAGCAGGATGCGCCAGCGAAACACGCCAATGAGCAGCACCCAGCCATAGAGGACGACCGCTAACGCTACCCAGAGCCAGTTGACCCCGTCAAGAGACTCAGGCTTGATTTCCTTCACCAGCGGACGGATCAGCAATCCGGCCAAACCAAAGGCAATTCCGAATCGCAAAACGGCGTAAATAAATCGTGTCATAAACAGCGGTCAATTAGGGGTTTGTGGATTTAGCAATTGACAAGGGGGAAGCGGTCTCATATATGTCTTTTCTGGGGATCGTGCCCGCTCCCACCACATTATCAACGCTCTAGGCCCAGAAGGCGGAACTGTATCGCGTGAATGACCCGATGAAAGCCTACATGCAGGAGATTAACGAGGTACCGTTGATCACTCGCGAGGAAGAAGTCGAGTTGGCGGCGCTGATTAAAGGCGGCAGCCACGAGGCGAAGAATAAACTGATTCAGGCAAATCTTAGGCTGGTGGTAAAGATTGCCCATGACTTCAAGGGGCTCGGTCTGCCGCTGCTGGATTTGATCTCTGAGGGAAACATCGGCCTCGTGCGCGCGGCGGAAAAGTTCGACCCAGAAAAAGGCGCAAAGTTCAGTAGCTACTCAGCTTGGTGGATTAAGCAGTCAATGCGGCGAGCATTGTCGCAGAAGAGTCGAACCATCCGCATTCCGGTAGCATCCGCAAGTCGCGTTCACAAAATCCGCACGGCCAAGATCGAGCTGGCAGAAAAGCTGGGCCGACTTCCGACTGACGGTGAGATAGCGCTCCGTTTGGATCTGACGCTGCGCACCGTGGCGGGGTTGAAGATGGCCGACCTGCGGACGTTTTCGTTGCAGGATCAGATCCAACGCGGCGAGGCAGGAAGCTTCGAGGATTTGATCGCCGACACCAACGCTGTGACGCCAGACAAACGGATGGCCCAAGCAGAGTCTCTGGACCGCATGCGAAGCCTGCTGCACCTGCTGGATGAGCGCGAGCAGACCATCCTCACCTACCGATTTGGGCTTAATCATCATCCGCGCAAGACCTTGGAAGAAGTGAGCGAACTCATCGGACGCACACGGGAACGGGTGCGACAGATTCAGATTCAGGCGCTGCGCAAGATGCGTAAGCTAATCGAGGACGATGGTCCAGACTGGGATAATAGCGCCGAGGATGACGAGGACGAAATCCCCGGAATTCCTGCATTGTCGACGAATAATGGTGAGGTGCCGTGGGACAACAGGCGCTTGCTCGGCTATGAGTCTAAAGAGCTGTACTTCGACCCCACACCGATCACCAAGCTCGGCCTCTCCACGCGCGCCTCAAACGCGATGCGGAATGCGGGTCTGCGCACAGTCGCGCAGTTGGTCTACAAAAGTGAAGGCGAGTTGATGCACCTGCGGGCCTTTGGCGATCGCTGCCTCACTGAGGTCAGGGATGCGCTGCAGATACGTCTTAAAGAGCTATTGGAAGCGGAAACAGCCGAAGCGGATGTGGGAACAGCCCAACTGGGGGAGGCAGCGGAAGCGGAGCTGGAGGCAGCGGCAGAGTGACGGAGCGTTGTTCGTACGCGGCGCGCTACATCAACCGTGGGCAAGTGAGCGCAAGCGCGACGGCGTTTGCCCCGGCAAACATTGCCCTGTGCAAATACTGGGGGAAGCGGAACCGGACGCTAAACTTGCCGCTCACGTCAAGCCTGTCCGTGTCTCTAGGAACGCATGGCACCACCACCACCATCGAGTTTTCCGAGCACGATACGCTGACTCTGAACGAGAAGCAGATCGGGCTGGAGTCGACCAATGCCTCGGCTAGGGCCTTCGCTGAGCGACTCTGGGAATACATCGACCTGTTCCGGGAGCCCGGCGAGTGCCTGGCCGTTCGCACGAGCAACACCATTCCTACCGCTGCCGGTCTGGCGTCGTCCGCATCAGGCTTTGCCGCTTGCACCAAGGCGCTAAACGATCTGTTCGGCTGGCAGGCAGATGATGCTGCGCTTTCGCGCCTGGCACGACTGGGAAGCGGCAGCGCCTGCCGCTCACTTTGGCACGGGTTTGCTCGCTGGAACGCAGGAGTGCGCGAGGATGGCGACGATTGTTATGCCGAGCCATTCGGCTCAGATTGGCCCGATCTGCGTCTCGCAGTCTGCCCCGTCGACACCAGCCAGAAGCCGGTTTCGTCCCGCGACGCGATGAACGCGACTGTGGCCAATAGCCCACTTTTCCGGGGCTGGGAAGCCTGCGTCACGCGCGACCTGTGCGCGATCGAGACATCGATTATTAACCAGGATTTTGAGCGATTGGGCAAGACCGCGGAGCGCAACGCGCTGGCGATGCATGCGACCATGCTTGGCTGCGAGACACCGATTCTTTACTGGTTGCCAGCCACGGTGGACGCCATCCACCAAGCTGCGCGCCTTCGCGCGGACGGGATACCGATCTATGTGACGATCGATGCTGGCCCCAACCCCAAGTTGCTGTATCAACAACAGCACGAGGCCGTGATCGCCGCGCAATGGCCCGACGCGATGCTGATTACGCCCTGGTCGGCGTAGCAGCCAGATTTGGCCTTATCAAAACAGCCAACGAGCGACTTTCGACAAGAAGATTTTGAGGACAAGAAAATGGGACAGCGCTCTACCAGGGTAGCATGTTCTTGTTCCTTTAATTTTCTTGGGCAACTCCAGTCGATAGCTCTGCGCATCAGATCGTCGGCGGCTCCCTGCTAAACAAGAACCGAGATGTGCTTGTTGAGCTGTCAGAGTCAACGAACCTATGGGCAAGAAAAATCTCGATCATCGCGACGCTTCACCTTATAAAAAAGGCCAGGACACTGAAACGCTCCGAATTTCGAAAAGCCCTCTCACAGACAACGGAGGATCTCATCCACAAAGCTTTAGGCTGGATGCTTCACTAAGTCGCAAATCGAGACAGGCAGATCGAAGAGGAATCCTTGGCCCGCCATTACACGTCAATACCGCGGACTGTTTTGGTTCGCCGAGAATTGGACATTCGGTGGTGACTTGCTCAGAGACTCCGATGACTGTTTGTGTGCTTCGATTATCCTTTCTGTGACGACCACGACTGAGATCGGCTGTCAAATGGACTTCCGGCATAACTCCTTCGCTGCGCTCAATCGCCCCACAAGGGGTCTTATTCCGGCTTCCATTTGACAGCCGGTATCAGTCGTGGCGTGGTTTTCTTTCGCCAAAGAAAATTTTCTTTGGCGCGTGAGTTCAGTCGGCGTTCCCGTGCCGCTTGCAGAGCCCGTTCACGTCGGTCATGAATCTCCTGTGCCTGCCCAGCAAGCATATCGTATGGGGCGATTTATCCCAGCGCGCTGGGTAGGCGGTCCTCGTTGTAAGTGCGAACGTATTGGGCCGTATTTTCACGGGCCTGCTTGAAGTTAAAAGGGGGGCGTGGCCGAATACTCTCGCGCTTGATGGTACCGTGAAAGGGCTCGAGTTTGCCGTTGCTTTGCGGGTAGTACGGCGATGTACGTACATGCTTCATGCCGCTGATGCGAATGAACTCCTTGAAGTCGCGCGCAATGAACTGCGGGCCATTGTCGGAGATGATACGTGGAAAATACCCCGCACAGCGTTCCCGACCTCACTGCAGAATCGTCTCGACGTCTCCCTCGGGCATCGTCTCGCGGATCTCCCAATGAACAAGAGAGCGGCTGTAGCCACCGAGTATGCGGCACAGGCAGTAGAAGCTGCCCGCAATATTCAAGTAGCTGATGCCAATATCCCGGTGCTGGTGTGCTGCGGTTGGCTGGTGGAAGCCTGTGCCCTTCTTGGAGGGCTTACGGCGCCCAACTCCTCAGTGCGTCAGCCTGCTTCAGTGTGCAATAGACCATTGCGGGGCTGGCGGCGACGATGCCATCATGTACGTGCACCGCCGATAGCCGTGGTTCGGATGTCGTACGATCGCCTCGCGCTCCCAGTCTTATCATTCTGGTGGCCGTTACGGTTCTTCTAGGTGTAGAACTTCGAGCGTTGCTGCCCCAGTCCAGCAACAAGCAACTGCTGGGCGAACCCGCCTTATGGCTCTTGCCACTTCACACTTCACCCTTCATCCTTCACGCCACCACAAACCGTTACTGCCTCCAGCCGCATCGCTTCGGCGGCGGTGGGATCACCGGCGGCAAGCAGCGCCTGGACCAGATTGCCATAGACCTCACAGCGAAACGGAGTGTCGTAGGCAACGGCCTGCGACAAACAGGTGACTGCCGCCTTGGGCCGACCGCTCAATAGCGCGGCGCGACCCGCATTCACCATCGCCTCCACGTAATCGGGGCGCAGCGAGAGCGCCTTCACGAACAACGGAAACGCATCCTCATTCCGCCCTAGGGCAGTGTAGCCATTCCCCAGATCAAAGAGCACCTCCGGATCTTCTGGCAACTTGTCGGCAGCCACCTCCCAGAGCGGCACGATCTCGGTCCAGTCGCGTTCGGCGTCCAGATAGGCGCGCCCAAGCTGGTGATAGGCAAAGCCCGAATCCCGATATTCCTTGTAGTATTCCCACAGCGCCGAAGCGCTCTCCCAGCGCTGCAGATTCATCACCGTCGGCAGAACCAGAGCGAGTGCCAGCAAGCCCGCACAGCACCGGGCAAGCCCCGACCGCTTCACCGCCATCCTCTCGAACAGCAGGCACACTACCAGCGCGACCCCAAACATGGCCATGTAGGTGTAACGATCAGCAGTGATGAACTCGCGATACGAAAGCAGCAGCTTCACCTGAGGCAGCAAAAACAGGGCAACGCAACTCGCCCCAGCCACAATCACATACTGCTTCCGCCATGCAGCCCAGCCAACGCCAGCCACTGCTGTCAGAATCAGCCCTGCCCCCACCCAGGCCAAGGTTGCGAACTCCGCAGGCCACTCGTAGTAATGCAGCGAGGGCTGCCACAGGCTGAGCCGCTGAAGCCAGTCCGTAAGAATCCATGGCACGTGCGCCAGTCGCAAGGCGACAGCTGGGGCATCGCCGGGCAATGGCGCTGCTGTCTGGTTCAGCAACAGACAGATCAAGCCAGCGCAGCCGACACCGCCGATCGCCACAAGCCGTCCCCGCGTCAAGCTCTGCCCCTCCGCCAGAGCCAGGACTACCAACACCCCAGGCAAGACAATTGCCACCGGTTTTGCAAACATCGCAACAATCGCGAGCAGAATACACAGCGTCCAACGCCGATCCAGAAAGCTCCACATAGCAGCCAGCGAGAAGGCTGCCGATAACACATCTTTGCGCCCGGACGCCCAGGCCACAGCCTCCACTTGCAGCGGATGAAAGCCGAACACAACCGCCGCCACCACGCCAGCCAACCAGCCGCCGCTGAGGCGCTCGCAGATCTTCCACACCAGAAGTGTCGAGATCAGGTGCAACAGCACGTTCGTGAGATGAACAGCCCAGGGCGCGAGCTCGAACAACGCCCGTTCGAGCCAGAAACTCAGGTAGGTGACCGGGATGTACAGGACTTCCCCAGGAATCGTGCCGGGCCGCAGTACTTGCCTTAGCGTCTCCCAGCTTGCCTCGAGCAGCACTGGGTTCTGGAGGATGTACTGCGGGTCATCCCAATTAGTAAAGGAAAAGCTGAGACACTGCCCATAGACTAAGAGAACAGCGGCCCCTAGGGCTGGCCCAGTGTACCGCCGCCACTCTGTCTCGGTGTCGCTCAACTACGCGGCCGGCTCTGCTGGTTTCCACCGCTTACGCCGCTCCGGCAGATTGCGGTCTCCCCGGATGTGCACCGCGTCCTCTCCCAGCACGTCACGCAATCCATGATAGCAGTCCATCGTCAGCGTGATCTTGTCTCGCAGCTCAATAAAGGCAATGTTCCCCCCCTTGCAGCCCGCCGTAAGAATGACCGGCGTATGCCCAGGATTGGCCTGCAGCAGGCCCTGAACCGAGGCAAGCTGATCCGACGTACTCTCGTCTTCACGAATTCGGACATGAAACTCCTCAGTGTAGGTGGCAGGCGCATCTTCAATCGGCATCACCCGCGATACGATGAGCTTGGCCGACTCTTCCGAATCGCGCCGAGCCACGAACCCTTCCAACACGACGACTGCCCCGTTGATTACCGCCGGGCCAAACTCGGCATACTTCTTCGAGAAACACAGACATTCCACGGTCCCATCCAGCCCTTCGAGATAGATCACTGCCCAAGGCATTCCGTCCTTCTTCGAAATCTTGGTCTCCACCAAATTAATGAGCCCGCCAATCCGAATCGGGTCATTGTCCTCCGCGTCCTTCATCCCGATCACTGTCGTGGACGAGATTGACCGAATCAACGACGAGTGCTGCCCCAGTGGATGTCCAGTCACATAGAAGCCCAGCAGCTCTTTCTCGGTCTTCAGAATGTCAGACTCATCCCATTCTGGCACGTCGGGCACCACTAGGTCATCATTGGAAGTACCGGTATCGTCGATCAGCATATCGAAGAAGGTATTCTGGCCCAATTCCTTATCCTTCGAAGCCGCGCTGGCTCGCGCCAGAGTATCATCGATCATCAGCATCATCTGCGAACGGCGCAAGCCGAAGCAGTCGAACGCTCCACAGCGGCAAAGATTCTCCATCACCCGCCGGTTGACCGCACTTCCCGTGCGCTCGCACATATCAAGCATGGTCTCGAAGTCGCCATTCTCCTCACGCGCCGAAATAAGTCCCTCCGAAGCCGCGTGGCCCACGCCCTTGATTGCGGCCAGCCCAAAGCGAATCGACCCGGCGTCCACGGTGAAATCCAGATCGCTGCGATTAACATCTGGCGGCAGCACCTGGATGCCCATCTCATTCGCCTCACTGATCAGGATTGTCACCGCATCGGCAGTGGACATGGCGCTCGACAAGTTGGCAGCCAGAAACGCGACCGGATAATTCGCCTTCAAATAGGCGGTCTGATACGAAATCAGGCCATAGGCTGCACTGTGGGATTTATTGAATCCATAGCCTGCGAACATCTCGATTTTATCAAAAATGCGCTTGGCTCGCTCCGCTGAGATGTCACGCTTAGCGCAGCCCTCGATAAACTTCTCGAGCTGGGCGGCCATGACATCGATTTTCTTCTTGCCCATTGCCCGACGCAGCAGATCCGCTTCTGCCAGCGTAAATTTTGCGAGCACCTGCACCACCTGCATAACCTGCTCCTGGTAGAGCATGATCCCGTAGGTCTCACTCAGAACTGGTTCCATGTCAGGGTGGTCGTACTCGACCTTGGTCTTGCCCATCTTGCGCTCGATAAACTCGTCGATAAACTGCATCGGCCCAGGCCGGTAAAGCGCAATCAACGCAATGATGTCCTCCAAACGGTCCACGCCAAACTTACGGCACAGGTCTTGCATCCCCCCCGATTCCAGCTGAAAAACCGCGACCGTCTTGCCTTGGTTCAACAGGTCGTAGGTCGGCTTGTCCTCAAGCGGAAAGTCGATCGGCACCAGCTCCTCGCCCATCGCCTTCTTGACGATCGCCACGGTGTCACTGATGATCGTCAGCGTTCGCAGCCCCAAAAAGTCCATTTTCAACAGGCCAAGATCCTCGCAGGGCCCGCCCGGATACTGGGTAATCGCCTCGTTCCCCTGCCCTCTTCCCAGCGGCACCAGGTTCGTCAACGGCTGATCGCCGATAATCACCCCGGCCGCGTGAATACTCGTATTGCGGACCAGCCCTTCCAGCGGCTGCGAGTACTTGAAGATCTCCTCGACCCACTCCTCATTTTCGCGCATCTGGACCAGTTCGCTGCTCTCCTCCAAGGCCCGAGCAAGCGTCATTTTGGGATCGGCAGGCACCGCCTTAGACAGCCGGTTTCCATCCTCAAAAGGCCGTCCTAATGCCCGCGCCACATCCTTGAGCACAGCCTTGGCCTTCAAGGTCCCGAAGGTCCCAATCTGCGCCACATTCTCCGCGCCGTATTTGTTCCGCACGTAGTCGATCACTTCGACCCGGCGACGCTCGCAAAGATCGATATCAAAGTCGGGCGGGCTCACGCGATCCGGATTCAGAAAGCGCTCAAACAGCAGGTTATAGCGCAACGGCTCAATATCAGTAATATTCAGCAGATACGCCACGATACTCCCGGCACCACTACCGCGCCCAGGCCCCACGGGGATCCCCTCCTTCCGAGCGTAGTGCAGAAAGTCCCAGACCACCAAAAAGTAGCTGACAAAGCCCATGCGATCGATAATCGCGATCTCATGCTCCATGCGGTCCAACACCGCCTTGCCCTCCGCATCCTGCCCCTCGTAGCCATTGGTCTCGAGGTTTATCCCATAGCGGGCCAGCAGTCCCAGCTTGCACTGTATTCTGAGGAAGTCGTTCCGATCCGAGCCATCCGGTGGATCATAGACCGGGTAATGGTTCACCCCGGTTTCCATCGTCACGTTGCACTTCTCGGCCACTTCCATCGTGTTGCGCAGCGCTTCCGGATAGTCCTTAA
>Ga0115566_10002502_pt1 | contig 15146 bp, 9 predicted proteins | sample COGITO_mtgs_1204_3_FD_87173 | JGI IMG/M metagenome (GOLD analysis project Ga0115566, IMG submission 87173) | Pelagic marine microbial communities from North Sea - COGITO_mtgs_120405 | ecosystem: Environmental > Aquatic > Marine > Epipelagic | place: Germany:Helgoland, sampling site Kabeltonne...
AACGAAGAAAATAAACCAAAGTTTGAAGCACCACAGTTTAGAACTGATGATGAAGGAAATTATATACCACTTGAGAATCCATTTGGAGATCCAGAAGCAAATCAACCACTAGTCGCTCCTGCTACTACTGAAACACCTGCTGCTACTGAAGCACCTGCTGCTACTGAAGCACCTGCTGCTACTACTGAAGCACCTGCTGCTACTACTGAAGCACCTGCTGTTACTCCTCCTGCTACTACTGAAGCACCTGTTCAAGGACAGACGCAGGGTGGTATGGTTCTCAATGTAAATGGTATGGCATTTACTCAAGGTGGTCCAATTAAGGAAGACTCTGGTGTAAATATTACTGGGATGGGGAAGGACACGCAATTGATTGCTGCTCAACCAGGCGAAGTAATGATGAGTAGACCTGCTGTCCAAATGATTGGGGCAGAGAACTTACTTGCTGCGAATGCGGCAGCTGGAAGTAGTAATAAACCCAAGATGGGTATGCCTAGGATTGGGGGATCAAGTATGTTAGGTATGCCACCCATTATGGGAGCATTCACTAATGGTGGTTCTGTGACTAATACAATGTCACCTATCACTAACCTTGGTTACACTAGTGGTGGTTCTGTGACCAACTCATCAACATCACCTCTTAACGTCTCCAACTTTAGATATGAGGGTGGTGGTTCTATTACTGGTAGTTCTGGTCAGACCGTCACAGGTATGGGACCAGATACTCAACTGATTGCGACCCAACCAGGTGAGATTGTGATGAGCAAGAAAGCCGTTCAATCCTATGGTGCCAACAATCTTCTGGCCATGAATAGGGATGCTGGTGGAACTAACATCCCAACCATGGGTAGTGTTCAGGGATTCTCTGGTGGTGGAATGATCTTTGATCCAAAAGATCCAATGGGATCTTTGATGAGGATCAATCAACAAATGAAAGAAACTCTTCCTAGTGCTCAATCGTTCCCTGGAGCAAGTCCCTTGCTTCAGTCTCCTGCGACACAGATGTTCCAACCACAGTCACCTGTGATTCCATCGGGACCTAAAAGAATATCAGGTGCTAACTATGATGTAATATTACCACTAGATCATACGAAGAAACCTGGCACTATACCTGATACTCCGGGTGGTAATACTTTTACTAACTCAAATGCTACTGGTGCTGATGGTAGAGAAAGAGAGCATCAAGATAAAGCAGCATCGTTGGTTGGTAAAAAACTAACTGACATGGGATTAAGAGTCAAAATTATGACTCCCGAAGAGTATCCAAGTTATCAAGATTATGATAAGGCATTGGCTACCTTTGCCTCAAAGGGAATAAAGATTGTTCCACTTCACTTTGATGCTATCAGAGGTGCTGGTGGGGTTGGATTCTTGACTAGAACCAAGGCGGGGGATGCCGGAGACGCACGTTTAGCAAGTCCTATTCAACAAGCACTGTCAGAATTCCAGTCTGCTAATCCAGAACTAGGCAATATCTCGTCTGATACTATGGGCAATGCCACTATTAATAGAGCGGCAAAAACAGATGCTGCTCTGGTGGAACTTGGTGTGATGGTAGATTGGGAAAATAGATATGGACCAGACTTCACACAGTCTGCCAAGTTTGATCAGTTAGCAACATCAGTATCCAAAGCAATTTTTAAAGGTGGTGGATTTGGGACACCACCTGTCTCTGGTACTGTTCAAACTACTCCTCTTGTTTCTCCCACGGAACAATCAACTACGATGAGTTCTTCTCCTCAAGCACTTCAAGCACCAGCGATGAGAGTATCTCCTACAACTGGTCTATTGATTCCTCCTGGACCACCAGGGCAGAGACAAACCAATGTTATTATGGCAGGTGTTGGTGGACAGCAACGACTCAACAGTGGTCCTACAAGTGCTGCTATGGCAAGTCAAAAGAGACTTCCAGCAATCTCTCCGATTGACGGTGGGAACAATGAAATGATCGTCATCAAATCAATCTATAACATCGTAGGATAAGATGGCAGTACCTCTTCTAATTGGACTGACAAAGGCACTTGTAACACAAGCACCTAAACTTGCTGCTAAACAACTTGGCAAGAAAGCGGTGAAGAATGCTGCTAAAGATTTTGTTAAAGGTAAAGTCAAAGATAAATTCAAAAGTAAAAGAGAACAAGATAAGAAGAAGAAAGGAGGAGCATTGGTTGAGACCGAGGGTGGTCTTACAAAATACTCTATGGGGTTTGATTCTCCATCAAAAATATCACCACAGAAATTAATACCTCAAGGTGTTGATCTTGATGCTAGTACTCAGACTGTATCTGCTAAAGGAAAGATTAGTTATGATAAGATTCAACAGCAACTTGATAATATAGAGGGTGTAACTTCTGCTCTGAATAAAGCATTCAAACAACAACTTGATGCCAAGAAAGATACTGCTGCGAAAGCAAAGAAGGCTGCTCAGACTTTAAGAAAGAAACAAAGAGAAGAAGATAGGGAAGGTAAGAAGAAAGTAGATACATCTTCTGGTTCTCTCTTGCCAAAGGGTGATCCCTTTAACATTTTTAATTTCTTAAAGAATATATTACTTGGTGGTCTTGTTCTTTTCTTAGTTAAGCAAGGACCAAAGATAGCAAAACTTTTTGGATTCTTAAAGGATAATCTTTACGCTGTCTTCCTTGGTATAAAGTATGGATTAAAAGCATTCAAAGGTGCGTTTAAAGCATTAGGTAAGTTACTACGGGGAACTGTAAAGGCGGGATTCAAGATTGCTGCTGCTCCATTCAAACTAGCAGGCAGAGTAATCAAGACTTTGTTTGGTAAGATCGGCAAAGGTATCATGGCTTTTGGTAAGTATGCTATCAAGAGATTTAAGGATCTACTTGGCATTAAACCACCACCAAAACCTGGTAAACCTGGGTCTGGTGATATAACATTAACTGGTACTGGTGCTGGAGTTGGATCTGGTTCAGGGGCAGGTAGATACTCTCGCACTGATGCTAGAGGTAATCAAATAGCAACCAGAGGTAGAAACTATAGAAATCAACTTGGGAGAGTTGGACCTGCAAGGACAACTGTAAGATTTAAACCTGGTTCACCAATGGCTAGGTTGAACAGTGCTAGAGCAAATCTTCAAACTGGTACTCTATTCAAAAAAGGAGCAAATCTTCAAAGAGCGACTTATAGAGCAGCAGCAAAGACACAGAAAGTTGCTCAAACAACCAACTCTTTCCTTAAAACCTTATTGGGTATTGGTGGAGCCAAGGATATTGCGAGGTTAAAGACAGCAAGTCCTGTGTTGAAGAAGGCATCTAATTTCATGAAGGGAGCAAGGATCCCAGTTTTGGGTCCGATGATTGTCTTTACTATGACTGCTCTGGATCCTGATCCTGAGACTGGTGGTATTGGGAGAGCAGCGTTTAAGGCAATTGGTGCTGGTCTTGGTGAGTTCCTAGGTTTTGGTATTCCAATTCCTGTTCTTGGACCTATCATTGGTGGACTGCTTGGTGAGGTTATGGGCGATGTTGCTTATGAACTCATTGTTAATAAGAGTCCAGAAGCAGCAGGTGCTAAAATAATGAATGCCGTTGGGGCAGTAGCAAAAGTAGGTGGTCAAATATTAGATTGGATGAAAGGTGTTGTTGGAAGATTTTGGGAAGCACTTCCTAAACTGAAACTTCCCGAAAAAATAGGACCCTTCTCGCTTCCTTTTGGATTAGGTGGTATGGAAATACTTGACCCTAAAATGTTTATGGGTCCTTATGGACTACTTGGGGCATTTGGCACAATGGGTAAAGCAATGGTTACTGCAATATTCCAACCAGATAAAGAAGAGAAAGGAAAAGTTGATGATAAGTCAAAAACAAAAGTTGATGATAAGTCAAAAACAAAAGAGAATGAAATCACTTCAACTACTGATGGTGCTTCTCCCGCATCACCTGGTCCTATGGGCGGCACCCCATCTCAGCAACAAGCATTTAAACAGGTATATGATATAGCGGCGAGAGTTGGTGGGGCAAACTTCCCCGAAGTTGTTGCCGCACAAGCAATGCATGAGACAGGTTATCTTGCCAATCCAAATAGTGTTTATTTTAAAACTGGTAAAACCAATGCTTTCGGTCAAACTATTAATGCCAGTGAGGTTGGAACAAATGGTATTGTAGATAAGATATACTTTAGAGACAGATACTGGGCGGTTTATGACAGTCTTGAATCATCAGTTAAACATAACATTAAACTATGGCATAATGTAAATACTAATTCTGGCAATTATAATGCTTTCAGCACTCCACTTCAAGGCATAGCAAGTGTTGCCCCTGCCTATTCACCTAATGCTGATAAGGCAAACATTGCTTTGGGATATACTGTTGATGCTTATAGTAAAGGTATGGTTCGTGCATTGAAACTTGGTGGTTATGATCCTAAAGGTAAAAGGGGGCAGACATCAAAAATCACAACTACAACAACTAATCCACCTGGTGTACGACCTGTCAACCCTTCTACATCACCAACAGAAGCACAGAAGAAAAGAATACAAGAACTTCAAAAGAAGATTGCTGAAGCAGAGGCACTACTTAAAGTTTCAGGATTTGCTTCTGGACCAATAGCAAATATTACTAAACAAAACCTAGCAACAAATAAAGCAGAACTTGCCAAGTTGAGTGCTATGGCAATGACTCCTATGATTCCACAGACAACTTCTCCAGCAACTGTCACCCCTCAAGCACAGACTGCTGGTTCTGCTCTGGAGAGAGCAGGACAAACAACAGGAACACAGAAGGGTGATATGGTGAGTGGGTATGGAGTAACCTCTGGTTATGGTCAACGTTGGGGTAAACCGCACGGTGGTATTGACATCGGCACACCTACAGGAACTTATGTTGGTTTAAGTGTTCCAGTAGAGATTGTATATGCTGGTAATCATGGTGGTTATGGAAATGTGATTGATGCGTGGGCACCTTCAATTGGATTACAATTTAGACTTGCTCACTTGAGTAGGATTATGGTGTCTAAAGGACAGGTGGTAGCAGCAGGCACAGCACTTGGTTTAACTGGTGGCGGGTTGAATGATCCCGGACGTGGTAGTTCAACAGGACCACACCTTCACTTTGAGGTTGATAATAAAAAGAATGGAACAACATATGGAGGACTTGGAGACCCATCACCTTATGTTCAGTATATTATTTTGAGTAAGAATGGTCCAGCACTAGGAGCACAAGTGACTACACCTGGTAGTGTTACAACACAACGAAACGCTGGTGCTATATCCCAGTTTCCATCTTATGATGCGAATGGTTCTAACACTATTATTTTACCTGGACAACAGCAGCAACAACCAGTTATGATGGGTGGACAATCTGCTGGTGGTATTGTGCTAGGAGGGTCTACAGCAGCAGTGGTAAATAGTTATTATAAGAAGCAACTTCTTGGATTTTTATATAAACAAGGATAATGTCTGAAAAGGGAACTAATCAACTATCAGATGTCAATGCTGGTAATATAAGAAAATGTATCATCACATCAAATACTGGTAGTAAGGCAGTTGATGTGAGTGCGGGAGTTGTTGACTTTAGATATTATGAGAGTGTTCTATCTAATTACATCACAGCACAAGCAATAATTGTAGATACTGGATATGAAACGGATGGTAAAACCGGCAAAGGTGTGTTGGATGACTTACCAATCAGAGGTGGTGAGAGATTTGACATTACATTTACCGATGCTGGAAACCCACAGAATGTAGTAGAGATAACACTCTATGTCAACCGTGTTTTGGCTGCTGACCCTGGCACATTAAAAGAAAACTTTATTCTATCACTTGCTTCGGCAGAGTACATTGGCAATGAATTGACGAGAGTCGTCAAGAGATATCAAGGTAAGATTTCCGATAATGTAAAATCAATTATAGGTGATGTACTTAAAAGTGAAACAGAGGTCACGGTAGATGATACTGCGATTGATTATAACTTCTATGGTAATGATAGAAAACCTTTCTATGTTTGTACTTGGTTAGCATCTAAATCAACATCCCAGTCTGCTGGAACAGGTGGCAGTGGTTCTATTGGAGGGAGTGCTGGATATCTATTCTACCAAAATCAAAAAGGGTTTAATTTTAGATCACTTGATAAACTATTAGAGCAAAGTCCAGATAAGAAATTTATATTTACTAATACTACGTCCACGAATGACGCTGATTATAAATCAATACTATCAGTTAATATTGATAGAAATGTAGACTTACAATCCAATCTCGCACTGGGTGTATATAATAATAGAACTGTGTTCTATGACCCCGTATCATTTAATTACGTCACGATTAGTTTTGACATAGAAGACCAGGGAGATAAAATTACAACTGCTGGAGAAACCCCTGCTTCTACTCTTGTCAAACCAGAGTTTGTACAAGGACCATCCAGATTGATGACAAATGTTCTTGATATTGGTTATAATCCAACAGGTGTTACACCAGAAGAGCAACTACAAAACTGGAAGGAAGACATAACAAAACCAAACTTTGATGCTCCTAGGACACAGGTTCAGTCCATTATGAGATACAATCAGGTCTTCACGATTCAAACAAATATCACAGTTGCTGGAGACTTCTCAATCGTGGCAGGTGATATGATTGAGTGTAAGTTTATTCAGTTAGAAGGAGGTGGAGATGGTGAAATAAATAAAGAAACCGAAGGTAGTTATCTTGTGGCTCATTTGTGCCATAGACTCACACCATCAGACACCTTCACATCCTTGGGATTAGTTAGAGACTCTTACGGCAGACCATCATAATGATAGAACAAGGTTTATTCAAAAGGCATTTTGTAGGTAGAGACGGATTCCATTGGTGGATTGGTCAAATTCCTGATGCCAAAACTTGGAGGATGAATCTAGGTGGTAAACGTGTTGCTAATAATACTGAAGTAGAAGGATTCGGGCAGAGATATAAAGTCCGTATTATGGGATACCATACTGCGGTAGCAACTGAACTTCCTGATGAGGATTTGCCGTGGGCATCCGTTATGTACCCTGTTACGGCAGGTAGTGGTAACAATGGTTCCTCGCAATCAGTCAATATACTTCAGGGCGATTTTGTCTATGGGTTCTTCCTAGACGGTGAAGACGGGCAGCAACCTGTCATTATGGGTGTCATTGGGAACAATGATTATCAGGCGGTGATGAAGAACATCCCTGATGCCAAGTTTGTTCCTTTCTCTGGTATTGATCCTGCCGTCCCCGACAATGCTCTTATCCCTGCTGGCACTCGTAAGGAAGGTGGAGCAGGAGAATATGTTCAGCAGGCAGGTGCTCAAGATGAACAGGTTGCGAACACAGACCAAATTAATAGTTCTACAGTTGGACTGACTGATCAGGACAAGGCGACAACTGATGCTGATGATAGTTCAGAGTCTGCTCTTCAACCTCTGGCGCAGTCAACAAATTGTGAACCTCTTCCTATGGGGAGAATTCAATCTCAATTACAGAATATTCTTCAAGAGATTGAGAAGATAAGAAAGACCATCTATGATATTGGAAGAGGTGGGCAGGAAGCAATTGCTGATGTTCAAAGAAAGATTGATAATCTGATTGATAAGGGGGCAGAGTTTATTGCTGGTGGGATTAAATGGGTATATGAACAAGTAGAGCAGTTTATTGAGCAGAAAATCAATGAGGGATTTAAGTTAGTATATGATATTGCTTTACCAAATGAAAGAGAGTTAGTTAATACTACGAGCGGCACAATTCTTGAAACGATGAAGTGTTTCTTTAGAAAATTATTCTCCCAACTGAAAGATATGGTGATGGGATTCTTGAAGGATTCTGTCAACAAAGTGATCAATGTTCCTGTTTGTTTTGTTGAGGGATTCGTTGGTGGTGTGCTTGGTTCTTTATCAGGAACTCTCAGCGGTGTGTTAGGTGGTGTACAAGACTTGATTGGTGGTGCTGTAGATATTGCTGGCGCAGGATTAGATATCGCCTCTGATGCTATTGGTCTTGTTGAGGATGTTCTTTCTTTCTTGACTTGTGATGATAGACCTGAGTGTTCCGGTGTAAATGATTGGAACCCAAGAGCAGGTGCTGCTAAACTTTCTGTTGGCGACTTCCAGAACATTGCAGACAGGGCAAAGTCATTTGTAAAGACACCAACAACATTTGGCACAGAAGCACTTGATCAATTTGGTAATTTGGCTGACATTGATTTAACTTCAGCATTTAATTTTGATGATTGTGACACTGACCCTCAACTTTTGGGACCACCTGTTCTGGAAATTTTTGGAGATGATGGAATTGGAGCAGCAGGAAATCTTATTATCGGAGCAGAAGGTGAGGTTCTCTCTGTTGATGTCACTAGTTTTGGGTCAGGATATACTGGAAAGGCAAAGGCAAGAGTATATGATAAGAGTGGGAAAGGAAAGGGTGCTGTTATTAAACCTGTTTTCGGTCCTGTCCCTAGGTCTGGTAGATCAAAAGATGATAGTGGACCAGATGAAAGAACAGTTACTGGTAAGAGAGTAGAGGCAACGATTAGAACGCCTAAGAGAAGAGCGAAAGTTGGAACTAAAATAAAAATTCAATGGAATATAAGAGACGCCAAGAAAATATCTGTTAGTAAAAACCTGGGCAAGATTGGATCTAAAAAGTTTGAGGGTGAAGTAGAGGTTGTAGTCAAGAAAGGATTCAATAAGTATAGAATCACTGGATTCAATCGTGGTGATCGTGTAACGACAGAGGTTATAGTTGAAGGAACCATTGGTCAACCAAGAAAAATTAATAACTCACCATATGGTCCAGGTAATTACAGACCATCAAACTCATCTGGTGTAGGACAACCGGAGAATCCAGATTTCCCATCAACACCCGGTTTGTTATATCCCGCTAGATCTGGTGGTGGTGGTGGAGCAGCACCACTAGGTTTTGGACCATTTGATCCTAATCCATATCCATTCCCTGCTAACCCAGCCGATAATGTATATGCTCCACAACCATTTAATCCATCTGGTGAAATCTTTAGCACACCGATTTATGGATTAGGTCCTAGTTTCTTTGAGACATCACCTCTTCTGACGACTGGCACTGATGGAGTTACCGAAGGTATCACTCCACTGGATTTTGAAAGAGAACTTACCCCTGTTGAGTTTACAATCACCAGGCAAGCAGCTTTGAATAATAGAATCACATTCTTACTTGATGATGTTGAGAAAAACTTTGGTCTTGGTGAATTAAACTTTTCATTCACAGGTAATGATGTTGGAAAGGAGATCAGATATATCTCACCAAACAAGGATTACTTTGTCAGAGCATATCATCCTGATGGAACTCCATATCCTTTCCCAGTAGCAGATAATCCTGAAGCAAATCCTGATCCATTTAGGATTGACGATAAGGGTAGTACTATTCGTCTTGATGATGTCTTTGGTAGAATAGAAAGAGAAGTTATTGATGTCTTTGAAAGAACGGTAAGAGATGCTTCTGGAGAAGCAGATATTATTTGGGTACTTGGTAATCCAAGAGAGAAAGCAAAGTATGATGCTGATCCATCTAATTACTTTAGAGATAAACTTAAAGATGGAAATAGAGAGATTAGATTACTAGACGGTCACGGAGATGATACTAATGCCACATTTAAAATCACCGAGGGTAATGGTAGATTTAGTGATGATGGTTTGAAAGTAATCGGTCAGGGTACAATTGGAATTGAACTTGAGTGGGATGATAACCCCGACACTGCTGGCACAGCAATCGAGTCCATTGGCATCACCGGAGCAGGGGTTAGACATAATGGTGAAGATGTTACTTGGTCACAAACAGAGAATGGCAAACCTGGTGGAGACGCAATAGAGAAAGGAAAAGACTTTGAGTCATTCCAACTCTCTCCTGTAGATAGAGTTATTCGTGAAGAGGTCAAGAGAATAGAAAAAGAAGGAGGTAAGTCGGACTTTGACTTTACTGACCTGGTTATCACAGCTGATAAAGGTAAGTTTAAACTGAAAAAAAGTGTGGCAGGACTTGCCATCTATAGATATGAACCTGAAACAGCAAGTGGTCCAGGGGGTCCATCGCCAAATAATATAAGTGATCCTAGACAACCAGATGGACCTGGATCTGGTCCTGGTATTAACACACCACTGCCACCAGATCTTCCCGGTGGTGATGATATTGGTATCGTTGACTTCATTATTGATGATCCTGGAACCGGATACAAGGGAGATTTTGACGGTAGTAGAGGTGGTGATGGTAGAACTTGGTCTGATCCAGGAGATACTATTGTTAAACATGATGATGGAACCTGGGAAATTCCTATTCCACCTGGCAATCCCTTCTGTTTCTTACCAGGTGATATCGTTACACTCCCTGCTGGCACTGTAGTGGTCACTGAACCAAGAGATGGTCAAGGTGGGGGTGAAACAATCATTGGAGGAAGCCCTCACGTTGTTCAGGTTCCTGGATGTATCACAACACCAGCACTTCCTCCGCCTGATGAACCACCATCAAAAGAACCTACGGGAGGAAATGGTGAGTATCCTGTTATTTTATATCTCTGTGAAATCATTGTAAAGAATCGTGGATTTGGTTATCTTCCAGGAGATAGAGTTATTATTGACCCATCTAACGGAGCGACCGCAGAACCAACATTTGATAACTTTGGAAGAGTTGTTGAGATCAAGGTAACAAATGGTGGAGAGGGATTCAAAGTGATGCCTAACATTTATATTGAATCAAAAACTGGTTCAAATGCTCAATTGATTGGAAAACTCTGTATAGATAGAGATGGTATTCCAGATCCAGATGATAATGATAAGGTCATCACTGTTATTGATTGTGTTGGTCTAGATGCTGTCGGTAATGTTGATGGTAAACCATATTATGGTCCATATCATGAACACGATGGTCAAAGGATGGTTGGTGCGGAGCACTCTGACAAACCACATAAATTCATTGATGGTACAGGTGGAGCAGGTGGCGGTCCAACACAACAATTCATCACACAACAACAAGTTCAACAGTTTATAGAAAACCCTAATACACAACAGTAATGGCACAAAAGATTAATTATGAGCAGTTAAGATATGGTACAAAGGATGGTGAATTAAAGTTCGGACATCTTACTGCCGACAATCAGATTGATGCTGTTCTTCTTCGTAACTTTTATAATTACACTCACTACATTGAGATGTGTAGAACTGGTGATGACCATCGTAAAGATGGAACAATCATCAGAGCACCTGGTTCATGTCAAATTAGAGCAGGGGATAATTGTCCGAAGGATATTCCCGGTGTCTATGTTGAGGCAGTTAGTGGTGATCTAGTATTGAGAGCACCAAGTGGTCGTGTTAGAATAGAGGGACAGAATGTAGATATTAATGCCTCTGGTTTTGATGGTGAGAGTGGTGTGGTTGACATCTCTGCTAATGAGAAAATCATTCTTGATGCCGGACAGATTGTTGATATCAAAGGAAAGGTCGGTCTTAAAATATTCTCAGAAGGTACAGTTGATTGTATTGGTAGACAAGTGTTAAATATGTACGGTGGTATGATTGACTGTGCTGATGCTGCTTGTACATCAAAGACCAGTCTTGGATCTAAAGGTGGATCCGCCAACGAATTAAAAAACAAATCAATTATTTAAACTATGAAGACACCAGATCTTTACTGCGGTAAACAATTCATTTGCGGAGCAGGTAAACCAGAATTATTTGGTCGTTCTCTAACACAGGTGAGAGGAACTGCTTATGTTGAGGGACCAGAAATGGTGGGAGATCCCTTACAGTTTCCTGGTGCTGCTGGTGTGGGTAATCCATTTGATATTGGTTCATTGATGGTAGGTCAGAGTTCCAACATTGAGATGAAGACTCCTCCATTCTATGCTCTGATGGTCACCAGCTTTGCTAGAATCAAATCATTCTTGAAGGTTGACTTACTCTTTACAACTAAGATAATTAAGAGTAAAATAATCTATACAGAGATTTTGATGGCAAAAGTTAAGAACTTTGCTATTCCTCATCCATCAGAGAAAGGTAAGACATTAGTCTATGCTTGTCTTGAAGGACCAGAGAATTCTGTTTATGTAAGAGGACATTTGAAGCACAAAGATACTATTGAATTACCACCAGTGTGGAGAGACTTAGTTGATCCCACTTCTATCACTGTATCTCTGACGGGTAATGGTTCTGATCAAGGACTTCACGTTAAGAGAATCACAAATAATCAAGTTGTTGTCCAGGGGAGAGGTGGTATTCCTGTTGATTGTTTCTACCATATCTTCGCAGAAAGAAAAGACGTACCTAAATTAGTAACGGAGATTAATTCGTAATGCCCTGGCAAGATTTATTTAAGTATCCTCAAGCCACAGGTGAGGGTACACTACCTTTTAGATTTGAAAACTTCGGAACCTTTGCTGGTCCACAGTTTGAATCTCTAAATTATAACTACGATGCTGCTTCTGAAGAAGGCACCTGGCAAACGATGATACCTGGTGACTTCTCATTTAAGAACGATGACCTAGGTGCTTACCTTTATAATAATGAATTCAATTATGTTGGATTCCATTGTGACAGTGTTAGCACTGCGATGATGACACTTGAAGCATCATATGGAAACATTCCCACCTTCAATGTCTTTGCTACCAACACTAATGTTAACGGTAGCATCAATGCGACTGGAAACGTTACTGTAGCAGGAAACATTACTATTGCTGGTGCTATCAATCACACCGGAGCATATAATTTGAGTGGTGTTGGTGATTTGGTAACGGCAATCAATAGTAAACTACCTGCTTCCAGTAAAGGATTTGATATCCCACACCCTAATAAAAAAGGACACAGACTCAGACATATCTGTGTGGAGGGCCCAGAAGATGGTCCTATCTACATCAGGGGTAAGTTAAATGGCAATAATGATATTGTGTTGCCGGATTATTGGAGAGGATTGATTGACGAAGATTCTATCACAGTTCATCTAACACCATTTGGAACTCAACAGGATTTGTTTGTTGATCAAATTAAGTGGGGTAAAATTGTGATTGTTAAGAGTGGTTCTGGTGGACCAATCAAATGTTACTATCAGGTATGGGCAAATAGACTCGCTGATGAGAAACTTCATGTTGAGTATGAAGGTGAGTCGCCTGCTGATTACCCAGGAGACAATACTAGATTCTCAATCGCAGGATATGATTATGATAGGAGGGTAGATTAATGCCATTTGGAATAACAGCATATCAAGATAGGGAAGCGGGTCAATATTCAGGAGCAGTAGGACTTCTCCAAGCAGAAAATCTGTCTCTTAATCAAAATTTTGAAGCACAAGATAAATTAGATACTCTTGGTATCAATTCATTTCGATATAATTTATATAAAGAACCAGCAGAGGTAATTGATGAAAAGACCAGAGAAGTTTACCTAGATCCGATTACCTCGCAGAAGAACACGATTGTTACGCTAGGTGGACTTTCTGTAGCGGAGAGTGATATGAATTATTATGGCAGTGGTAGTGCTGCTTTGTCGGCATTAGAAACTTTATATGGCACTCCTACTGACAACGATGGTGTACTATCAACAAGACAGATTATTACAAGTGTTAATTGGACTGGGATTGCGAATAGTACCGGTATTAGTGTGAGTGCAGGAGTAGCTTGCTCTTCCATATCGGGTGGAACTGGAACTGCTTTATTTGATGTATCTGCATCAATTGGGCAAGCCGCGAGAATTGATCTTCAAGACACTAGTGGTTCTATTGGAGTTGGTGTTGGTAGTATTTTTTACATCAATGGATCTCCTGTAAGTCCACCAACATCTTTAGAGTATGCTGCTTCTGGTGAGGTTTTTGAGGATACAGTGATTGTTTTGTATTATCCAACTCTTTATCCACCAGATCCTGGTGCTGCGAATCCACTTGCCAATCCACAGTTTAAGATTTTGCCAGTCAATGGTACAGACGGTCTTGGATCTGGACAAACCTATTATCGTAACTCCATTCAAGGTTCTTATGGTAGTTTCCCAGGAACAGATGATTCATTAACATTATTGGGAGACGCCTACACGGTGTCTGTAAATAATAGCGATATCGGTGATGCTCGTACCGAGATTGGTACTTTACGTGGTGTAGATTTAACAACTGGCATCACATCATATATTGGTGCTGGATCCACTGTTAAAGAAGCAAGACAAGAGTTTGCTATCAATCAGTGGTCTCTTGTTAAGAACAGGGTAAATACACAGGCAAAGATCAATGCTAACGATGCTGCTATTGGCATCCTGAAGAACTCTGCCTTCCAACCGTAGAACTGGCACTCTGCCCTTGACTCTACCCCCACTCTGCCCTATAGTAAGGAGGTCAGCAAGAGAACTATGACCTCCAAACCCCAACGCGACGATTATCTTTGTGATAACGAAGAAGACGAGTACCTAACTCGCATCGTTGTGGATACTTGTGCTCGTACCTTTTATATGTACTCCAACACAGGTGATGTACGTGAGGTGGAATGCGAAGAGGTGTCTCAGTTCATGGATGTACTTGAACTTGTCCGTGCTGTTGTAGATGAAGACATGGTTGCGTACACTGAACCAAGAGTTGCTTCTACTTGAGGGAAATTCAACTTTTAGTTTCAAAAAAGGTCGGAAAAAATCTCCACAAATTTTTTGCCCCTATTACTTTTTTATGAATTATTATCCTTCAGATTTATACCAAGAAATCCAGATTTGTTACGATTATGAGACCAGAAACCCGTCAGTCTATGGAAATGTTATTTTCAGCAAAATGGAATCTTCCAAAAGCAGCAAAGAATTGTGGATTGACAGAAAAAGAAATGAAGATCACATTTAACGAATATTGTGTTTTTCATCTTCCAACTTGGGATATAACTAATGAAGAAATTGTCCATAGTTAGTATTGGTGATAATGAATGTGTCACTCATGACGGATATATTCAAATTGGTGTCTTTAATCATTCTGTAGAAAAACACCTAGAGTTAAACCCTTTGATTGACTGGCAGATAACATATTGGATGCCTGATCCATTTTGTATTAGATATAAGAGAGCATCATTTCAAAGAACTGAAAAGATGAACGAAGGTTCTCCTAGAACTGATAATGCTACTGATAGTCGTCCTAGAGATTTTCCAGATCAACCAACAGAAAGATTGGAGAGAGCATTATGAAAATTAATTTATGGTATAGTCGATCAATGGATC
>Ga0115566_10002503_pt1 | contig 15144 bp, 10 predicted proteins | sample COGITO_mtgs_1204_3_FD_87173 | JGI IMG/M metagenome (GOLD analysis project Ga0115566, IMG submission 87173) | Pelagic marine microbial communities from North Sea - COGITO_mtgs_120405 | ecosystem: Environmental > Aquatic > Marine > Epipelagic | place: Germany:Helgoland, sampling site Kabeltonne...
GAAGGTTCTCCTAGAACTGATAATGCTACTGATAGTCGTCCTAGAGATTTTCCAGATCAACCAACAGAAAGATTGGAGAGAGCATTATGAAAATTAATTTATGGTATAGTCGATCAATGGATCAATGGCGGTGGACATTGGTGGAAGAGTGGAGAAATGGAGAAGTTCATAGAGCACAACATTCTGGACAACAACCAGTGCTTCGTGATGCTATGAATGATGTTGCTACCACAGTAGAATATATACTTGACGAAAAAGAAAAAAAGAAGTAATATATAAGTTCCGTGTGAAGGACTGCGTTAAAAGCACACTTTCCTAAATAGAAAGTGTGCTTTTGCTATTATGAGAACTAAAGAAGAATTAACGACTGCTGTTTCAGGTGCCCATAGTATGGCAGAAGTTGTAAGAAGACTGGGATTAAATAAAAGTAGCTCTACCTATAATGTGGTGCGCCGAGAAATAGAGTATTATAGCATAGAAACTAATTTTAAGCAACGCGCCCGTAACACAAAGAAATATACGCCAGAAGAGATATTTGCAGAGAACTCCAGTTATGATAGAGGGACACTTCGCACAAAACTAATCAAAGAAAACTCTGTTAAATATGAATGTCAGGGTTGTGGTATAAAAGATTGGAATGGTCAAGCACTTTCTTTACAGTTAGACCACATCAACGGAAACCGAAAAGATAATAGGATTCAAAATCTACGATTTCTCTGCCCGAATTGCCATTCTCAAACGAAGACTTGGGGAAATAAAATACGATAGACCTTGCCCCTTTTTTCTTATGATAAATAAGTCATAATAGATATCGTGTGCGAAGAAGATGCCGTTATCCCGTTTAGATAACTTTTTGAAGAATGTTCGTGGAAACATCATATATGTTAACCCAAACGATTTGGATGCCACTGATGACGTAACGAATCAGGGTAATTCAATGGCAAAACCCTTTGTCACGATTCAGAGGGCGTTAATTGAATCAGCAAGATTTTCATACCAGGCAGGACTAGACAACGATAGATTTGGTAAGACAACAATTATGCTGTCTCCTGGTGAGCATTATGTTGATAATAGACCAGGATGGATTCCACTAGATGGCACAAATTATAGACTTAGAAATGGAGTTGTATCTTCTGACTTTACTGCTTTCAACTCGGGATCTAACTTTGATGTAAAATCGGCAAGTAATGACCTCTATAAACTGAATAGTGTTCACGGTGGTGTTATTATTCCCCGTGGTACATCTATTGTTGGTGCTGACTTGCGTAAAACCAAGATCAGACCAGTATATGTTCCTGATCCAACTAACACTAATATTGAAAGATCAGCGATTTTCCGTGTTACTGGTGGCACATATTTCTGGCAGTTTACTATTTTTGATGGCGACCCAACTGGAACTGTTTATAAAAACTATTCTGATGCAGAGTTTGTTCCTAACTTCTCTCACCATAAACTAACTTGTTTTGAGTATGCTGATGGCAGAAATAAGGTCTATATTAATGATTCTTTCAATGTAAACTCTACGTTTACAAGAACTGACCTTGAAATGTATTATGAGAAAGTGGGTCTTGCTTATGGATCTGCTTCTGGTAGAGCAATTCAACCTGATTTTCCTGCTGCTGGTCTTGATATTCAACCTAAGATTGATGAATATCGTATTGTTGGACCATCTGGCGGTTCTGTTGGTATTTCTAGTATTCTGTCGGGTGATGGATCCATAGCATCTAAGTCTGCTACTGTCACACTCAATGAAGGACTTTCTGGTCTAAACGTTGACACAGCAATTCAAATCAATGGAGCGACTGATACCGCATATAATGGCACATTCCTTGTTAATGGTGTCAACGCTGTAGATTCTGATGGCAATATCACACAATTTACCTATAATACAGCAGTAACTCCCACAGACGCATATATTACCCCTGCTTCTGCCACTGTTGAACTGGATACAGATACAGTAACGTCTGCTTCTCCTTATATTTTCAACATCTCTCTCCGTTCTGTCTTTGGTATGTGCGGTATGCATGCTGACGGCAGTAAAGCAGACGGATTTAAGTCAATGGTTGTGGCTCAGTTCACGGCTATATCTCTTCAAAAAGATGATAATGCTTTTGTTAAATATGACGCTGCGAGCGGTTCATTCTTAGATAGCACAAGTGTAGATAACATTCATAGTGATGGTGACGCAACATATAAACCATCATATTATAACTTCCACATTAAATCATCAAATAACTCCATTTGTCAGTTAGTTTCAATCTTTGCGATTGGGTTTGCTCAACAGTTTGTAACTGAGAGTGGTGGTGATTTCTCCGTAACCAACTCTAACTCAAACTTTGGTCAAAATGCTCTTGTATCTAAAGGATATAGAGACGAAGCGTTTGATCAGGATGACGTTGGATATATTTCTCATATTATCCCACCAAGACTCATCACGACAGATCCGTTTAACTTAGAATATGAGCAAATTGACGTAAATAAGACAGTATCGGTAGGAAATACTAGTAGACTTTATCTTTATCAGCAAACTAATTTACAATCACCACCAACAAGTATCATTCAAGGATATAGGATTGGTTCTAAGGTAAATGATGAAATTAAAGTTGGTGTTGCCACGAATAGTTCAGCAGAGCGTGAATTAACGGCAAGAATTATAATGCCTAATACTGCTCATTCTACTAGGGGTGAGATAACAGCATTTAAGAGAAATATTGTTGGTAGAGTTGGAACCAGTAATAGTATTACTTCAAATATTATTACTTTTAATGGCAATCATCAGTTATTAGAGGGCGAAACAATCAGATTCATCTCTGATAATGCCAGACTTCCTGATGGTATTGATAATAATAAGGTATATTTTGCGATTGTTGGTGGTTCGCTTAATCCCGACCAAATTAAGATTGCGTCATCACTTAATGAAGCACTTGATGGTAATGAGATTACAATTAATAATCTCGGTGGCACAATTATGTGCCAGAGTCGTGTAAGTGATAAAATCACTAATGGTATTGGACACCCAATTCAATATGATAATACTGAAAGTCAGTGGTATATCAATGTAAGTGGCGCTTCAGCTGAGAACACCATCTATTCTAATATTGTAAGTCTTGGTAGCACATATCTAGGTGCTGCCACGCAAAGGACCTATATTACTAGACAGTCAGACACAAGAAGTCTTTCAGATAAGAATTATAAGTTTAGATATGTTATCCCATCTGCTTCTGGTATTACATCAGCAAGAGCACCTAGACTGTCATATGTTCTTGAAGAGTCTAATGACGTAACTGGAGCAAATAATACAGAAGTTCAACTTGAATATAGTCCTACGGCTGTATCGATGAACAATGTCTCTGAAATGAGAAATTTTAGATTCATTAAGAGTGCTCTCTATAACTCAGGTCTCATTTATGTTAATACTGAAAGAGACCATGGTCTAACTCTTGGTTCTCAAGTTCAACTAAACAATATTACCAGTACAATCAACCCAACTGGTATCGGTAACTCTGGTTTTAATAAAACGTATACCGTTGCTGCGATTCCTTCTTCCATTCAGTTCGTTGTTCAAGAGACTGTATCTGATCCTGGAACATTTACAAATAATACTTCACTTAGAACAACTACTCTTCCTACATTCAAGAGACTGAGAGCACCTAACAATTATTATGTCTATGATGTTGACACTGTAAGAGAGTATCAAGCAGGAGTACAAGATGGTGTTTACTATTTGACAATTGTTGATGCTACTTCAACTCCAACTATCGCACCATTTACTGATAGAAGCGAGTTCGCATTCTCTCAACCTATTCAGAGATTGTTCCCGCAATATAATAGAGACAATATTAGTTCTGACCCACAACCTGCTATCTCTTATGCCCCTGCAGAGAAACTAGGTTCTACTGTTATTGATGACGTACAAAATAGTATCACTAGAACAACTGTTGACAGAGGTCTTTATGACCTTTCAATCGGTGCTGGTATTACTGACATTGTATCAAACTCTGCCGGTACTGCTCATACTATCTTTACGGATGTTGACCATGCATTTAATAGAATTACGACAGTTTCCGTAAATGCTGCTGGTGCTGGTTATGGAAATGGTACAGGTGGAGAAAGTCTTTATAATGCCACACTTTCTGGTTCAGCAACTGGGGTAAATGCGTCAGCAAGAATTACAGTTAATGCTTCTGGTGAAATTACATCAGCAGAAATTATGAATGCTGGAACTAATTATGTAGTTGGTGATGTTCTGACTGTATCTGGAACGGCAACCACCACAGGATTTAGTGCTGGTAGTCTAATAGTTGATAACATTTATAGTAATGTTGGTGATACAGTAAGAGTATCTGGTATTACATCATTCTCGTATAAGGGTTATAATCAACTGTATAGAGTTACTGGAATTGGCACGGTCAAAGAGATTCAGGTTGAATCCCTTAACGTAGTCAATGGTGCTTCTACAAGTGGCATTGGTGCGACAGTTTCTAACATCTCATTTGTTGGTCTAACTGGTCCTTCAATTATAGTTTCAAGTCTCGTTTACGATAATATCACAGGACTTGGAACCGTTACCACATCTGCTGCTCATAACTATAGAACTAACAACCAGGTTGTACTTAATGGGGCAACAGGTGCCGGAACAACATTGTTCAGTGGCGAAAAACTAATCACACAAGTTGTTGGTCTGACTACATTTATCGCTAACTTTGGTAAATCAGACACTGCTCCTTCTGTCACAGGAACAATCAGAGCATATCCTCCTGGTTTAGTTGCCCAAGCAGGTGCTCTCTCACTGTATGATGAAAACTTCGGTGGTAGAGTCTTAAACGTTTATAATAATCTGACTTGTAATTTGGTTTCTGATATTGCTAATGCGACAACGGATGAAATTAGCATCACTAACCTAACAAACTTTGACTTAAAGATTGGTGATTATCTCAGAATTGATGATGAGATGATGAGAATCAAGACGACTGTGACTGGAAACCCAGTTAAGGTTTTCAGAGGATTGTTTGATACCCAAGCAAAATCTCACATTGCCGGTTCAGTTGTAGTTAGAGGTGTTGTTGCTCCTCTGGAATTGAGAAGACCATCTTACACAAGAGCATCTAGTCATACATTTGAGTATCTTGGATTTGGTCCTGGTAACTACTCAACTGCTCTTCCGCAGAAGCAATCTGGTCAACCAGATTCGGCATCACAACTTAATTCTCAAAGAATGAACACCGTTGGTGGTGTTAACGTCTTCACTGGTATGAATGATCAGGGTGACTTCTACATTGGCAATAAGAGAATCACATCCAGCACTGGTAAGGAAGAGGTATTTGATACTCCAGTTCCTTCCATTACTGGTGAAGATGTTACGGCACTTGGCACAGATATACCAGTTGATGTTATTGATACTACCAACCTAAACGTAGGAAATACTATTCACGTTGAGGGTGGTACGACTAATAATCTTCTTTCGCAATTTGACGGTCCTGCTCTTTTCAACTCAAAAGTTACCGTTGCCGATGACATTGAAGTATCTAACTTATTCCTGCAAGGTAATGCCAATGTATCCAGAAAGTATACGGTTGGAATCGCAACTCCTACAAGTGCTGGCACTGCTGGTGATGTAGTTTGGAAGACTGCTCCTAATCCTGGCGATAATTGGGGTTGGGTTTACACAACCGATAATCAATGGTATCCATTTGGATTCATTAGTAATGATGTCAATCTCAATGTTGGTGTATTTGATCAAGTTGGAATCGCCACTACCTCACCTGGTGATTGTACACTAAAAGTTGGTTCAGGAACATCACTATTCTGTGTTGATTCTGATGGCGTTGGTATTGGAACAACCGCCAATGGATTGAAGTTTAAAGTCAATGGTGAATCAAGATTTGATGGTTCTATTGTTGCCACCGCATTTACTGGTGATGGTTCAGGATTAACTAATCTTCAAAATGATAGTCTGTGGGCAAACGTTTCGGGTGTTGGTACTGGATTATATCCTCTCAATAATCTCAATGTTGGTGTTGGAACCGAGAATCCAAGTGGAACATATACCCTTGAACTTGGTACAGCAGGCACAGGCACGACTGACCTTTATGTCGCTAACAAAGCACAATTTATTGGTACTGCTCGTTTTGATGGTAATGTTGATATCAATGGTAAACTTGAATCTACTAACTATAATCTGAATTCATCTTCGGGTTCAATTACAGTTGGCGTAGCAACTGCCACCAACATTAAGGTTGGAACAAGTGGAACAATTATCACTACAACATCTAATGGTGTTGGAATTAACTCCACATCACCAACAACTGAACTTGATGTTGATGGTAGAGCGAGAATTCAAACAGTTTACTCAATCTCAACTTCACTTTCTAGTTCAAGTGGTGTTGTTGCTGTTGACCTTTCAAGAGGTCAAATTTTTAACCTAACTACTACTGAAGATATCACTCAATTTACTTTAGCAGGTGTAAGAGTAAACGCAGCACAATCGTTCACCATTAAGATTACGCAGGGTTCAACCCCACGCAATGTAGGAATCGCAACATTTAGGACAGGTGGTGGAGCAGATATACCTGTTCTATTCCCAGGAGGTGGATTATTACCCACTGTGACTGTATCTGCTGGAGCAACTGATATCTATTCGTTTATGACATTTGATGGTGGTCAATCACTCTATGGTGTAGTTGGAGGACAGAATTTCGTATGATGAACTTTTTCCAAGTCATTCCCACAGAACTTCATCTTAATGGACCTAATGTGGGGTTTTCGTCGGTGCCACTGGATGCTAGTGCTACCATAACGGGTGTTGCTACCTTCACTGCGATTGGAACAGCATCATTTCCATATAATAATACCGGCGGATCATATTCATTTGACTGGTATTATGATGGACAAAACATCAAAGATACATCAGAGGATTCAACCAGCAATGCCGAAATCATCACAACAAGTGGAATTTCAACAATAACTATAACTGGAATCACTGGGAATGATGATAAAAAGAATGTATTCGCAATTGTAAATTATGTGCCAGGACCCGATGAAAACATCATTGATTATCCTGGTGAAGGAAAGGGGTTGGCAGATAGTCGCGATAAGCAAGGCACCGCTGTTGCCGTCTTAACAGCACCACCTACAATTGCTATCACTAAACAACCTGTTAGTGCTGTAATTGGTTCAGGTAACACTTCAACATTTGAAGTGGCAGCACAAATTGTTCCAGATGGTGGAAATATCACATATCAGTGGCAGTTAGAGGGAGAAAACCTTGTAAACGGAACATCTACCAGAACAGTTCAAGATTCTGGGGTAGATTTCCCCACAATGGAAGTAACTAGCACTCAGGGTGATAATTTCACTCTTGATTGGTCTGAGTTAACTAACTATGATTTGTTTGTCCCAGGAAGAACTTATACACTTAAATCTTCTGATAATCTTATCACAACTTTGATTGCTTCTGGTGCCGGTGGTGGGGGATCTGCCGTTAGATCAGTTGCTGGTTCTAGAGGCGGAAAGGCTGAAGGAACATTCACATTTGTAAAAGATCAAGAATATAAACTGAATGTTGGTAGTGGTGGACAAATTATAACTGCAGGTCGTCCTGGAGGTGGAACAGGTGGTGGTCAGGGCGGCAGTGGAAGAGGTGGTGGAGGAGGATATACTGGATTATTTGAAGGAAGCATTACACAATCAAATGCCATCATTATAGGTGGTGGTGGAGGCGGGTCTACTGGTGACCCTGCAACGGGTGGTGCGGGCGGTGGAAATGAAGGAACTGCTGGTTCTCATGGAGGCAGAGCAGGACTGGGTGGGACTCAAACCGCAGGTGGTGCCGGAAAAGGATCTTCTGGATCTGGATCTGCGTTACAAGGTGGAAATGGTTCTAGTGCTGGTGCAGGTGGTGGTGGATATTATGGTGGAGGTGGTGGAAATCCATCAGGAACAATTTCTGATGGCGCAGGTGGAGGAGGATCAGGTTATATACATCCAACATTAATCACTGATGGGAAAAATACAACAGGCGAGGGCGGTGCTATCCCCACCATTGGTGTAAGAGATAAACCTATCGAGGACGGTGGTGCTAGTGGAAATGGTCAATTTAGAATTACAAGGGTAGCAGCATTAAAAACAATCACAACTATAATCAGTGGCGCTGGTACACCTAATCTTTCAATTTTCAGTAATGATGAAAACTTTGGTGGTGGAATTATTTGTAAAATGACAGCAGATAATGTTTTAGAGTCCCCAGTGTTCTCCAATACTGTTTCATATGATGTAGTTCCTGCTAGGTCTTTGTTAAACTTTGAAGCGTTTGATATTGATAATAATTATTCATCGCTAAATCAAAATCTAGATATCTCAAAGACATTTACTTTACAAAGTAGCACTTTTGGTTCACAGTATGGTGTCATTCAATTCCATGCTAGCGAAAGTGATATACCTCTCCGACTTAATATAAATGCTTCTGCTGGTGCCGTAAGTTCTGATGGCCAACAGAGAGGTGGTGAGGGTGGAACATCTACGATTGACTTCACTGCTAAGAGAGATGTAGAATATACTATTATTGGCATATCAAATAATTCAGCAGTATTTTTGTATGAAAAATCTGTATTGATTGCTGTGGTTGGACAAGGTGGTGACGGTGGAAATACCGGTATTGGTGGTGAGGGTGGTGGAGTTGGAATTGCTGGTCTTGAAGGATCGGGAAGTGGAAATGGAGAATCTGCTCCTGTACCAACCTTAACTACAAATGGAGTATTTGGTTCAATTGTAAATCTATATTCTATCAAACCAACTTTATACTCCGGCGATTCAATCGCAACAGGAGTGAATGGAGGAACAACTATTAGTTGTTCTAAAGGTAGATACTGGATAGATCTTGGAGTTTCTGCTTGTAGTGATGTTAGTGCTCTTAATAGTCAATTTATAAATGTAGATGGTACAACCATTACTGATAGTGCTTCTCTTTATAGAGGTTTTAAGGCAGGATATACCATAACTGACACTAAAGGATTTAGAAATCTTCAAGGAAGTGGTGGTAATGGTGGAGCTGGTGCTAAAGGAGGAGGCGGTGCTCCTGGTAGTGGAGGTGGAGGCGGAGGAGCAGGATATACAAACGGAACTGCTACTGTCGTATCCGCTAATCTTGGTGGAAATTCCTCCCAAACATCATCAATCACATTCGGACTACAGACTGAAATAGCGCCTATTCCCACTCAAAAACAAACAGTTAACTTTACTGTTACTAGATCAGCAGCGTTTATTAATGTAATCACATTCGCATTGACGAGTGGTAGTGGTCCTGCAACTATTGCTTTTGGTCCCGATGCTGGAACAGTATCCACTAACATTCAAAGAGGTTCAGTTTATAACCTCCTTGGTGTTCGTGGAAGATTGAGGTTACGTGGAAATACTCTTCAACTTGAGGATGCATCCGATAATGACTTTAATGATTTGACTGTCACACCTGATAGAGGTAACTTCCAGAACACTTCTACATACATCGCTGACTTTTAGTATAAATAAAAGAAAACTGAGGGGAAAGTGAACCTCGTTCTAATATGGCTGTAAATAAGAATTTTGTAGTCAGAAATGGCATTGAAGTAGCAGAGAACTTAATTGTTGCTTCTACTTCGCTTGATGCTGTTGGTCTTGGTACAACAACCCCATCTAGTACAGTTGACGTTGCCGGTGGCATCGTTGCTGATAACATTCTCTCCCGTGCGTATGGTATTACCACATCGCTGGGAGAGTTTAATGTAGGTACGGGCGGCACTATTATTAGTGCTATTCCTGACCTAACTGCGATTGGATTACATACCGCAGTACCAGGTTATGCTGTACAAATTGATAAACCTGGTGCTGACCCAACAGTAGTATTCGTCAAGAATGGCGATGTCGTCATCAATGATGGCAACTTAAAGGTCAGTGGAGTATCATCAATTGGATACCTTGATGTAGGTGCTATTGAAGCAACCGGCATTAGAGTTACTGGTGTCGCAACGATTGCTTCAATTGACGCACAGGGAGCACACATCGGTGTTGCTACCATTATCAATGCCGATGTAACTGGTGCTGATATTGGTATCGCAACGATTACCAACTTAATTAACACTGGTGCTACCGTTGGTATCGCTACGATTGATAATCTTGTCGGTACTGGTGCTACATTTGCTGGTATCACCACAACCAGAGACCTGGTTGTTCAGAATGGTGCCACGATTGGTGTTGCTACCATTACTGGAGATTTGAGTGTTAGTGGCGACTTAAATGTCACTGGCGATATTACATATGATGAGGTTTCGGGTAGAAACATCAACATCACAGGTGTTTCCACACTCGGAACAGTTCAGATTTCAAGTGGTATTGTTACAGCAACCTCGGGTATCGTTACCTACTTTGGTGACGGATCAAATCTAACTGGAATTGCGACTGAACTAACAGCAACAATTGGTGTTGGGTCAGAAGGCACTTTTATTGGTGCTGGAATTACTCAAATTGATTTTGCTTCAACGAACGGAACTGCTATTGCGGTTGCTGTTCCACCTGCTACCGCAGCAGGGGTGGCGACTGTCACTATCACACCAGGCGTTTCAATTGGTCTGGTAATTGCCCTCGGCAGTTAATAAATACCACTATCACCTAAAGAACAATGGCAGAAGTATTCGTAAATTCACAAACTAGAGCAGCTGGTATTGTGACCACCAGCACAGGTGGCACGATTGGAGCGAAAGCTACAGTTATTACTGGTATCTCCACTGTTGGGGTTGCTGTAGGATATATGGTTGACACCCAACATTTTAGAGGTGGTGCGAAAGTCGTGTCTATTGACAGCACAAGTCAGGTGACTGTTGATAAGACATCTACAAATACTGCTTCTGCTGCGAGTCAAAACGTTAAATTCCTAGGTCCAACGACCTGTTATACATCACCATCAGCAACTAAATCAATTCTGATTGGTGGCACTTATGCTAATCTGACTAATAATAATGTAAATATGTTTGTTGAACTGAAATCAGGTTCAACTCACACTGGAATCGCTAATGACATCCCTGTTCCAACGGGAAGTTCTTTCGTTATTAGTGATGCTGGTAAAACAATTTTAATTGCTGATGATGAGGTTCGCATCTATGTTGATACAGAAAATGCTATTGACGTAACACTAGGTGTACTTCAGGGGGTTAACTGATGGCAGATCGTAGCGGATATATTGGAAGAGCACCTGGTGATAGTAGTGTAACTATTGCTAGACAATCATATAATGTATCAGGTGTAACAACTGATTTCACATTTGCGTCTTCATACACACCAACACTAATTGATGTTTATATCAACGGTGCCAAACTAGTCAACATCTCTGACTATGCTGCGACAGATGGAAATACTTTTAGTCTCGTAACTGCTGCGACTGGTGGTGATATTGTAGAAGCAGTTGCTTATAAGGCATTTAATGTAGTTAATGACACCGCAACATCATCTCCTAGTAACTTTACCGTAAACGGTAATCTTACCGTAACGGGAGATACCGCCACAATTGGTGGTGTTGGTGTTGTGACTGCTGGTAGTGATGGTTCTGGATTGACTGGCATTGTTACAAGTATCACTGCTGGTAGCAATATCAGTGTAAGTGGTGCGACTGGTAATGTAACAATCACTGGATTAGCAAATACATCTAATGTAGTTTCTGATAATCTTGTTGTTACTGGTATTTCAACACTTGAAAGCACAACAGCAACAGCATTAAATGTAACTGGTGTTGTTACCGCAACATCATTCGTAGGTTCTGGAGCAAATGTAACTGGTGTTGTTACCGCAACAGCATTCGTAGGTTCTGGAGCACAACTAACAGGTATTGCTCAACCTACACAACTTGACATCACTTCATCACTATTCACCTGATAAATAGAGGAAAAACAGTAAGATGGCGCTTAAAAAGACACAACTATTGGACATAGTTTCTGTAACTGGTATATCAACGGTTGGTATTCTTACTGTTGGAGTAACACAGACAGCAGGTGGAGTAGGTATCGCATCTACCACCTATATTAAAAATGTTATCATGCATAACACTGGACTTGGTACTGCTAGGGTTTCGCTCTATGTAAATCCCGATACTTCATTAGTTACAGGTTATGGAGTTACAGCAAATAGATTTTTAAGAATAGATATTGCACCAAACGAAACAACATTCTTTGAAAGCACATATCCGATTGTAATGACAGGATCAGATAGTCTTTCGGTAGAAGTTAATGTCCCAGATGCAGGTGGAACTGGTATTGGTTCAGCAGTAAACTTCATCGTCAATGGCGACACGGATGTTTGATTATGGGTATCAAAGCATTTAATCACGGAAACGACTTTGTTAATAAGTTTGTCAGAGCAGTAGTAAGTGATTCAACAGGACTTGATGCTGTAAATCCTCCTCCATCACCAGTATCAGGACTAACAGCAACTGGTGGTATCATTAGTGATTATACTTCTGGTCCAGCAGTTTATAGAGCACACATTTTTACTTCATCAGGAACTTTTGGTGTAACTGAACTTGGTACTTTTGGCGATACTGTTGAGTATCTTGTCGTCGCTGGTGGTGGTGCAGGTGGATCTGGTGGTGGTGGAGGCGGAGGTGCTGGTGGTTTTAGGACTAATCTCTCTGGTCACCCATTAGCAGGTGCATCATTTCCAGTATCCACTTCTCCGGGTTCATATGCAGTTCAAGTTGGAGGTGGAGGGGCATCCAATGTCTCACCTCCACAAAAAGGAAGAAATGGAGTAGATAGTTCATTTGCAACTATAACTTCTACTGGTGGTGGTGGTGGAGGTGGAGAGATTTCTCCACCCGACAGGATAGGTGGACCTGGTGGATCTGGTGGTGGTGGAGCTGGAAACGGAAGTGGTGCTGGTGGAAATGGCAATACGCCACCAGTATCGCCATCACAGGGAAATAATGCCGGTTCTGGCAGTGATGGTGGAGGTGACAATGTTGCTGCTGGTGGTGGCGGTGGTGCTGGAGGTGGTGGTGCCAATGCGCCAGGATCAACTACTGGTGGTGCTGGTGGAACAGGATCACCAATCGCAATAGAAACAAATACTGCTAAATCTTACGCTGGTGGTGGTGGCGGTGGTGCTAAAAGTAGTGGAGGAAGTGGCGGCACAGGTGGTGGAGGAGGTGGTGCATCTGGAAATGGTAATAGCGGAACATCAGGCACCTTTAGTACCGGTGGTGGTGGAGGTGGAGGAGGTGTGTCACCACCAGCTGGTGCTGGAGCCAACGGTGGTTCAGGAATCGTAGTAGTTCGTTATCAAATTGCATCAGTAGCAACCGCAAAAGCAACTGGTGGTGCTATTAGTTTTGCTGGTGGTAAGACCATTCATGTCTTTACAACATCAGGAGATTTAAATAATACATCAGGTTCTACCATTACTGACGTAGATTACTTAGTTGTTGCTGGTGGAGGCGGTGGTGGTGCTGCTAATGGTAGTGCTGATGGTGCTGCTGGTGGTGGTGCTGGTGGTCTTAGAACTAGCCACCCAGATTGTCCTGCACCATTAAGAGGTAGTCAGATTACTATTTCTACTGGACCTAACACTGTTGTAGTTGGGGGCGGTGGTGCTGGTGGTGCATTTGGACCTGGAGTTGATGGTGCATCTGGTGTTGATTCAGTATTTGGATCAATCACTTCATCTGGTGGTGGATATGGATCTTTAGGTCCTGGAAATGGTGGAACAGGTGGTTCTGGTGGTGGTTCATCAGGCGGAGGAAGTGCTGGTGTTGGTGGTGCAGGAAACACTCCTCCGGTAAGTCCATCACAAGGTAATGCTGGTGGTGATAATGGACCAAACTTTGGTTCAGGTGGTGGTGGTGGATTCATATCCGTAGGATCTGACTCACCGTCAGGAGTAAATGGTGGTCCTGGTGGTACTGGTATTGATCTTTCTATCAGTGGTACTTCTACAGGATACGCTGGTGGTGGTGGAGGTGGTGCTGCTGGACCTTATAGAGGTTCTTATGATGGTGGTATTGCTACTCATGGTGGTGGTGCTGGCGCTCCTGCTGATGGTACAAATGCGTCTACTTATCAAGGCGGTCATGGAACAATGAACGTTGGTGGTGGTGGTGGAGGTGGAGGAGGCTCCAATACTCCAGAACCTGTATATCCAACTCTTGCACCTAATAATATATCTGGTGGTTCTGGTGGTTCTGGTATCGTCATCATTGCATACCCTTCCTAAATACTCCAGGACACTGATAGTCCTAAATATTAAAAACATTTACTAAGATATAAAAGATGGCTCATTTTGCACAATTAGATGGTAACAATGTTGTAACCCAAGTCATTGTTGTGAGCAATGATGACACATCCGACTCCAATGGAGTAGAAACAGAAAGCATTGGTGTTGCTTTCTGTCAGAAACTTCTTGGTGCTTCTACTAACTGGAAGCAAACTTCTTATAATAGTAATATGAGAGGCAACTATGCAGGTATTGGATATACCTACATGAGTAATGTTGCTACTCTGGGTGTTGGTGCTACTGATATCTTTATCGGTCAGCAACCTTATGCTTCTTGGTCAATCAGTACCACAGCAGCACAATGGGAACCACCATCAGATCCTGGTGCAGCACCTACACTGACTGAAGAACAAATCACAGCAGGTAGTTATTATGTCTGGAATGAAACTAACTATCAGGCAGATCCTTCTACCGCATGGGTTCTTACAACTCCTTGATAAATATCTAAAAAGAGCAAGAGATGTCTAGAGCCAGAGAACTAGCCAAATTAGCAAATTCAGCGGTATTTTCTGTTGACTCTAATAACAATATTGGTGTCAACAGTACAACTCCCGACGCTAAATTGGATGTCGTTGGAGTCGTAAGCGCAACTGAATTCTTTGGAGATGGTAGCAACCTGTCGGGAATCACCGCAGGTGCTACTCTTTCTGCTGGTTCTGGGGATCAGAGAGTTGTAGTTACAAGTTTAACAAGCGGCACGATGACTGCTGCCGCTACAGACGCAGAGTTAACATATAATTCAGGGACAAATACATTAAGTGCGACTAATTTTAGTGGTGCATTATCAGGTAATGTAACAGGTAATGCTACTGGACTCAGTGGTACTCCTGATATTACAGTAAGAAATGTAGTCAGTGC
>Ga0115566_10002507_pt1 | contig 15137 bp, 10 predicted proteins | sample COGITO_mtgs_1204_3_FD_87173 | JGI IMG/M metagenome (GOLD analysis project Ga0115566, IMG submission 87173) | Pelagic marine microbial communities from North Sea - COGITO_mtgs_120405 | ecosystem: Environmental > Aquatic > Marine > Epipelagic | place: Germany:Helgoland, sampling site Kabeltonne...
CGCGTGCGTATTATTCGTAGTAGTAAGCGTCGTCGTCGGCGGCGTCGGCGTTCCAGCTCTCTCCTCGTTTGAAGTGTTCTCTTTTTTCGCCACCACGTCGCATTCTCTCCACGCCTCTTCTTCGTCTTCTTTTTCTTCTCCCTCGTTAAACTTCTTCGCGTAGTTGTTGTTGCACTCCTCTTCCTCTTTTCCTCCTAATCCTCCTCCTCCTCCGTTGTTAAACATCACCCCCCGAGAAGAATTATTCGTGGTAGTATTATTATAGCTCTGATGTTGTTCTCTCATTTCCTTAAACTTCGGCGCGATGGTTGCTTTTAATATGTGCGACGGTGGGCCGTATCGTTTCTGTTTCTTCGCTTTTGATTTCGGGAGGTTCCGGAACTCTTTTTTCCGTCGGTCGATTTTTTTCCCACTCATCGTCGTCACACCAACCCCTTTCGCTGTTTTGTGGGGAGATGCCGGTGCATCTTTGCGAGGACGGCCCATATCGAGAATACCAACACCGATGAGTTCTTCTCTCTGCGCCCCGAAAACAAAACGCAGAAACAACAAACCAACAACTCTCTCTCTCTCTCTCTCTCTCTCTCTCTCTGTGCTTTTCTGTGTGAATTTTTGTAAGGAGAATTCGTTTTGAGGAGCTTTTTGCCCTAAAAATTTAATTGGGTGGCACTTTTTTTCTTTTCAAAAAAACCTTCAACCGTCGTCACTTTTCTTTTCTTTTCTCCCGTTGTTGTCTGTCCTTTTTCGTCCGTTGGTGTTGTCTTGAGTGAGAGAGGAGGAGGAGGAGGACGTTAACATCAACAATGGCGCGAGGAGGACCACCGCGAGGAGAAAACGCGGATGTGTCGATGCGTAAAAACAAAGCAGAAACCAACGCGTGGTTTATGAAAGACGACGACGGATTCGAGGAAACGACTTTGACGACCTTTTTTATTCCCGAGAAGAAGTTAAAGAAGAAGAAGACGAAGAAGACGACGAACGAGGACGAGGACATCCAAGAAGAAGAAGAGACAGAAGCGACGAGGACGACGACGAAAACGAGGTCTTTGGCTCGACGCGCGGCGGAGAAGCAGCGAAAAGCTTTGCTTTTACACAACACGAGAGAGAAAAAGAAAGAGGAGGAAGAGGAGGAAGAGAAGACGAAGACGAAGAATACGTATTCGTCTACGTCGTCAACGTCGGAAAAGAAACAGTTGTTATTGCGAGCGTACGCGTTGGAAAACGCGCAGTTGCGAGAGTCTTTGCGTAAATCTTTAGCCCGCGCGAATTCGTTGGAAACTGAATTGGAAGAGACGACGGAAACTTTATCGCGGAGCGAACGCGCTTTGAAAGACGCTTTGATATCGCATCGAGCGTTACAAAACGAGAGCAAAGAGAGTCGAAAAAGAGATCGGGACGCGTTGAATAGTTTGAGGAAAACGTTGGAGGAAAGGGAAAGGATTTCGAGAGGAGAGCGAGCGAGGTGTGGGAGAGCGTTGCGGTACGCGATGGATTGTTTGAGAGCGCACGCGCCGCTGGCGAAGGACGAGAGGAACCAGGGCGGTTCCGTTCTCGGGAGCGTGGTGGCGGAGCTGGCGAGATTGACGGAGATTGCGGTGAGTGCTGGTGATGCTGGATTCAAAGAGTACGTGGAAGGAAGCGGCGTGGAAGACACGCATCATCACGCGCGAAGAAAGGACGACGATTCAGACGACGACGACGAGCGCGCTCTTTTTCAGCGACAAGCAGACGCCGCGAGAGAAGCGAAAACGAAAATCACGCAACTCGAAGACGAACGAAAACGTCTTTTGCGCGCGTTAGAAGCCGCGACAAACCCGAGCAAAGAGTACATCACCAGAGAAGAAAACCTCTCCTTTTTCTCCGCAAAACCAACCACTCGTGACGAGTTTCTCTTCGAGAACGACTTCGTCGCGCCGAGCCGAGCCGGCGCCGCGACCGCCTTTGCGTCCTCGTCCTCTGAATCCTTTGCGCTCCCGGGCGCCGACGCGCTCGCTCGCGACATAGACGCCTTAGATTCTGAGTTGAAAAAGTTAGCCACCGCCTTCGAAGGTGGTCGTATGTAGATGTATTACGCGCAGTTGTAGTTTTGATAGCAGTTATAGTGTCGAGTAAAATTGTGACCCTTTCGCCCCTGGGGGATCTTCCTCGGTACACTCCATCCGCTTGGTCTTCTTCTTCTCAAAACTTTCACCCGTGTGTCAACTCATCCTCACAACTTTAACTCCCCTCTCCGCTTTTGCGCGACTGCGGCCAAAGGACGAAAAGAGTCGATATTCACCACGCTCGACCAGAACGAGAATACTCTAACAGTAGTAGTCGTACTCGCGACGACGATTCAGACGAAAAATGAACGCTTTACTCCGAAGTCGGCGTCTTCTTTCCCCGGGGAAATCCATCTTCGATCGGATGTCCTCTCTCGATATCACCGGCGGTTTTGTCGTCCCACGCGCGGTGATGGACCACGCTTCGTCGTCGTCGTCCTCGTCGAGGATTCATTCGCAGACGACGAATGATACGCATCGTTTTTCGATGATGAAAAGCAGTTTTAAACGCGAGTACTCGAAATCTCTCGGCACCGAGGGCGGCTTAAAACCGGACCAAGTGTTAGTCCCGGAAAGCTACGTGGTTTTAGACCGGAATTCGAGAAATCAAAACGGAAGCGACGAGGAGCATCAGCAACCTGATGGAGAAACGAAAGTGAAAATTAGCACGAAGAACGTCTTCGCGGTCGTCTCGATCGGGTCGCATCAGCACAAAGTATCTCCGGATGATTTGTTCTTCGTAGAAAAGCTCCACGGCGCGCACGTGAACGACGTGGTGGAACTGCCGAGAGTGTTGATGGTCGGGAGCAAAACGAAGACGATTGTGGGGAGACCGGTGGTGGAGAACGCGCGGGTGACGTGCTTAGTGGAAGAGGTTTTGCGAGACGAGAAGACGATTATATTTAAAAAGAGAAGGAGAAAGTATTCGAGACGATGGAACGGCGCGAGGCAAACGATGACTGGTTTAAGAGTGTTAGACGTAGAAGGCATCGACGAATAGTAAGTAAGTATTTAGAATTTCAATTCAGTATTTCAACATCATCAAACAGATCTCTCTCTCACTTCTTCTCCTTCTTCTTCTTATTTGTGTACACGTTTCGCTCGACTTCAAAAGTTCGTATTTTAAATGGCAAACTTTCTCTTCAAATCCATCGCAAAGTGAGACCCGGAAAACTTATCGGCGTTTTGTGACTGTTCAAACCACTCCGTCTTTTCAAAGTTTGTTCGCAACGGCGTGAACGTATCCTTGACCCGTTTTGCCAACGGGTCCAAAGTGCGCTTCATCACGTCGTTGACGTCTTGTAAACTATTAATCCCGAGGAACTTGCACGAGGTCAACACGACGGCGCCGGTGCCCCAAAGAGCCAACGTCCCGCCCCACGCCAACGCTCTTCCCGGCGTCGGATCCGGCAATAACTTCACTTTCTTCTTTCCAATCATAACGAACGTTTCATCTCGCATGTGCTTCGCCGCTCGACTCTCGACGCCGTTAAACCTTTCCGGCGCCGACTCCATCAACTCCATCGCCTTGTGCACCGAGAAAATCGAAGTCCCTTCCACCGCCTGCGTCGAACCGCTCCATTTGGACTTCCCCAAAGACACTCGCGAACCGAGCGTCGCGTGTCCAATAAACACCGGATTCCCCGTGCACGCTCCCGAAATCGAATGCTTCTTGATAAAATCTCGATCCAGCTTTTTCGAATTCACCTCTTCCTTCATCGTAAATTTTTTGTCGAACAACCGCACCGAGTGCGCCAACACTTGCGGTAAGGCACCACTACCACTAGAAGAAGAAGACAAAGAAGAAGACGCGCGTCGCATCGCTTCCTCGTACCTCCCTTCAGTTTTCAGTTTAAAAATATACTCCGCGATTTCTCGCTCTTGCTCTTTGATGAAATACTCGTTCTCGCGAGCGCGTTTCATCACGTTCAACGCGTCCGACATTATTGAAGATACGGTTGGTTGTTGGGAAAAAGAGTTTCCGCTTGCTGACGTGGAATCTTTGTTTACTACTACTCTCGATGGTAAGAAGAAAACGAAGACGATCAAAGAAGAATAACGCGACTACCGTAGTATGATTACTATTCGAGCGTGTTATGTGTGATCTGATGATAAAGGGGGTGGGTGTATCGTGTGCGAAAGTGAAGACTGATTTTCTTAATAAATTGTCGTTATCCAAAACAAGGGACATTTTGTGTGTTACATACAGCGAGCGCAAGAGAAGGCATTTTTACTATTAGTATCTAGGTCTAGAGGACGCGTCGTTCACGTACCGGGCGAAGTCGTCGACGTCTATTTCTTCTTCGTCTTCTTTATGCTTGTCCAATTTTTCTCTGCTTTGGCGGAGAAGAAGAAGACGTCGTCCCAACGCGAAGCGGCGCTGGCGCAAACCCGCTGACGATGAAGACGAAGACGAAGATCGAGGGAGGGCTTTTTCCTTCTCCTTAAGCTTCTTCTTCATTTTCCAAAGTACCACGTTATTTTCTGCGTCTCGGCCGACGAAATCAAATCGAGCTATTTTTCTCCGACCGCGTTCCATGGCGTCCCAACACGACTTGATTCGAGGCGATCGATGGAAAATTTTAGAATCTTCGAAAATGGAGACGGCGTTGCGAGCCGCGAAGGCGACAAAGTTGGACGGTTGGACGAGAAGATGTTCCGAGTCGCAAAAGTCAATCGACGGCGTTGCGTCGCTCTCTCCTTTTGTGTCTTCTTTTTTAATCAGCGCAAATTCAAACCACGCGGCTGCATCATCAGCAGCACAGACATCATCGGCGACGGCGGTATCCTCTCGCTCCTCTTCGCACAACGCGTGGCCGACGTAACATCCGCGTTGGAACCCGTCGCGATGCCATCCAGTATTCGTCCCATTCATAGGACAGAAAATCTCGCACGTGCCATCGATTCTGAACAATTTTTCGTTGTCCTCGCTGAACTGCTTGAAAATGCATTCCGTGACGTACTTCTTCGCGCTTTCGGAAAGCGAGGAAGAAGCGCTTTCTCCTTCCTTTTCGGGAGTAAATATGCAAGCAATTTTTCTTGACGAGGGCACTTTCGATACGGTAAATTTGGTCGTCCCAGTCTTCAAATCCGCACTCGTTGTACTCACTCGCAACGGTTCGTTCGCCACGATCGAGACGAGCGCGATCGAGTCATCATCATCATCATCATCATCATCATCATCCGTTCGATTGCGAAAGTAGTTTACTTGTGTGACAGTTGGAGAATTTCCACTTCCGACTTTTACGTGCTTTTCGATGTCGGAACCGTACAAACTCGACTCGTCGCAGGTGAAAAGAGAAGGAGACGGCATTCGATTCAGCGGTAATGCGCTTTCTTTCTCGCGTCAGTCACCGTTTGGTGCGCATTGCAAAAGAGTAGCACGTGAGATGAAAAGTGGTGAATTCTTTCTTTGTACAAGTCTTCTTAGTGTTACAACTTCACGCAGACGACGGTCGCCGAAAGCTCGATCGAGCTCTACAGTTTTAGTCTTCGTCGTACGCGCGCGCGCGCGGCTAGTACTGCTACAGCTCCTCTTTTTTGACGTCTTGTCCTTCTTCGTTATCTTTTTCTTCTTCTTCTCTCGCTCGGTTCTCTCCGGTCTTTTCTCTCAAAACGTCTCGCACCGCGTCTTCCTCGATGAGCTCTTCTTCGACGAGCGCGTCGACGACGTCGAGCGGCGGTTTGATTTTCGCATTATCCGGCATTCCGAGCTCGTAAAATTGTTCTTCGGAAAGCCACACGACGTTTGGATCCTCTTCTTCTCCTTTGTTCGATGCCGTCGATTTATCCGCCGAGCGCTTCTCGAAAAAGTCGACGATATCTTGCCTCGATTCAAAGACGTGCACCGATTCCACCTCGATGTTTACATCTTCGCTCTTCTCGTTCGTAAGAATTTGGTGAATGTGCTCTCTCGCGACTCTTAGCAGCTCCTCCTTTTCTTCCTGAGTTAACTCGTCGCCAGTTTGAGCGTTGTTCGCCAGGGAAAGTTTTCGATTCAACTCTTTCCTCTTGATGTACGCTTCCGAAGATTCCTCCTCCTCTTCCTCAATCACAAACGTCACCTCCTCGTGCTCATCTTCACTAATCTCAAAATACTGTTTCTTTAGCGTCGGGTATCGGTCGTCTACGATAAAAAAACAAATCGGGTCGCCGATGTAGTTCTTTGCCAACCATTTGTGTTTCGTAAACGTGCTCAACGTCGTGCTCGCCCCGGGCGCTAAATCCGCATATTTGACTTCCTTTCCGTCAAAATCTAACCACGCTAATTCAACGTGCGATTCCATCGAGTTATAAAACTCCGCGCGGACGCTTTGCCTTCCTTGACCTGACTTAAAATAGTTGTTATCTCTATTTGATTTTTTAATCTCCTCCATGGACGCTATTTTTCTCCCTCGATTCCTTCGATGATCTCTCGCATCTTCATCTCGAAACTGTTTATCACTCTCGTCGCCAGAACCAGCGGTCAAGAACGTCATGTGGTCGTACGTTGCCCTCTCTTGTTCGCTCACTTGATCGTCCAGCAATGATTTCTTCATCATTTGTACCATTTCATTCACGGACATGCGAATCGCGTCTATTTTTTTCCTACTCTTTTTCTGCGACTCGACGAGTCCTTTGATTTTCGCAAGCATCCCGGTGTTCTCGAAATACTTCCCGACGTCTGAGCTCATATCCACGTTGAACACGGCCACTCTGCGACCACCTAAAATATCATCCTCTTCTTCTTCGTCAATCAAGAAAGATATTTCTTCCTTCGTCTTCGCGGCGTCTTCAACGGCGTCTTGTCCTTCCGTCGCCCTCTTCTTCTTCTTCGCGGCGGCGGTCACAAACTCGAGCAACGTGAACCGTTTTTTCGCTTTCGCATTCCCTTCCTCTTCGTCGTCGTTAAACTCGATCGGTTTCATCGCATTCTCTGCTCCAAAAATGCTCACAGAATCGAATCCTTCGCTCGCTAACTTTTGCCCGAAAAACTGGTTTTTTTCCATCTCTTTCCTTCCAATCTCTTCCAAAATTCGTTTCTTGCTAAAACCGACGTGTTTGCCGTTCAAAATCGTCGCCGGGTGAAGCAAAACTGTTCGTTCCCCAGTTCTCGGATTTTCGTACGGCGGTAACGTCGGCAGTCCGTCGCCCGTGTGCGTGGCGGAGGATGGTTTCATCTTCTCCAACGCGTTGTTCAGTTGTTTCGCATTCTCGTCTTTTCCTCCTTCCCCGGGGGGCAAAACTCCCGAAGAAGAAGAAGAAGAAGATAACGCGCCGTCTGCGGCAAAAATCGACGCGAGAAAGGCGAGAAAAACCACCCAAGAACAAACGTTTAGAACGCTCGAGGCAGAGAGGAGGAAATCTCGCCCGCGTTGCCGCATTTGGTTTCTGTGAATTACGACTCGAGGCAGAGAAAATTTTTGCGTGTTTAGATACAAATTTGTGACGTCTCACACGAAATTATTACAACGCTTTGTTTTCGGGTTTACGCCGTTTGAGGCTTCTTATACTTTAAAGTCTTAATCAACCCTCTCATCTTTCCTAAATCCGTCGACGGTCGTTGGCCGTCCTCGACCGGGCAGAAGTTCTCCTCGGAGATCAAAGAGGCAACCGCTTCCCATCCGGTTTCCGTCGCCATGACTTCGGTCATGGAGTCTTGTTCCGACCTATTTTTCGCCACGTTAGCGTCGATCATTTTCTTCCTCTGATTGCGCATCAACTCGAGTTCGGCTACCGCTTCTTCTTTGATCGTGTCTATCTCTTCGCGTTCGAGTTTGCTTTTCTGTTCGAGCTCTTCGCGTATTTTCGCTAAATATTCTTTTCGGAGGTCTCTCGCCGGCGGCGGTGGCGTTGGCGCTGGCGTTGGAATCGCGGAAGACAATCCCCCGAGCTCGGCTACGTTCTCCAACGGCGATTGTTGTTGCATGGACGAATTCTCGAGACTGTTGGTACTCGTGCCCATCGCGTCCACGCTTTCGCTACTCGGACCTTGTTGCATCGCACCAAAGTCGCCCTCGTCCAACGGAGGAGCGGCGGGAGCGGAAACGAACTCATTCATCGCGTTAGTAGTATTACCGGCGTCGTTAAAATCAGAGCCTTGTCCAGTGGAATGGACCGAATGCGAGGAGTGAATGCTCGCGTGCGACATCTCTCGTTCCATTTGCTCTTGGTTTTGTTGTTGTTGCGGTTGGAAACTTTCGCTCGATTCGTTCTTTGGAGGAGGCGTGCCGGTGTTGGTATTTTCTCCTCGCGTAAAGTCTTCGTTGCTCGGCATCGATTGCATTCCCGCGGAAACGAACCCGTCCGTTTCGCCTATGTGCGCATCATCGAAAGAGAGAAAGAGATGAATACTCGTGGTAAGTAAACGAGAGGAAAATTCAGCGATGATGGGAGAATAAAAAATTGAATTGGAAACGAATATATACGCGAACAACGGTGGGCAAAAGAAGCATAAAAGGTACCTGCGGCGAAGAAATCGTTCGATTGATCGGGCTGTGGCGGAGGCGGCGTAGACGCGGGAGACGCGTCTGGTTTGAAAAACTCGTCCATTAGTAAAACAAACTTGTTTGTTCTCGTTGTGTTTTGTGTGGGTTTGGCTTGACTTTGTCTGAGTGAAAAGACAGATGAAAAAGAGGAAAATGATTGGTTTTGAGTTACATTTATCCCGCGCTCTTGGTGGCGGTTGCGGTATTCATCATCGCCTCCATGTTCGTTCCGTGTAGCTGTTTTCGACTGTCCGGCCACGATTTTTGCTTATCACCGTCGAAGGAGACTTTGGTAATGCTCCCTAACCCTCTCGTTCTTCCCTCTCGAAATATAACTCGGAAGCCTTCCTCGACAAACTCCGGGCGATAGAGCCATTGAAAGACGACTTTAGCGCGGTCGCCGGCGCGTAAGACATCTTTGCCTTCGATTTTACATATCCGGGCGCACTGTCGAACGGACATGCAGTGTAAGACGGGGGCGTAACCGACGGTTAACGTCGTCGGAGAGACGAATATTAAAATCTCGGCTTCGAAACTCCACGTCGCGCGAGGATGCAAGGATTTGCAAATCATCGCCATGCCTTTGCGCACGTCCGCTTTGTGCACGGGTTCTTTGCTGTTTTTAGCTTTTATCGCAAAACTTGCGGATTGGCCACACACAGCTTTAAGGACGGACGTTCGATGGGTCATTGTCGATTTGACGACAACCTCTTTGAAGTGGCCGAGAGAATCTGGTCCGAGAAGAAGTTGTTGATTCGTCGAAATTGACCCTTTAGTTACGACTCCGGAGACTACTGTACCTACACCGTTTACCGTGAACGCATCATCTAGATGCACCAGTGCACCACACTCGTCTTTCCCGTGTTTATTCGTCGTTTCCTCTAATTCTTCTTCTTCTTCTCCGTTTTGTGTCTTTTTCTTTTGCACGTCGAACTGTCGCCGAGACGGTAGATGGTTTAATAATAATCGCAATAAATCCAAATTTGTGTTTTCTACGCACGATACTTGAAAGATGGGCGTGACGTCCGAATCGCCAGCCATGGTCTTTATGCACGTCGAGACATCATTTCTCTCTCGGACTATAATTGGTTTCTTGTGTACCCCGGGTCGCTTTAGCAATCGCAAAACACTCTCCATGGTCGACTGTAATAAATGGTCGGCGCACATGTCGATTTTCGTCACGCACACGAGGAACGGAATCTTCAAACCTAGAACAATACCTAGATGTTCTTTCAACATGCCTACGACACCGCCTCTGTTCGAGTCGACGACTAACATGGCGTAATCGGGACACACCGAGGTTAAGCCGCACAACGTCGTCTTCAAATAACGCTCGTGACCGCACAAATCGGAGAAGCTAATGACCTTGCTCGATTTCTCGACAATCTCCGACCATCTCAACGAGTGTGTTTCCCTCGTTCTCTCGTCTTGATAGTTCGCAACTTTCCCGTCCGGCGTGAATCCCATGATTTGCGTCGAAATCGAGCTCGTTCTCCCGGTTTCCATCTCGTGTTTGTGTCGAAACACGTTCGCTCTCGCGCTCCCTCTCCCGTTATCCAACACGCCCTTCGTCAACACGCCTAGGAGAGTTGATTTCCCGGAATCGACGTTTCCAACCGTCGTTATCCGTAACTCTAAATGATTCGCCTCTTTCGGAAAGATTTTTCTCACCAACGCGCACTTTGCGAAGCGCTCTTTCTCGCTCGTCTTCCTCTCGAACGCCTCGGAAACTTTCGCCGATAACTGTTTCGCCATTTTCTCTAACGTCTCCACGGAGAATTTCATCTCCTCCTCGCTGATTCCTCGAACGAACCCATCGTCGTCCACTCCAATTTCGTACAAACACTCCCCGCCTCCTTCGTTCAATCGCCACAACAGTTGCGTCGTCAGCTTCTCGAAATTTCTCGCCGATGGGTTCACCAGGTGCCGTTTATATTCCACCGAACCTTCGTCGGATTCAGGTTTGAGGAGGAAATCATCGTACGAAGACTCCAAGTCAAACGGCGACGTCGGCGACGCTTTGTTCTCGTTCTCGTTCTCGTTATCGCCGCCGCTGCTGCTGCTCCTGGATTCCTCTTTGTCTTCTCCTCCTTTCTCGTCCTCGTCGAGAAGCTTCAGCGTTCGCTCCAGCTTCTCTTCGAGCATCTTCACGTAACCGGAGTCTTCGTCTTTATTCTTTTCTTCTTGTAACGAACTTTTTTGTAACAAATGTTTAAAATTAAAATTACGAAAAACAAAGAAAAAAAGGTAGAAAATCTCTATACAACCCTAAACAGAAAGCAGCGCTTCCTTCCTTCCTTGAAAAATGAGAAATATCGCACCACTTTCGCACGCGTTTCATCTACACCCTTTGGTTTTATACACACACACATCACACGCACACACATCTGTTTTAGAGCGCGAGAATGATGCAAAGCGCCTCGACAGCATCACACTCGACCAAGAGTTCGATCTTCTGCGCGGGCTCCTCGTTTGAAGGAAAAGGAAAGAAATCGAGGAGGAATGTGTTTGCCGCTCGAACGAAAAAAACGAGGAGGCAATCTGCGGTGCACATCGAAGCCATCCAAACGCCGAAGAAACCGTCCTCTTCCTCTTCCTCTTCCTCCGTTGAATCGTCCTCCGTCCCTGTGCATAAAAGAGGAGAAGACGACGACGCGAAAGAAGCGTATCCGTTCGAAAAGGAGTATAAAGATTGTGCGTTTTGATCGTTCGTAGTCGTAGCATCATCGGTGCTTTTGTTGCAGCCGAAAAGCGTATCGTTTTTACCCATATCTTTCTCTTTGTGATAAGCGAAAAATTTCTCCGCCTTTTCAAAAAAAAAAACTGACTGACTCTTTTACTCTTTATTCGATGAAAACAGACCAAACCGGGTACGCCTCTGTCCCAGGCCTGGCGTACGAGAACCAAGGGTGGGTGACGGAAGTGGAAGGCGAAATCCCAAACGAGATGGAAGGGACGTTGTTACGAAACGGGCCCGCCATGTACGAGAGAGAAGGCTTTATCAAATCGTACTTGGACGGGGACGGCATGGTGACGTCCGTGGCGGTGAAGGACGGGAAAGCGTATTTTCGGAATAAATTTGTCGTGACGGAGGATTTTGACGAGGAAGAGAGAACGGGGAAGTATATTAAGAGTTCTATTTTCACGGCGGAGGATCCGAGACCGTTCGCGTTTGGGCAGAGATTGTTCAAAGACTTGTTGGGAGGCGATATTTCCAAAAAACAAAACGGGGCGTATAACGTCATCAATTGGGGTGGATCTTTGTGCGCGGTGGATTATAAGAAACCGTACGCGTTGAATCCGGACACTTTGGAAACGATTGGTCACGGGAACTGTCCGTTGAGTTCGACGACGCATACGAGTCACTACAGAACGGTGACGGAGCCGGACGGTTCGAGACGACTCGTGGCGTTTATTAACGAAGTGAACTGGAGAGTGAACCATAAGAATGAAGACGGATCGGAGCATCTTGGGACTACAAATGCGGTGTTTTATGAGTTTGATGAAGACGGGAAGGAAGTGGCCAGACGCTCGTACCCGTATCCGTCCTCGTATGTTCACGATTTGATCGTCACGGAAAACTATTACGTTTTGTTCGATTGCCCGATTAAAATTGATTTCAAGAAGACCTTTACTGACTACTTGACACAAAACGCGTGCTTATCCGAACTCATTTGCGAAGACACCGAGCGACAGCCGTTATTTCGAATCTTCCCGAGGCGTGGGACGGATATGACGGTCCGAACGGCTCCGGCGGATTATTGGTGCTACGCGTACCACCACGTGAACGGTTTCGAAAACGACGACGGAGATATCGTGTTTGATACGTGCACTTGGGATAAGTTTACGTTGTATTTCACCGATATCACGAACCCAAACGGGAAAGATAACTTTCCAAGAATGAAGTTGAGTCGATTTATCATCGACATGAAGAAGTATGAAGCGAAACATTATTTATTATCCGATGTTCCTTGCGAGTTGCCCATCACGTCTTGGGATTACACCGGGGAAAAGTACGAGCACATGTACTTGTCCACCTCGGTTGGTCGCAAAGATGGTGTCAACGGCCCGATGCAAGCGTTGACGAAGTGCTCGCTTAAAACGGACGAGACAAAGCTGTACACGGAGGAACAGTGGATCCCCGGGGAGCACAAGTTTGCCATGGAACCGTTTTTCGTCCCGAGATCGGGGAAAGATTTGGATGAAGACGATGGATGGGTCGTTGCGTTAGTGCACGATGCGAGGTACGAAGACTCTGACTTTGGCGGCAGAGGGACGGAGATGGTTATTATCGATGCGAAGAAGTTCTCGGAAGGACCAGTCGCGCGTTTGCGATTACCGAAATACGTTCCTTATGGCGTCCATGGCTCGTGGTCGCCAGAATACATCGCTGGTCCGCCGAAAGCGGACGAGTTGGCGCGTTTGGAGGAGTTGAGAAAGAATAGCGATGGAAAGGTCCCGATTTCGTTGGGGCATAAAGACATCATCCAAACGACGAGTAAGAAAGAGGTGGAGGAATTAGATTTGCGAAAGGTTGGCGCAGGCATTGGCGGCGCTTTGTTGGGTATCACCGCTTTGAGCGAAATGGTTGGACAAATGGGTTTCTTCCAGTAAAGGAAGAAAAATGCCCGCTTGTATACGCATAGCGCGTGCGTTAGCATCTACCATCGCCGCCGCTCTTTTATATTGTAAAAGCTTAAGTCTTAATAGCCAACCGTGTAATCTAATACTAAAAATATAGAATCATAAGAAAATAAAAATCGAAAGTGTAAAAAGGAGTATGCTATAAACACGTCGCAGGACAATTATTGTCACTCACATATTAAAAACTATAGTACTATTTGTATTCGCTAAATGACATCTAATACCTACAGTATACAATTACGGATTAATAAATAGCTTCTTCTTGTCGCATAGTCGCTTCGAGAGAGAAGACATCATCGATGTCCTCATCCGAAGGCGGCGCAGGTGTTGACGTTTTTCTTCCGAATTCGCTCGCCGATAACACTTCGCCCGCTACTAAATTATCACTACCGCGACTATCCGGCGACGCTTTGCGCTGGCAAAACGATTCTATTCTATCCCACGCTTCAGAGAGCGTTTCCGTTGGGCACGTTAAAACAACTCTCGCGTATCCAAACGCTCCAAAACATTGCCCGGGAAGCACTAAAACGCTCTCTTCGCTGAACAAGGCGCTCGTAAAAGCGACGTCGTCCGTCATCCCTGCCGCTCTGAACCGCTCGCAATCGATTTTTACCAACGCATACATCGCCCCGTCTGGCAACGACTCCATACTCAAACCAACACACCTTTCGCATTTTTCAATACACACGTCCCTGGCCTCTCTTAACGTTTGCAACGTTTCGTTTAACCACGCCGAGTCGTCGTTTTGCAAAATAAACGGCAACGCCGCCTGTAACGGCGTCGGCGGGCCTAGCGTCACCTGTGAAAGCTTTTCCAACGCGTCGTGTATCCCCCCATTCTTCATGACATCATTTCTATCGTGCACTAACAACCATCCTAGCCTCCAACCGGGTACCAACCATCTCTTTGACAAAGATCCGACGGCTAAAATAGGCACCGTCTCCGACACGCTCGCCAAAGGCAAATAGTTACACCTATCGCCAAAGGAAATATCCTCGTACACTTCGTCCGCTATGATCGGTAACTTCAACTCCTCGCACGTTTCGCAAATTTCCACCAAGTGCCTCTCCGCAAACAACGCCCCGCACGGATTACTCGGATTATTCACCAAAATAGCCGATATCTTCCTCTTCGTTCCGTCTCTCTTCCTTTCCTCTACCAACCGTCTCACGTGCTCTAAATCAATCTCCCAATCCTTCTTCCCGTCTAAATCGTAAAAAACACACTCCACCCCATGCACCTCGCACAACGTTTGGTACAACGCAAACCCAGGTTTCGGCAACAACATCGCCATCTCCCTGTCCCCTCGTTTCGCCAAAACCTGAATCGCGTGCGAAAGCGCTTGCGAACATCCGTGCGTCAAAAACGCGTCGTGCGCGCTCAGTTTCGCTCGAGAGTTCGGGTAGACCACGACCGCGGAATTGTCCGTGCTTTTGCGAGGTTGGTTTTGTATGCGACGATGATGCGTCTCTGTGCCCTTTCGCGCGAGAGAGATGGTGTTCGTTTTCGTTTTCAAAAAGTCAACTTCTTTTTTATTTGAGGTGTTTTTTTGGTCGTCGTTTTCGAGGAATTTTTTCTCCTCCTCCGCCTCCGATCTCCTCCTCGTCACGTCGAAACTCTTCCGTGCCATCCTGGGCCCGTATCTCAGCGCTAAACTCGCCCTGCTTTCGTGTAAACCAGAACTCGGGGCGTATCCGTTATTTTTCTTCTCCTTGAACATGTCTCGGACGTGTTCGACGACGCCGGGGGGGGGTTGTAAGTGCCCGAAAACGGAAGGATCGCCCAACGCGCAACTGATGACGGTTTTGTTCGGGTTGGGTGTCGCGTTGAAATTGTCCATGATTTCTCGGATCGGATTCCGAGTTTGCGACGCCGACGTGGAGGCAGTTATCGACCAAGGGGTGTTTTCGTCGTCGTCGCAAAGAGGACGCGCGTCATCGTTCGAGGAGGATGTGCGAGGCATTTCGCGCGCTTTCTCGAGAAG
>Ga0115566_10002513_pt1 | contig 15112 bp, 9 predicted proteins | sample COGITO_mtgs_1204_3_FD_87173 | JGI IMG/M metagenome (GOLD analysis project Ga0115566, IMG submission 87173) | Pelagic marine microbial communities from North Sea - COGITO_mtgs_120405 | ecosystem: Environmental > Aquatic > Marine > Epipelagic | place: Germany:Helgoland, sampling site Kabeltonne...
CCATGATATGAACTCCGTGATCGAAATAGGGGAGCATATTATTTTTATCCATAAAGGAGAAAAGTGTTGGGAAGGGGATAACGATTCTATTCTTGAAACGGATAACCAGGAAGTGCTCGATTTTGTATATGCATCTTCCTTTATGAAAAAGGCTAGAAAACAAAAACCCCAATCCGAAGATCAGGGTTTTCATTAAATTCTTCCTCCGCTGTTACCGCGTTTGAAAGTCATTTAGTAGTAATAGCGTTCCTTCCCGCTTAACGTATTCATCACCATCGGTGAATAAGACAATGCGCCAAACGTAGGCTCCCATTGGTGCTCGCTGTCCTTCAACTTTACCATCCCATTCAAAGTCTTTATCAGTAGTGGCGAAAATCACATTCCCCCAACGGTCATAAAGTTCAAGTTTCATTTCACGAATGCCAAGGCTTTCAATGCTCCATGTCTCATTGTGTCCGTCTTTGTTTGGCGTGAAGCTCGTAGGAATGTATAAGTGATACTCTGCACCTATTAACATGGAGGCGACATTGGTACATCCAAAATTGTTGGTCACGGTCAAATCTACATTGTACTGATCTCCGTTTGGAAGGGAAATAATCGGAGAGGCTGCGGTGGAAATAATTCCAGCTTCTTTCACTAACCAATCGTTCCACTTTAAGGTATCGGTTGACGAGCTCTTATTGGTAAATACCACATCGTAGTCGTTGATGTATTCGTATTCAAATTCGGCATTAATCTCAGATACATTGATGGTAACGTCACCGAAGCGAACTTCTTCACATTGATCCATCATTCTTACCGTATAGGTTTGTGTTTGAGTCGGACTAATTGTATGAAGCGGTCCTGTAGGATCTATAGAGTTTTCCCAGAAGTAACGATACTTACCACCTCCAAGCACGCCCTGTGCTTCCAGAACTATTTCATCACCAAAACAAACAACCGTATCATTAGTGACTTCCAATTCGAGGTCATTATACTGAGCGATTATACCCCATACTTCTTTCACGGCCGTGTCAGCATGACAACCATCCGTCAATTTGATGGTAAAGGGTGTGTCTTCATAAATAATGCTTTGCATATAATCTTCAAGACTGGCAAAGTCTGTCCAACTCAGCTCATATCCCCAGCCAAAACCACCGCTTGGAACAGCAGGGCCGAAATGAGCTTTGAGGTTTGCACAAGCTACCGTATCGTTATGTACACCTCGAATAACCAAGGGCTCCGCAACTGGTACGGGAACGACTACATAGTCGATGTAGTCAACTAATCCGCAAATGTCAGTAACAGTGACGAAGAATGAGTCGGTGAGCAATGGTGCTACCACAGTGGATGAGTCGGGTGAGCCGTTACTCCACAAATAGGTGTAAGGAGGATAACCGCCTGACGCCTGAACTGCAATAGTGATAGGATCACCAGGACAAGCGATGTCTTCTACATCCGTGTCTTGCGTATAAGTGGTAATTGGATCATTCACCACATAAAGGTCAAATGTTTTCACTACAGTTTCTTGCGTACACGCTCGGGAAATGGTCACAGAATAAGTTGTGTCAACCAAGCTGAAAACGTTGATCATGGAATCGGTTGAACCTGTGCTCCATATGTAGGAAATATCGCCATGCCAAATGTTGTCGTTGAATTGAACACCAACGCCCATCGTTACCGGTGATGACGTACAATTTATCGTTTGTTCATCGCCAATTTTGATTACAGACCATGGCACATTGAAAACGCCCACCGTTATTAATTCGGTATGCGATTGGAATCCACAGCCATCGTCAATTTGGACCGTATAGGCGGATGTCACCGAAGGTTGCACATATTGTGTGCTGTCCGTAACCGCATTGCTCCATGTAAAGGTGTAAGGCGGTAATCCATTTAGCACGGTAACCCCAATAAATGCGGCTGAGTCATTACAATCGAGCGTAGTATTCCCCCACCCATTGACTTGTAATATGGGCTGATCGACAATGCTTAAGGCAAGGGTGTCATCTCCCCCGCACATTGAAACGTTGGAATCGGTTACGATGAAGAGGAAGGTTTCAAAATTCTCTGTAAGTTGATCGTAATAAATTTCAATATCGAACCCTACTGAAGTCGAATCCTGAGGAAAGGTAATTTCACATTCGTAAACACCATTCGCAAAGACGCAGCCGGGAATGTTAGCATAGTCGGCTCCCATGGTTGCCGTACCAGCTACTGTAAATTCTAACGTGTAAGGTGGGTAAGTCGAATCGACACGCGTAAAGTAAAGCTCAAGATTTCCGCAGCCTTCATAAAGTGCTGTGTCAAACCCCCAAGGATTATAAGATGGTTGAGGATTGACAGACACTCCGAAGAAATCGAAGCTTTTTGCTTTTAAGAATACAGCGGAATCGAATACCCAGTCCACACCATCGCATATGGCAAGTTTAACATGGTAGGTGTCGCAAGCATTGACCCAGATTGGCTTCGTCAGAAACACATCCGTCCATGCGCCATAGGTGTTATTTGCGTTTAAATCTGCAAATGTGAATGCCTGACTTGTAGGACCATTATTGTAATATTGAGCGTAAGAAGGATTGCCGTTACATGGCGAACCACCTGTGCCGTTATGGATAGAAGTTATCGCAACTGGAAGACTAGTAGTTCCTGGAACGATCGATACATTTTTTGCATTATTGGAATAGGAGCCGCTGATACCAGGACCGCTAATAAAAAATCCGAAGGCATCGTTGTATTGAGAACATGGGTAAACCGGCCATTCTTCTGAACCAAAACAGTATTCAAAAGCAAGCGAGTCAGATTGAGGAGCAACGAAGTCGAATTCTAACATAGCGCGGTCTCGCATGATGGAAGGAGGTGTTCCCCAACCTACCGATTGTGCAACGGCTAGCACGTCTGCATCCCCAACTCCAGAGTAACTTGTGCTCGCGAAGCCATTGGCGGGCAGCGAATAAACGTTACCAGAAGACATTACAATGCCACTGTCAATTCCAAATATGTTTCCACCACCTGTGAAGTATCCAACTTGGTTGGTCACGTTGGCGTTGGTTACCGTGTTGTATTTAAAATTAAAGGCATTGATTTGGCCACCCATGAATACATTTTGTATCAAATAGGCGGACGAGTTATATGGCGTAGCATTGGTTATAGACAATTGCGAATATGCCTGTCCTATAATAACGACCGCGACAGCGGTCGTAATAAAGTTTTTCATCCCTTTCATTCTTCTCAGTTCACGATAGTTACAGTTCCAGAAACATCGATTAATTCTCCGCTTAAAGTGGTGCCCAAAACCCGGTACACATAGGTGTTTAATTTACCATTATTGTCCTTGGTTCCTTCCCAAGCAAAGTATTGGTCGCGAGATTCGTACACAAGTTGCCCCCATCTGTCAAAAATGGTCACACTAAAATCAGCAAATTCTTCATCAATTTCGAGGCGAAACGCATCGTTTTTCCCATCTGCGTTTGGTGAGAAAGCGGTAGGTATAGAAATGTTGTCTTTAACATGTACCGTCCTTGTCCTGCTTGTGATGCAGCCGTTTTTATTTTGTACAGTTAATTCAATTTCGTTCACGCTTCCTTCCTCCAAGAAAAGCTCTATTCTTGGATTCGTGCCCATAATTTCGCCATTAGCCTTCCATTCGTAAGTGGATTCAAAGTCAGTTTCAATGGCTTCAAGTTCAACCGTACCGAGATTGGCGTGTACGTCATAATCGAAATCCGCGTTGGCTTCACTTATCTCGATGTTTCTTGACAATTGATGGACATCACCGCATTGATCAAAATAACTCAGTTTATATTCAGCGTTACCTTCAGCTAGCACTTCATAAGACACGTTCATCACATTTCCATCCCAGAAATAAAGTCGTTCTTGCTCAAAAAGAGTAATATCTACTAGTTCTCCTGAACAAGCATCAATTGGGCTAAGTTTTGGCAGGCCAATCGGGTTTCGTTCAAAAACAATTTTTGTCACCACTTCATCCGTTCCACAGGCATCGGTGATCTTTACTGGTATCTCTAATTCCTCATTGATCTCAACTTGCAGGGGTACGTTCATACTATCCCAATCAGAAAAAGTGTATGCAAATCCGTGGCCAACACCGCCACTTACCTTTGATAAGTCTGCGTAAACACTGAGTATGTCATTTACGCAATCGTACTTAAAACTATGAATAGGTTCGGCAACTATTGGGTCGTGATCTTCCACAGTCACTTGAATATTCGCTCGTTCAGAAGTTCCACAAGCATCGGTTACAACAACTTCAACAGTCTGAGAGGCATCTGGTATAATTAGTTCAATTGGAGTTGTGTTTCCGCTCTCCCATAAAAACGAATATGGAGCATGGCCGCCAGAAAAGCTTGCAGCTATGAAGATTGGCTGACCTGCACATGTGAATTTGTCAATCGTGTAATTGGATTCGGTAACAAGAATTGCATCATTTTTTACTTCGATTTGAAAAGAGCGCAGGGTGTTAATTCCTAAGTCAGCGTTAGAAATATGTAAAATGTAGGTTTGAGAAGCCATTGGTTTTACTGATATTATGGAGTCCGTTTGACCCGTATTCCATTCGTACAGAAAACCTGAGACCCAATCGTCAATTTCTACTCCAATTTCAGCATCTGGAGAAGTGCAATTAATGGTCTGTGATTGTCCGATTGTCCTTATAACCGGTAGTGGATTGTCGCCTTGGGCAAAACCACAAAGCGCGGAGGCAAGCGATAATGCTAGGGTAAATGTTAACTTAAAAAATGATTTCATACTGACTATGAATTAATTGAACCTCCAAATCTAACCATTCTGACCGATACTGATGGGTTATTTTCACCCGTTCATCGAAGCTGACTACGTTTTGAATCTAAGTTCCTGACAATTGCTCGTGGTTATATTTGCCACTCATTATTAAAACGAAAATCCCTGTAAAGGTTGCTTAGTATGAAATTAGAAGAAGTCAGATCCTACATCGATCAAAACAAAGAACGTTTCCTAAATGAGTTGGTCGATCTTTTGAAGATACCATCGGTAAGTGCTGACTCGGCATACAATAAAGATGTGCAAGCTTGTGCTGAACATGTCAAACATTCGCTACTAAATGCGGGTGTGGATCGGGCAGAAGTGTGTCAAACGGCCGGCCACCCAATCGTCTATGGTGAAAAGATGATTGATCCATCAAAACCAACGGTGCTTGTTTATGGTCATTATGACGTACAGCCGGCTGATCCAGTCGAGCTTTGGAATTCACCACCTTTTGATCCTCAAATTATCGATGGAAATATTTACGCTCGTGGTTCGGCTGATGACAAAGGCCAGTTTTACATGCATGTAAAAGCCTTTGAGCTTATGATGAAGACTAACACACTGCCTTGTAATGTCAAATTTATGATTGAAGGTGAAGAAGAAGTGGGGTCTGTGAACCTCGGTTTATTCGTAAAAGCCAATAAGGAAAAATTAAAATCCGATGTAATCCTTATTTCTGACACATCGATTATTGATAATGATACCCCATCTATAACAGTTGGATTGCGGGGATTGAGCTATGTTGAAGTGGAAGTGCAAGGTCCGTCTAAGGATTTGCATTCGGGCGTTTATGGCGGAGCTATAGATAATCCGGTGAACGTATTATGTGAGATGATTGCTTCGATGAAAGACGCCAATGGCAAGATCACCATAGATGGGTTTTATGATAAAGTGGAAATTGTATCTGAGAGCGATCGAGCAGCCATGGAATCAGCGCCTTTTGATATCGATGATTACATGAAAGCTGTTGGCGTAAAGGCAACCAAGTCAGAGAAAGGATATTCACCTAGAGAAGGCTCATCCATACGTCCAACCCTTGATGTGAATGGTATTTGGGGTGGTTACATTGGCGAGGGTGCGAAGACCGTACTACCATCTAAAGCTTTCGCGAAAATCTCGATGCGTTTGGTGCCTTTTCAAGAACCAGCCGAGATCACACGATTATTTTCAGAGCACTTTAATCGAATTGCACCTCCAAGTGTCAAAGTTAAAGTGACGCCACATCACGGTGGCGATCCGGTTGTTATTCCAACGGATTTTCCGGGTTACCAAGCCGCGTCTAGGGCCATGGAAACCACTTTTGGAAAGCAGCCAATACCTGAACGAGGTGGAGGCAGTATTCCTATTGTTGCCTTGTTTGAAAAAGAGCTGGGCCTTAAGTCTATCCTAATGGGTTTTGGGTTGAATTCAAACGACATTCATTCTCCGAATGAGCACTATGGCGTTTTTAACTATCTGAAAGGAATCGAGACCATTCCTTTTTTCTTCCACTATTTTAACGAATCATCGAAGTAGGGTTAGACTGCCTCTAAAACTTATTGAATTACCGCTGTTGTCGAGTGCATCGATGAGGTAGAAATATGTGCCTTCGTCAGCGGGTTCGCCCTGGATTTGCCCATCCCAACATGCACTTGGATCGAAGCCGGCATATACCATTGTGCCCCAACGGTTAAAAATTCGCATCTCAAATTTGGTGATGTTTTCAGTGATAATACAATAATTGTCGTTGACGTTGTCGTTGGTTGGTGTGAATACATTGCCTGCATAGATCAATGGCGGACAGTCGTCCCCAAGTGTAATGCTATCATTATGAAAGCATCCGAATTGATCAACAATGTTCACCATATACAGGCCCGGTTCAACGAATTCAACTTGTTCACCTATTTGTCCATCGGACCAGGTGGCCGAAGTGATAGCTGTTTCATTCAGTCCAACTAGAATTGTTTCGCCCTCACAGATTTGGTTTAAGGTTGGTTCAATAATTTGAATGGGATCGGGCAAGGAAAATGAAATTTCGTCTGTCAACACAACACAACGGTTTGTTGCCGTGATCGCATAACTACCAGATGATACTTGAATGGTAGATTGCTTTGAACCCGTTGACCATAAATAATTGAAGGGGTAATCATCCGTAAAAACGCCAATGGTTCTTACTGCTGTATCTAAACAAATGGTAGAATCTGAGCCAAGGTCAAGGCTGAATGCGGTATCCCAAATTACGATTACGGCAGTGTCTGTAACGCTGCCGCAAACATTTTCAAAAGTGTACCAATACTTCCCAGCTTGGTTCACATATAGGTTGGGGGCCGTGTTTCCTGAACTCCATGTGACAAAGGAGCTGTCCGTGGTGGCTTGAAGTCGAATGGAATCTTGATCATGACATAGTACTTCGCGTTCGATCAAACTTGATGTAATCAATTCTTCGAAAAAAACGCTTATGGTGTCAGATACCGTGTCACAAATATTTCCAACTCGGACCCAATAAACACCTTCTTCAGTGATGGTTTTAATAGCCGATGTGCTGCCGTCCGACCACAAGTAAACAGCATCTTCAAACGTCACATCGAGGCTAAAGTCAACCGTATCACAAACCGTTGTGTCATTTGGAAATTCAAGCACGGGTTGAGCGGCTTGGTTTACCGTTACAAAAAGCGTATCTGTGTTCGATCCACAGGCATTTGTGGCGGTCAAAGAATAAGTTCCAGTTGCGGTAATAAGTAGTGTTGTGTCGTGACTATTGTCTTGCCAGGTGTAGTATGCGTTGGACAGGTCTGGATCTAAAACAAAGTTGAAATTACTGCACACCGATGTGTCATTACCAAGGGTAAATTGAGGTGGACCACTTACGCCTAATATGTCTATTGAATCTCGGAAATAACAACTTTGGTAGTAAACATCGACCCAATAGGTTCCGCCTGTGGTAACGCTTATCGTTGAATTTGTTGAGCCATTCGACCATTCCAAACAGGCATTGTACCAGGAAGCGTCAAGGGTAACTGGGCTGCTGTTCGCGCAAATGGTCGTGTCGCTACCAAGTAAGTTGACTGCTGTGTCCCAGATGATCACATTCCGATAAAAGGTGTCTGTTACATTTCCTTCGAAGGAATAGAGCGTTACTAAAAATGTATCTGGTTCAGAAAAAATGTGACCGGCATAAACATCGATACTTGTATTTGCACCACTTGCCACATCACCAAAATTCCAGCGAACCGAATCGAGGCCGAGGCTGTCTTCTGGGAAGAAGAAAGTTGGGGCTCCATCACAAGTAGAACCAAAAACTACATGAATTCCATCCGAAAGAAAGGAGCTTGCAAAGTTGGTTAACCCTTCAACCAAAGGTGAATCTGTAGTAAACCCAAACTCCTGAAAAAAGGAGTCATAACCGTAAAGATTCGGATAGTTGATGACAGCTAATGTGTCGTAATTTGAAAAGTAGTTTACAGTCATGTAAATTCTTCCGTCTGTTCCCAATTGTAGATTTGACGGCACTTTCAACTCGTTAACTTGGGCCAATTCAAACTCCGAGGCCAATAGACAATTGGTGTCGAGATGATCTAAGTCATATTGGAAAAGTATAGCCTCGGGGTTTGCTGAAAAGCGCTGAACGTAATAGAGCTTGCGGCTGTCAGGACTAAATTCCACACCGAATGGAAAGTTTGCTGCGTAATTCTGCAAGGTTAGCGGGGCGCTTACTACTCCCGTTTCATCATCGAAGGAAAAGAGCTGAACATGACCACCTGCCCAACTAGCCAATGCCAGTTTAGATCCATCTGGCGATATTTTCATTTGCCCCATTGCGGCATTGATTTGCCCTACATGCGCCAATCCAACTGTGCTGATGACAGGTGTGTTGCTCACTCCGAACGAGTCAACATGATATGCGAAGAATGTGTCGCTTTGCCATTTGTGGGCTACGACCCAATAGTCGAAATCATTTCCATGTTTCACTGCTGCAAGCTTTTCTGTCATTACCGTTCGCAATTGAACACCTGGGAAAACTATCCCAGCGCCACTATTAAAGGCCATATCTATGGTGTAGTAGGTTAAGCCATTGCCACCGCCATTGTCATCTAGAGTAAAAAGCTGATACCGATCTGGAAAATTAGGAGCAGGTACGATAATGGAACTCTGTGTAGTTTCTTGGCTTCCATCGAGGGTTTCACCTCCTGAAATGACCTGATGCGAACCGTTCCAGGCCTTTTCGCCATTACTATAAATCAGTAAATTTCCATTCACGTCAGATATGGTCGATGTGCCTTGGGTCAAGGATCCAAAGGCTGGAACAGAGGTTCCATAACCCGTTGGAATCCCGTTGCTGAAGTTTAATCCATTTCCTCTCGGGAAGGCCCAATTGTTAGCTCTTTCAGACTGAGCTTGCCCAAAACCCGCAACAAAAAGCAACATGGCGATGCAGATGAAAGCTTTCCACGCTTTCTTTGTTGATTCAAAATTGAGACTAATGATTCGCACTTTTATTCAGACGAGTTTTTCAGTTAAGCGTTTTCTAGTTCTAGTTACGCTGCCGCTTTTTATTTTGGGCTGTGAATTTAAGGACATTGAGTTGCAAACGGTTGACGATGTTAAAATAGAATCTTTAAATAAGGGTAACATCAAGGGCACAATTACTTTGACCCTGAATAATCCGAATGGATTTGCTGTTACAGTTAAAGAAGCTGATTTTAAAATTATGTTGGAAAAAACCGAAATGGGAACAGCTAATCTTTCAGAGTCATTTAAGATAAAAGCAAATTCTATGGAGTCATATCCTGTGAAACTGAAGGGAGATGTGAGTGGGGCAATGACAGGTGGGCTAGCTGGGATTGTAGGAATGCTGTTAGGGAAAGATCCGAAAGTGACGTTGGTTGGTGAGATAAGGGCGCGAAGCTTTCTTATTTCTAAAACCATACCCGTTGAATTCGAGACTGAATTGCCGATATCGAGTTTTACTAATTAAAGTGCATTCCTAGGCACAGCTTTAGGCGAATAATTCGTTTTACTGAAGTTTCGATTTGCGCCTTGAAAGCGGGATCCTGCTCCATTTCCATTAAAATGTCAGTCAACGTTCCGAGCTCATCGGGCGGCATTAAAATCATGTCGCAACCTGCCTGTGCGGCTTTCAATCCCGAATTAGGAATGGCTTGAACAGCGCCCATATTCATGGCGTCAGTAATGATGATTCCATCAAAACCCATCTCTTTCCTTAATAGGTCGGTAACGACCACTTTACTTAAGGTAGAAGGCATTTCATGAGTGTTGTATTTGTCGTTGTTTTCAATGGCAATATGGCCTATCATGATGCTTAACACGCCAGCTTCAATCATGGGCTCATAAATACCAACTTCGGTTAATTCACCATTAATGTAAACCAATTTTTTATGTGTGTCGCCTGCCACTCGACCATGGCCAGGAAAGTGCTTAGCAGTGGCTACGATTTGATCTTTTTGAGTTTGTTTGATAAAAGTGACCGCCTTTGGCACTACACTTTCTTGATCCATACCAAAGGTTCGATTGCCTATCGCTTCGTTGTTGGGAGATAAATCAACAACTGGAGCAAAGTTTTGCTGAAATCCAACATGGTGTAGGATGCTGTCAATGGTTTTAGCTGCACCTTCGATTTCTTCCATTGACTCTAATTCCGCTGTTGGTTTCATTGTGGGTGTGCCGGGCATTCTTCTGTTCAGTAAGCTGGGTTCGGCATCCATACTCATGAGCATTGGCCAATCGGTGTGCATCCCAATGATGCCGTCAATTTGTGCTTTAAATTCCTCTGGATCACCACTTAGGAAGATTATTCCGCCAATTTTTTTCTGCATGATCAAAGGCTCAACGCTTTCGTATGGTTTTCCCAATTTTCCAAGCGAAGCGATAATCATTTGAGCCACGCGTTGTTCCTCGTTTAAAGCATTAAACACATTGTCTGTTTCTTGCTGTAAGCGCTCACTGTCGCGATAGAAGTCGGCTAATGTGAATTCAGGTCTTTGTGCAAGCGATACGTTAAGTATGACTAGAAAAACCAAGGTAAAGTTGAGTCGGATCATAGTTTTCAAACGTAAATGGAAAGCAGACATACATTAATAAGTATGCCAAGAATTATGAACTTAGAAATGTAGATGACCATTTGTTCAAACTGAATTGGATAATCGGCCTTGAGCATAAAATCCTTTACGTTTGCCGATCTAAATCCAATTGTGAAAAACAATCTACTTTCATACGTCAATAATCGGATCTGGGAGGTTCGATTGGAAGACAGGAAGCCACTTATTGCTTTCTTGTTCAAACAACTTCGCATTGTCATAATCGTTTCTAGAAATTTCACGAAAGACAAACTTCAAGTTCAGGCCGCTGGGCTTACCTATTATACGCTCCTTTCCGTAGTTCCACTCGTAGCGATGGCTTTCGCTGTTTCAAAAGGTTTTGGTTTTGAAGATAGGCTGGAAGAAGAGCTCTTATCGATGTTGAAAGGCCAGGAAGCGGTTGTGGAACAAATCATGGTTTTCGCTTCTAGAATGTTGGAGAACACAAAAGGTGGTGTATTGGCTGGTGTTGGCGTTGTGGTTTTGCTTTGGAGCGTAATGCGTTTGTTGATGAGCATTGAAATGTCGTTCAATGATATATGGCAAGTGGCAAAAGGTCGCTCGTGGATTCGAAAGTTCTCTGAATATTTTTCAATCTTGCTCTTGGCACCGATAATGATCATTGTTTCTAGCAGTATCACAGTGGTTATTTCCACCGAAATCGAAAATTTGGTCACTGGAGTCAACGTATTGAATGCCATTGGTCCGATCATTTTCTTTTTTATTCAAATTATTCCGTACGCCCTTATATGGTTATTGTTCACCTTCATTTATACGGTTATGCCCAATACAAAGGTCAATTTTGGGTCGGCTCTGGTTGCAGGAATTATTGCTGGCACGGCCTTTCAATTGGTCGAGTGGGGTTACATTCACTTTCAAGTGGGAGTGAGTAAATACAATGCCATTTACGGAAGTTTCGCGGCTTTGCCACTTTTTCTTATTTGGGTGAATATCAGTTGGCTCATAACATTAATCGGGGCGGAAGTAGCCTATGCAAATCAATATGTAGGAGAAATTAAAAATGAAATAGATGGCAAACATCTGAGTGTGAACCAACAACACATCATAGCAATGATGATTTGTAAACGACTTTCAGACAATTTTGATAAAGGAGCTGAACCAGAATCTGCCCAAATGATTAGTGCAGATATTGAATTGCCTTTTGGGGTGACATCGAGGGTTATAGAACTCATGCGTGAGGTTCATTTGTTGACTGAAGTGGAAATGGATGGCGATCAATTGAACGGCTTTGTGCCTGCGCGCAATTTGGGTAAAATGACCATTACACAACTCATAGGAATTTTAAATCAGTTTAAGCATTCTCAACTTGTGGCACTTGAAGGGGGGCGTTTCGAGGCTTATATTCAATGCTATAATAAATGGGTAGAATCCGCTTCGGAACTTTCTTCAAATTTAACGCTGAGTGAATTGCCTTGGCCTAATAAACCCGAAGAAGTTAAGTCCTAAAAACAATGAAGATATTCCTTTCGGTGCTGTTGTGCTCGTTTGCTCTCCTTTGCCAAAGTCAAGGTTACGATACCCTGCGCATCATGACTTACAATTTGCTCTATTATGGTGAAGTAACTTCATTTTGCGATAACTCAAATAACAACATCAACTCCAAGGACCTCTATCTAAAAACCATTGTGAAGCATGTGGATCCCGACCTTTTAGTTGTCAATGAAATGGGCGCTGCTCAAGCCTACGCAAGCAGAATTATTAGCAAGGTTTTAAACACAGACGGTGAATCGAAATACAAGGCATGCGCTGTCAAGAATAACTCTTTTTCAAGCTTGGCTAATGGCATGTTTTACAATAAGAAAAGACTAGAGCTGGTGTCGCAAAAAAAGATCGCCTTCGATTTGAATGGCAACGACTTGGTTCGAGTTATTGATGTCAACAAATTCTATTATACCGATAGTGAGTTAGTTGACTCAAGCGATACGGCCTATTTGTATGTGGCAGCCGCGCATTTGAAGGCAGGAAATTCAAATTCAGATGAGCAGGATCGAGCCTTGGCTGCCGAGGCATTGATGGACTATTTTTCTCAAATCGGAGCAAACAATTATGTCCTTTGTGGTGATTTAAATTTATACAGTGATGATGAAGATGCGTTTCAAAATTTGATTTCAAATAGCAATGGAAATGTTCGGCTTTACGATCCTATAAATCAAAGCGGTTCGTGGAACAATAATTCTTCATTTAGCGCGGTTCACACACAATCGACACGGAGTTCATCAACAAACGGTGGTTGCTTTTCAGGTGGAGGAATGGACGATCGCTTCGATTTTATTCTAATGTCGGGCCAGGTGGTCCAAGACACGGGTACTGTTTCGTACATTGAAGGCAGCTACCGAGCTTTGGGTCAAGATGGTAACCACTTCAATCAAGCTGTCAATGATGGCTCTAATAACAGCGTTCCATCGGTCGTTCTAGGGGCTTTGTATGAAATGAGCGATCATTTGCCTGTAATAGCTGATATAAAAGTTCGATTATTGGAACCAGCGCAAGACACGACCGACACAACAACGGGCATTTCAGCCGCGAAAAAACCGCTATCAACCCTTTGGGTTCAAAGCGATGAACTTAGAATTGATTGCCATTCAAACAACGTGCGTTTCGAAATACTGGACAGAAGTGGCCGCCTGGTTTATATCAGGGAAAGCATGAGTGGCTTTCAGACCATATCGTTATCAGAACTTTCCAGTGGAATGTTCATAGTAAAGCTTTCGACTCCCAGTCAGGTTCAAACTCAGCGCATCGTTCTTCCACGTTAACGCAACACGAATTTTCGTTCAGAATCTAGTTTTATGAACGTGAAAAGCAAAATGGTAAAGGACCAAAGCGAAGAACCTCCGTAACTAAAGAACGGAAGTGGAATACCAATAACCGGTGCTAGGCCAATGGTCATTCCTATGTTTATGAAAAAATGAATGAATAAAATGGAAGCGAGGCTATAACCGTAAAGCCGGGTGAAATCACTTCGTTGTTTTTCAGCAACCCAAATGATTCGGCCCATGAGAAATACAAATAGTGAAACCAAAATAAAGCTACCTAAAAAGCCCCATTCCTCACCAACTGTACAAAAAATGAAGTCCGTGCTTTGCTCAGGAACAAAGTGAAATTTGGTTTGAGTGCCTTGCAAGAAACCTTTGCCACTAAAGCCTCCCGAGCCGATCGCTATCATCGATTGGTGAACATTATATCCTGCTCCGAGTGGGTCTGATACAATACCTAAGAGCTCGTTTATTCTATTCTGATGATGTAGTTTCAGCAGATTGTCGAACACGTAATCAACTGAAAAATAGTAGCCTACCAATGCGGCATAAGTCGAGCCGATTACAAAGGCGCTTCCTCGTTTTTTGCGAAGGTTTATATACACCAAAAGGGCTATCAGACTTAAGCCAATTAGGAAGAAGGTGCTACCCTGAATAATCCAATTTTCGCTTACTTCGATATTAACTTGCTTTAGATAAAGCGCAAGAACAAACAGCACAATTGCCGCAAATCCTAAATTGAAAAACAATGGACTCAAACCTTGCCGATAAAGCACAATGGTAAGCGCTGCAAAAACAAGCGTTGAACCAACATCGGGCTGGAGGGTAATTAAAACTGCAGGTGCAAGGATAATGGCGAAGGAGACAATCTTTGTTTGAAGTTTGTCAAACTTCAATGCATTATCACTTAGATATTTGGATAGCGCGAGAGCCGTGCCATATTTGGCAATTTCAGAAGGTTGGAAGCTAAAAGAACCAATCACAAACCATGACTGGGCGCCTTTTATTTCTGAGCCTAGAAAAAGTACGGCCACCAAGAGCAGCATGGCGAAACCATAAATGATGTAGCCAAATGTTTCGAAAAATCGATGGTCTAAGAGTAAGATGGCTGTCGCGATTATGATGGCGAACCCCATCCACATGGCTTGTTTTCCATGGTTTTGAGACATGTCAAAGAAGTCGCGGTGTGCCTCGTCAAAGGTAGCAGCATAGATGCTCATCCATCCAAAAATGATCATGACCAAAAAGGTGGCGACCATGACCCAATCGATTTCTTGAAAGATGTTTTGCCTAGTCCTCATTTTCTTGTGATATAAGGTCTGCGTTCAAAATACGCTCTTCCTTCAATGAGTCAGAAATTTTTCCAGTCAAGTAGCGTTCGATTATCAAGCTGGCAATCGGAGCGGCCCAATCGCCTCCAAATCCCGAGTTTTCAACGTAAACTGCTATGGCAATTTTAGGGTCATTCATTGGCGCAAAGGC
>Ga0115566_10002529_pt1 | contig 15058 bp, 3 predicted proteins | sample COGITO_mtgs_1204_3_FD_87173 | JGI IMG/M metagenome (GOLD analysis project Ga0115566, IMG submission 87173) | Pelagic marine microbial communities from North Sea - COGITO_mtgs_120405 | ecosystem: Environmental > Aquatic > Marine > Epipelagic | place: Germany:Helgoland, sampling site Kabeltonne...
AGAAGAAGACAATTCCACCGCCGATCATTACCCCCATCCAAATTTCGATATCAAAGAGTCGGGAAAAAACAATACCGACTCCGCGCATTTGTCCCATAATGTAAGTCATGCAAATAAAAATGGCACAAATCACGGCAACTAAACGGGCTCCATTTGAATAGTATCGATCTCCGACGAAATCTGGTACAGTGGCTTTCCCAAATTTTCGGAGATAGGGGACCATCAAGGTGGTGAGAAGGACAAACCCACCGGTCCATCCCATGAGAAATTTGGATGCCCCATACCCAGCAGCCGCAATTCCACCTGCCATCGAAATAAAGGTGGCGGCCGACATCCAATCCGCAGCAGTGGCCATCCCATTTGCGAATGGGGAAACACTACCCCCTGCAGTGTAGTATTCTTTAGTGGACCCCGCTCTCGACCATATTGCGATTCCAATGTAAACACTGAAGGTGATCCCAATAAAAATAAAATTCCAAGTTGTTTGATCCATTATTCTCCCTCCTCTGCATAGCCGTGTTTCTGATCGAGTTTGTTCATTAAATACGAGTACGCGAAAAGGAGTAAAACAAAACAAATAATCGAACCCTGCTGTGCCATCCAAAAACCGAAAGGCGCTTCACCGATTGAAAATTGGTCTAAATCATCTTTGAAAATAATTCCACAGCCAAAGGAGACAAAAAACCAAAACAGTAGTAGTTTTGCAGTTAGGGATAATGTGGACTGCCAATATACTGAATGGGAGGAGTTTGTTTTATCTTTCATGGGCGTGAGGTTTAATCGAAGTTAAAAAATGCTACAATTTATGGATTTGTTGCATTCGACAAGAAGATAATTTTGGTTTTAAATGTGAACACTTAGATATTGTTATGATTCAAATTGCTTGCCAACATCAATTCCTTCGCCAAATATAAAAATGATTAAAGTTTGTTTAATATTATCCGATATTAATACCTTGAATGTCTATTGTCCTTATATCTCTTCGCTCAATCCAGTTTCACAAGAATTATTACTCTTTTATTCATGGGGGATTTAGTTTAATTATATACAAATTGTAATGGTACGGGTTCTTAAATTTACATTTTTGATGTTTGCTTCCCTGGCAAGTCTTTGCTCTTTCTGCCATTTTGCTTGCTTTGCTTATTCCGGTAACTGATTTAACCATGCCTTTGTTCAATTACATCAGCTATTTTACGAAACCTCTCACTCACCGGGTTTATTTCAATAATCACTTTCTAGCACGCATTGGCAAATCTGTTGCAATCCTCACTTTCGCCCTTTTTCATTCTGTTACTATCGCTCAAACTCCAGGTAGTTTAACGGTCATTGAGGATTCCGTCAGTGGAGTTGCTAATCTTATTGACCTCAATGCCACAGCACTTGGTTCGATCCCCCCCTTGACCTTTGTTAGCTTTCAACTGAAAGCTGGTGAACCTTCAAACGGACAGCTTATTCCGGTGAGCAGTGGTGCTGATGGCAAGTACTATTATATTCCCAATCCGGATTTCTTTGGTAGTGATACATTTGAGTGGAATGGTACCGATACCAACTTAAATGTATCCAATAATTATACCTTTAGTCTATCCGTTACGGCTGTTGACGATCCTCCCCGCTTGTTCGCTGGCACTGGTAGTGCGAAGACAGATGCGAATGGTTCTACTTTTCCATTCAATGAAAATCAGACCCTTGCCTCGACCATCTCGATTTCTGACCCCGACACTACTTCTTTTACACTGCCAGTACTTGATGGTGCAGATAAAGATAAATTTGTTGTAACTACTGACCCAAATGATGCCTTTACTTTTTACATTAGCACAAACTCTGCACTTGATTTTGATAATCCACCTGCCGGTCAGACATCCTTTTCTTTGGATGTCAATGTAACCGATGGAACTACTCCGGTCACACAACAAATCAATCTTACTCTCCAGCAAGTCAACGAACCTCCCACTTTTTCAGGGGCGACTTCGCTTACCCTTGCAATGAGCGAGGACGGGGTGCCTACACCTTGGCCCACACCTACCCTTTATGCAAGTGATCAGGATGGAGATAGTTTGGGATGGGCAATTACATCACCAACAAGTGGTACTGCTACACTAATTGTTTTGGACGCAAGTTCGAGAAAAGTCACCTACACCCCGAATGCTGACTTTTTTGGCTCTGATTCATTTAATGTAACTGTAACCGCTAATAAACAGTCGACTACTAAAAATATCATCGTGAATGTGGCTGCAGTTGATGACGATAACCCCGTTTTTACTAATCCGACTTACACCTTTTTGGTGAACGAAAATACTACCGCCGTAACAACAGTCACGGCCACGGACCCGGATACTAAACCAATCACATTTACTAAGGATAATAGCTCAGATTGGTCTTACTTTGATTTAGTCAATGGGGCCGTTACCTTTAAGTCACCACCCGATTTTGAAACTGACCCCAAGTCTCCAGGCACTTATTCCATTGGGGTGATTGCAACAGATGGAGATAATCAAAATACTTCACAAACCCTCACCATTGGAGTCTTGGATGTAGCTGAGAATCCAAAGTTGTCAATCCCGGGATCCCTCACATTCCCTTTTCCAATTTCTTTAATCGAAGATGGGAATTGGAGTTGGACTTCCGAAACAAACTTAGTCTCGGATCTGAATATAACCGACGACGACGCCGGTCAGTCTTCAGTCCTTGCGTGGTCTCTATCAACGAGCCCCAGCAAGGGGAATGTAAGTATTTCCGGCACAGGTTCACAACCTACTACTTTTTCATATGTCCCAGACGCAAACCAAACTGGTGCAGACACATTTGTGGTCAAGATTTCCGACAATACCAGTCCGGTGCCGTTAACTTACGAGCACAACTTCAGCGTGACTATCAACCCATTGGCGGATGACCCGATGTTCACCTATGTGGGAATAAACTCCAGGCAGGAATATTCAGTTTCCGCTGAATCAAACTTGTCGATTACACTTGATGAAAATGTATCAACCATCGTTTTTATTACTGCTTTCGATGCAGATGCAACAGATGTCTTAACTTACACAATTTCCGGTCAGGATAGCGGCAAATTTGATATTAATCCCACTACCGGAGACTTATCCTTTAAGGTAGGACAGGAGCCCGATTTTGAAAATCCTCAGGATGCTAATTCGGACGGCATATATGAATTAATAATTCAAGTAAGTGACAACAGTGACCCGATACATCCTCTTTTGGATACCTTAAAAGTTTTTATTAATGCCCGGGATCGAAATGAAGCTCCCAGTGGAATTAATCCCACAAGCGCGACTATTTTAGAAAATACTACCTTTATCGTCGACTTGAACGCCAGTGATGTTGACTATGACGACAATAACAGTAATTTTGTATGGAGTTTAGATAGTGCAAATGGAGATGACACTTCGAAATTTGCTATTACCACGGAAGGTTTACTCAGTTTTATTTCTGCCCCCAATTTCGAGTCACCAGAAGATACTGACTTAAATAACACCTATAATGTTGGAGTGAAGGTAACGGATTCCGATGGTTCGTTTGCTTCGACCACTTTTATCGTAGATGTTGGAAATGCAAATGATGCTCCCGTTATTTCTCTGCCTAACTCGCAGATTCCGGTTTCAGAGGGAGTGCTGAGTATATATAATTTTACTGGATCTGATGAAGATGACTTGACGAGTTCCTTAATTTGGAGAATTTCCGATGGTAATACTAGCTTATTTAGCATTGATTCAGCTTCTGGACTTCTTCGGTTTGTCAGCACTTCGGTGATGCCCGATCTCGACTTTAACGCAACGGGAATGGAAGAAGCCGCAGTTGCTGAGAAGTTTTTCGATCTGAATGTTACAGTACGAGATTCCAATAATACCGAGGATACCAAGCAGGTGACTGTTAAAGTTGAACAAGCCAATGACAATCCCATTGTTGATTCCTCTTTTCTTACCGGTGGAGTGATCAGTCGAAGTGTTCTTGAGGACGGGAACTTTAGCCTTGCCCTTTCTTCAATCGTAACTGACCCCGAAGGGATTGTCATGTCTTATCTCGTAACTGCATCTCCGAGTAACGGTACACACAGTATAAATGAAGTCTCGGGGACTCTTACTTATGAGCCCAACGCGGATTATTCAGGTCCAGATGACCTAAATGTTACCGTGACGGATTCCGCCGGCAATTCGGTTATTTTGCAAATCGCGATTGATATTACTGCTGTTAATGATGCACCCATTATCACTAATTATATTTCTGCGATTCAGGTGAACGAGGGGCATTCAGTTGAAATTTATGACTTCAACACTACGGATGTGGATTCAGATGATAATTCCCTTACTTTCGGTCTTAGTAGTCCAGATTCGTCCCGTTTTACCATTAATCCAACAAGTGGTAGTTTGATATTTGCCAGTTTGCCAGATTATGAAAATCCTGGAGACACTTCGGGAGATAATATTTATGACATTAATGTAACAGTAACAGATTTGGAAGGGGCTGTTTCTTCTCGTTCGTTCAGTGTTTCAATCCGTAATGTGAATGAACCCCCTACACTTAGTGGTGACACCCTATATGTCAGTGCCGATGAAGAAGAACTTTATTCCGTCAATCTTAACACTTATTTTGGTACTCAGGGTGGTTCGCTTACTTTTGTGAAAATTACATCGGAGCAAAACGGAACTTCAACATTAAATGGAGCAACCGGTGTTCTCACATATCAATCCAATCAGGATTTTAACGGTACGGATTATTTGGAAATTAATGCAACCGATGCAGGAGTTTCAACCACGCTTAAAGTGGATGTCACCATTTTTGCCGTCAATGACCCTCCAGTTATTACCAATAAATCTAATCTTTCTAGCCAAACTCAACAACTGAACGAAAATATCAGTACCATCATTGATTTAAATGTCACTGATCCGAATGATAGTCCTGCTTCGGGTATCTTTTCATGGTCATTGGGACCAAAGGATTCCAATGTTTCCCACAACGACTGGAATTACTTCTCGATCAATCCTTCAACTGGGGAAATTTCTTTTACCTCTCCCCCGAACTACGAGGTCGATAACTCAGTCCTTGGAACCAATATCTATGAATTTGTTGCCTTGGTTAACGATAACCAGGGGGGGGTGGAAACTGATTCTGTCTCTCTTCGTGTTCAGGTTATGCCAGTTAATGAAACTCCTTCATTTTCAAAGTCAATTGAGGTGTTGACCACATTGGAAGACGTGAGTGTGGACGGCAATCTAAGTTCTTATTTTTCAGATCCAGATGCAGGAACAAGTCCTCAATTTGTAATTGCTTCCAACCCGACTTCAGGGACTGTGCAATCTTTTAATGCGGCAGATGGTTCCTTTACCTATGTCCCGAATGCAAATTCTTTTGGCAAAGATACTTTTGATGTGAATGCGACGGACGGAGTGAACGCTCCGATTTCCATTCAGGTTGATTTTATCGTCACCTCAGTCAATGATGAACCGGCAATCACAGTAGATTACGCTACTCCAATTCCAGTCGTGGAGAATGTCTCAATGGTCTGGGATTTGAATGTTACTGATACCCCTGACAACAATGTGGCAACGAGCTACCTCTGGAGTATTGGTCCATTGGATGGTAATAGTTCCCACACCGATTACATTTATTTCACCATTGATGATTCGAACGGAAGTATTTCCTTTATCAGTGCACCAGACTTCGACACCGATAACTCGGTCGCCAATACTAACATATACGAGTTTTCGGTAACTGTGAGCGATCTTGGTGGCACTTCGAATGGTGGTGCCCAGAGCCACACGATAAACCTGAAGGTTCGGGTTACTGACGGAGATGAGTCTCCCATTCTTTACATTGACAAGCTTCGAACTGCGAGCACTACAAGTTTGACTGTACCTTATGTGATTAACGAAGACACCCCCTTTACGGACAGTAACTTTTCTCAGTATGCAGTCGACCCGGAAGCTAAGAGCTTAAGCTGGACGATTGTTCCCCGGGCAGGAACATTAGGCTCGCCTGTGATCGGATCTGCCAACGGAATATTATCATACACTCCCCCAGTTCATTACAATGGCAACGATGTTTTTGATGTAAATGTATCCGACCCGAGTGGTAATACAGCTCAGATTATCGTGGATGTGGTCATTAATCCGCTTGGAGACAATCCCTATTTTGTGTGGCCAGGAGGGAAAACAGTTAATGATTTTTATACAATTGAAGTAGAGGAGGGAAAAACAGAGGTGCTGGATTTCAATGCTTCGGACAGTTATGACTTTAAGGGAGATTATAACGCCTCCACTGCGAATTACTATTGGAGTATCAATAATAAGGACGGCAATACTTCACACCTTGATGTGAATTTCTTTAAAATTAATCCTTCAAGTGGATTGGTTTCCTTCAGGAACCCCGCGGACATGGAAGAAAATGGCTCAGTTAACCCAGGCGATTATGAATTTGATGTGGTGGTGGGGGATAAAAGTGGATTATCTGCGACTCACTCCGTTACCGTAAAGGTTGTGCCGGTAAACGAGGCTCCTGTTTTGAGTATTTTAGGGAACTACTCGATCGAAATTAATGAAGATAACTCTTCATCGTTTGCCTTAACCGCAACTGATCCTGAAGGTGATTCAATTTCCTGGTCAACTTCTATCACTCCTAATGGCACGGCAATATATTCAACACAAAAGGTAACCTACATACCGAATCTAAACTTTACAGGCCAAGACAGTTTTGATGTAAATGCAACAGACGATAGTGGTTTATCTTCCACTCTCAGGGTAAATGTGAATGTTCTTGCAGTTAACGACGCCCCTACTTTATCCAATCCTACAACAGGTCCGGTTTCCTTTCCCGAAAATAGTACTGATCCAATTGTTAGCTACAACGTAACGGATGTGGAGTCAGACAATTCCGTGCTTTCACTTTCCTTATCTGGTCCTGACGCAGAATTATTTTATGTTTCTAAAAGTAGCTCTGGTACAGGAGACTGCAATGCTACTTTACATTTTTTCCACCCTCCAAATTTTGAAATTAAAAAGGATGTGGGAACAGACGGATACTACAATGTAAACATCGTAATCAAGGATGAGGGTGGCCCGCTTTATGAGGCTATCGGTGAAGAACCTGTATTAATTTTCGTATCTGATGTCCAGGAAGCACCGCTTTTTGATTACAATGCATATCCACAATCTTTTCCCATTGAATTTGCTGAAGATAATTCATCCACTTTTACATTACAAGTGCGGGATCCAGATTTTAAAAGTGGACTTGCTTGGAATATTCCTTCGCTTACCGAGAAAAATGCATCACTTACCGCGTCTACATCTGTGCCCTCAACTGGTCTGGCACAGGCAGACATTGTTTATTCGCCTGTACTTAATTTTGTGGGGGATGATAATGTGACTATTTCTGCAACTGATGCCGATGGACAATCAGTTTCATATAATTTCACCTTTCGAGTCTCGCCTGCCAACGATCAACCAGTTTTTACTTACAATCCTACGGATGGGGTAATTTTGGTCCCTGAAAATAATTCCACTGTTTATAATTTTGACGCCATCGACTCGGAAGATGGAAACACTAATACTTCCGGTTTTTTCTGGAAAATTATGGATGGTAATGATCGGGCTGAATTCAATATCGCTGCGGACGGCGTCCTTACATTTGATAAAGTACCCAATTATGAAATTCCCTCGGACACTGGAGGTGATAACCAGTATGAGGTTGTGATTGGAGTCTCAGATGACGACCTAACTTTTCGTACTCAATCCCTCCTTGTGAAAGTTTTGCCTGAAAATGACCCACCTTCTTTTACTCCTTTCGATACAAACGGATCTTTTACAATGTCAATCAGCGAGAATGTCAATTTGTCTTCACAATTCGTTATTGCGGCCACGGATGTGGAACAGGATGGTATAAGCTTTAGTTTGATTTCCGAAAGTCCACAGAATAATAACAGTCTGTTTGAAATCAATGTTATCACGGGTGCGGTTTCTTTTATTGATGGAAATTATGAAAACTTTGAGGGAAATTCGACTCAAGACCCTAGTCAGGATAACCATTACCTAATTGAAGTGAACGCAACTGATAACGGAATTCCTGCTATGTCTTCGATTCAAACATTTTCATTACTAATTACGGATACGGATGAAGCACCCGTTTTCGGTTCGCTATCACCAAGCTCTATTGATGAAAATCAATCGGGAGTATTTTTTACTCCGCAAGTGGATCATGCGGATGTAGGGCAGACCTTGCGTTTCGAATTAGTCGAAAGTAATGATTATTTCGTGTTTGAGTTGAATTCAACTGAAACAGGTGCATTTAGATTCAAATCAGAGCCTAATTATGAAAATCCTTTGGATGCAGAAAAGGACAATCAATACAATGCAACCCTGCGGGTTTATGACTCCAATCTATCCACTGCAGTACCTGTGGAAAAAACTTTTTCGATCACGGTTAATGACTCAAATGAAGCTCCCGTTTTAACAAACCCAAGCCCAACATTTTGGTTTAATTACAGACACCCTGAAGGTGATAAGAAAGTTATTGTACTCGAAGAATACCTCATCGATGTGGATGGTGGTACTGGGTTGGATGATTTAATCGCTTCAGGAACATCTGGCATCATGGTCGAAAATGACCTGTCAGGCTATGCCTTTTCCAGTAGCTCACTCGTTACCGTTCAAAATTCGGATGTTCTTTTGTCTTTACCTGCTGACTTTAACCAGGACGGTATCCAAGACTTATTGATTATGGGAGCAAATTCAGTCTCTTGGTATGAAGGTAATGTAAGTGCGGTGGGTGGTGATTTTAAATCAAATTTTTCATCGATGGGTGAGATCACCGGAACTAACGGAGATGGTGCACCACATTCAATTGAGATAGCTGATTTTAACGGCGATGGAAATGAAGATTTTGTAGTTTCTTTCGCCAATACTAAATTAAAATGGTTTGCTAATAATGGAGACTCAACCTTCTCCGCAGGTCGTGAAATTGCCAGCGCAGAAACCCGATCGAATCATTTACAATATTTAAAAGTAGGTGACTTAAATGGCGATTTACAACCCGATGTTTTTGGAGTTTTCCCCAATGAGAATAAATTAGTATGGTATGAAAATGTTGGAAGTTCTGATGCATCTCGTTTTGACGGCAATGCATCCATTATTTTTCAAGATGCAAACATCTTTAAGTCTCCACGCAAGGCACAATTGGCAGACATGGACAACGATGGGACAATGGACTTGATAGCAAGTTCATTCAGTAACCCCAAAATCATGCTTTTCAAGAATGATGGTTCGGGTAACTTTGCCAGTCCCCTCACATTGATCGAAAAGCAGGGTTCCGCCAGCGCTTTGACCGTTGGTAATTTTGATGGTGATGAGGCGGGTTTGTTGGATGTCGCGTATGCTCTACTCTCACCCACCGGAACCGGAGAAATTAAGGTTTCTATGCAAACATCGCTTGATACATTTTCGCCCTCCTCTGTTATATCCGTCTCCACCTCTTCAGTGGTCGCGGATGACCTCGTATCCATTGCATTTGATAATGACTCCAACCTCGACCTCGTCGCCCTGTACAGAAATGAAGGCGTAATCCGTCTTTTCAGGAATGGCGGAGATAATACATTTTCTTCGGTGGGGGGTGATGTTAACGGGTTTGATGGAGCGGCTCATTTACGAGTCGCAGATTTTGATATCGATAAAGATCCTATTACCTATTCGCTTGTTAACAGCGAAGGAGATAGTGCCAAGTTTGAAATTTTCAACCCTAAGACTGGTGATTTAAGATTTAAACTGATACCGGATTTTGAAAATCCTTCCAGTAATTCGAATGATAACAGTTACAAGGTTGTAATACAGGCAAGCGATGGAGATAAAAAAACAACCAAGGAATTATACATCAATGTTACTGATAAAAATGAAGCCCCAGTTTTTAAGAATATTTCTTTTACTACTCCTTATGTTCCTGAGAATACCTCTTTTGTTGCGACCTTGGAATTCGATGATAATGAGGACAATCAACTTTATACCTTTTCACTAGAAGGTCCGGACAAAGACTTGTTTAAACTTGAAACAACGAGTCCTTTAAAGAGTCCCAATGCTTATGCTCTGTCTTTCAAGGATGGATTCTTTCCGTCCTTTGAGGATAGCAACGATTCAAATGGCGATAAGGTTTATGACGTGGCGGTTCGGGTACAAGATGATGGTGATTTATCATCTCTGCGTTCATTCTCTGTTAATATCCTCGATCAGGACGACCCTCCCTTTTTTACGCAGTTTCCTGCTGAACCCATTGCCTTGTCTGAAGATTCAATTTCGACTGATTGGAATGCGCCCTCCTTATTTGCGATTGATTTAGAAGATAATGCCAGTGTCAATCCGATTTTATGGTCAGTTTCGATTCCCCCTTCTCATGGAGATGCCAATTTTTCAAACCCTCTTGATCCATCTAGTTTAGTCTATGTCCCAGTTGCAAATTATTACGGGAGTGATCAGTTTACTATTCGAATCGACGATACTAACACAACTAATGCAACGGTTGAAAGAGTTCTCCATATTTCTGTTGCGGCAGTTAATGATGCCCCTACAGACAACTTGCCAACCAGTGAAATTCTTGTTCCCGAAAACACCCGATCTGTACTCAATATATTAGATTATGTAAGCGATATTGATGGAAATATCACCGCCTTATTAGTTGATCCAAAGGGTTCGAATGACAATAACTTATTTGAAATTGACCCACTTACACAAGAACTCCGTTTTAGGAAGGAACTTGCTCCACCAGATTATGAAACACCACAGGATCTGTCCTCTGGTACTCAATATGATAATATATACATCGCTGAGTTTCGATTAAGAGATCCTAATATTTATCCCCCGCAACAGCTTCAGGTAAGAGTTACTAATGAAAATGATGCTCCCGTTTTCACAACTTCGGAAACAACCATAAGCCTTACTGAAAATTCAACCTGGATTCAAACTTTTCAGGCGAAGGATAACGACAACAATCAAACGCTAATCTATTCCGTATCCGGAGGTGAAGATCGTCAATTTTTTGAATTTCGTACTAATGGTGAACTTCATTTCAAAACGGCACCTGACTTTGAAAACCCGAAGGATTTAGGTGGGACTCAAATCTTTGATAACATTTATGATGTTACCATTCAAGTTTCTGATTCCGGTGTTACCCCACAATCCTCTCACCAGTCGATTACAGTTATCATTTTGGATTCTAATGATCCTCCTTCCTTTCCCTCTGTTTCTCAGTTATTGGTCAATGAAAATGCAACTTTCATAACAAAAATAAACGCCTTTGATCCTGACTTTGGAGATAAAATTACATACTCATTGCTCAATGCGGGAAGCTCACCAGCAAAAATTGATTCGACTACTGGCGATTTAAGCCTAAAGCAATCCTTTGATTATGAGATCAAGGGAATCTATTCCTTTACTATTACTGTTAATGCTACAGACGACGATAATCTTACAACCACTCAAGATTTTACGGTTAGTTTAAACAATTTAAATGATAATATTCCCATTTTGGACCTTAATCTTACCGGTGCAAAATTCATCCATTATGAATTTTCCGGTCCAGTAACCAAGGTCAGTGGTTCGGATGCCGATAAGGATATAATATCTTACCAAATTGGGGGTGGGCTGGATCGCCAATTCTTTACTATTAATCAAGTATCCGGGGAACTTTCCTTTAGGGATCCTTATTCTTTTGATTCGAACAATTCTTTGGACGGAGATGATTTATACCAAGTTGGCATTAGGGGATTCGATGGCAGTCGGTATTCTCCATTATACCTGATTGAGGTGGACTTAAGACCTATCGATAAAACTCCACCCCGAATCACCGATGAAGATGGGATCGCCAAACCAGATAATGTTACCTTTACTCCACGGGTTAATGAAAACGATTCCTTTGTTTATAAATTAATCTTTAATGATACAGAAACCTCTAATGTTATCGTTTCTCTGGAAGGACAGGATCAGCAGTTTTTTACTTTTGATGAAAACTCATCCACACTGTCTTTTATTACCCCACCTGATTTTGAATCTGGAAAAATAATTTACCAGGTGGATGTTGTTTTGTCTAATCTTCCAGGTTCTGGAATTGTTGCGGATGGCCAACATGTTTCCGTCGCAGCATTTTACATCATTGTCCAACCAGTTGATGAGGCACCGGTTCTTACAAACCCCACAACTCAGTTTACACTGGAAGAAGATAGCCAACCCGTTCTGCTGGACTTAACTGCAACAGATCAGGAATTCCCTGCCTCGGCGGTTCAATATATTGCGAGCAGTCCAAGCAACGGTCAGTTAAGTGGAGTTGCACCTCAATTCTTTTATACCCCTAACCCCAATTTTAATGGCGTCGATCAATTTAATTTAACGCTTCTTGACAACAATCAAAACTCTGTGGTCCGCACGATTTCATTACTCGTAAATTCGGTTAATGATCAACCTACTGCAGTGGATGACTCATTTACCAATATCAATTACACCTTCGGTAATGAAATTGTGCTGCCAGTATTAGACAATGATTTATCTGCCCCTGATTTGAATGAAAACCTCACACTCACAAGTTTCAGTTCTCTTTTAAAATGGACCGGTGACAAATGGAATTCAGTTTCTGGTACCATTTCGCTCAACAATTCCAAGACTGAGTTGCTATTCCTTCCCCTTAATGAGGGGCTTGGCTTATACAAATTTTCATACAGTATGAGCGACGGAGTGTATACCTCTTCGGCAAATGTGGAGGTTGTTGTTGAGAAATCGACTACTTTGCCGGGTTGGAATTACACCAAGAACTTTGGCTTTTACAGTAATAAAGAAAACCAATGGATATTTCACTCAGAACTTGGTTGGCTTAACATACCAGCTTTAAATGGTGAAAAAACTTTTACTTGGATGTGGAGTGAAACGCTCGGTTGGATTTGGACTGGCGGGCAACACCCAACCAGACAACTCTCTTTTCCCTATTTCTACTCCGAAGATCTTTCGGTATGGTGCAATATTCTCTTTTTAGACAATGGATTACCCAAAACATTATCATCCGGGAACTGGATTATTTATAAATATGAAACGAACGGTTCGACGCTCACACTATCTTCTAATGAATTTATTCAAATGCGTAATGAATTACTTGTAGAAAAAAATAAAAGTCTTTTTCAAGCGCAGCTCAACAGTCAACCAAATCTTAACTCCGCCATTCAATTTATTCGTGATTCTTCTCTTTTCACTTCTATCGAAAAGGACACGATTGAATTGCAGATTTTGTTCACCGGGAAATCTTCCATTTTAGATAACGCGGGAATTTCACTTAGTTTTTAATTAATCGAATGAGACTCAAAGGCTTATATATTCTTATTTCTTATCTTGCACATTTTACTATTTGTTTTTCCCAGGATCAGTCGGCAACTCTTTCCCGAAATGAGATTTTTGACCGAATGGAAGCAAGGGCAAAATCCTTGGCTCAACGAATGGATGAAATGTCGGGCAACAGTAACAGAGTATCTTCCCCTTCAGCGCCTCCTACGTATATAAAGCCCTCCTCTTTTACATCACCGCCACCCACCTCCGAACCAATCATAGAGAACGATGGTACTTCTTCTCAAACTGTAAACCCCTTCCATTCAGAATCTCACATTGAAGAATCCACGGACAGTTTATTGAATGAAGTGGATGATAATGAGGACTACCTTCAGATTGAAAGTACCCAGGAATCATTGGGAGATTATTATATATTACCTTCTTTTGGATTTGTTCTTTCTTCTGAAAGTAAGGTTCACTATAGTTATCAAGATAACCTAGTCCGGTTAAATGTGGTAAAAGACTTGGATAACGAAATGGGTTATGTTGTTGGAATGAGAGCAGGGGCAAGGTTTGATAATTTTTTTACTGAATTTGGAATTAAATATTCAAGTTTAGATTATAAAGCTACTGGTGTAGAATCAGTTCCAGGTTTTCTTGGAAGTTTTGTTAATTTAAATTATGATGCAGTTGGCTCGGCCGATATTTTAAATTTTAACGCGAAGCTAGGTTATTCTTTTCCTATCAATGAGGTTTTAACATTCAATTCATCTGTCGGCTTGGGTATTTCAAATAGAAGAAACGATTTCGATATCGCAGCTGGAGTTGGAGGACTTATTCTTTTCACTGATAGCACTTCAAGTAGTGAAACAGTTCTCTCCTATGACCTTGCCTTTTCGATTGCTTACTATCATGCCGAAAGTTATCAGATTTCTCTTGGTTACAACTACATGAATGTGGCCAAAATCTCACAGTTTGATGCTTTAGATCTTCACTACTTTGAGCTCGGTTTGGGCTTAAACTTTTAGACTTTTTCACTTTTCTGATTCATTGCCTTGACCATTGTCCAATCTAGGGCTTGCTTATCTGTTTTCTAATGAGCAAAAAAGCCGAGGATACCCCGATGATGAAGCAGTACCGCGAGGCCAGAGATAGCCTCGAGGACGACACCTTGCTTTTCTTTCGCCTGGGTGACTTCTACGAGATGTTTGAACGGGATGCTGAGCGTGGTGCCGCCTTACTCGGTATCACCCTGACCAAAAGGCACGATATGCCCATGGCGGGCTTTCCCTATCATTCGGCGGATGGTTATTTGACCAAGCTTCTCAATGGGGGCCATAAAGTTGCCATTTGTGAGCAGTTGGAAACTCCTCAAACTGGCAAATTGGTGAAGCGGGGAATTACCCGAATCCTCACCCCGGGAACAGTGTTGGAAGATCAGCAGTTGGATGCGGGCCATAACCATTTTCTTCTTGCGGTTGATTTTGACAAGCAGGGTGCCCGTGCCTCCTGGCTTGATTTATCAACCGGGAAATTCGTTCTTGCCCAAAGTGATCGGCCACATGACTTCCTCTCCATTCTAAGTGCATTGGCACCGCGCGAAATTTTGGTCCCGGAAGGAATGAAAAAAAGAGTACAGAACTTAGACGATGGTGGGTTACTGATACAGGAACTAGATCGATTATTTACCGGTGTTACCCGAACGGAAAGACCCGATTTTGATTTTGAACATCGTTCGGGTGCGAGAGAGGTAATGGAAAGCCTGGGGG
>Ga0115566_10002534_pt1 | contig 15048 bp, 12 predicted proteins | sample COGITO_mtgs_1204_3_FD_87173 | JGI IMG/M metagenome (GOLD analysis project Ga0115566, IMG submission 87173) | Pelagic marine microbial communities from North Sea - COGITO_mtgs_120405 | ecosystem: Environmental > Aquatic > Marine > Epipelagic | place: Germany:Helgoland, sampling site Kabeltonne...
AGTTGCAAGCTATACAAGCCTATACAAGCGTATAAAGTTGCTTTAAGGGCTGTCGCTTGAAACTTACAGAACAAGAGGCAGCCTGAAAGCCCGCCAAAGCAACGTTTAGAAATGCAAGCCAGATCAAAATAAAGCATTGAGTATCACGTAAAACAGATTAGGAAAAGGGTGACCCATGAACTCACATTTTAATGATTCTATGCAGCCAGTGACGCAGGGTCTCGGTTTGGTCCCGATGGTTCTCGAGCAAACTGCACGCGGAGAGCGTTCTTACGATATATATAGCAGGCTGTTAAAGGAACGTATTATCTTCGTTGTTGGGCCGATTGACGACAACGTGGCGAATCTTATCGTTGCACAGTTATTATTCGCTGAGTCTGAGAACGCTGATAAGGATGTACAGCTGTACATCAACTCACCGGGTGGCTCTGTGACGGCGGGTTTGGCAATCTACGATACGATGCAGTTTATCAACTGCGATGTATCAACCTTATGTATCGGCCAAGCAGCCAGCATGGGCGCCTTGTTGTTGGCAGGGGGCGCTGCGGGTAAGCGATATTGTTTGCCAAATTCAAGAGTGATGATTCATCAGCCGAGTGGTGGCTCCCAAGGTCAGGCCTCAGATATCGAAATACAGGCAAAAGAGATTTTGTATTTGCGTGAGCGGATGAATGAAATTATGGGACTTCACACCGGAAAAACGGCAGAGCAGCTCGCCCTTGATACAGAACGCGATTATTTCATGAACGCTCATGATGCTCAGGCCTACGGGCTAATTGATAAGGTCCAGGAGCCAAGATCGATCAATTTGTCGGCCGTAAAGTAAGCGGTCCTATAAGTGATGGTCTAGAGCCGAGTGGTAAAAAAGCGGCAACCAGCATGCTGGTCAGACTGTCAAGGATGATTTAAGGTTTAGTCTAAGGTCGGGGCCCCCGACAGTAGCCGTTCGAGGCAGTAGAGGTCAGTCGGCTTATCGGATGGTTTAAAAGATCAATACAAACGTCTTGACATTGGAATGTCTTGACCTAAGTGAAGCCAAGTCGCGTCGGACCGCAGATTGCGCCAGCGACTCGGAATGTCTCAAAAGAATCGGAAGTGAGGTGAATATGTCTGACGATCATGATGGAAATAATGGCGATGGAAAGTTACTGCATTGTAATTTCTGTGGGAAAAGCCAGCACGAAGTCCGCAAACTGATTGCCGGACCATCGGTCTATGTTTGCGATGAGTGTGTCGAGTTATGCAACGACATTATTCGTGAAGAGTTGCAAGAAACGCCAGACGAAGCCGAATTTAAAAAGCTCCCGACTCCGCGAGAGATCAGCGCGATCCTCGATGAATATGTCATTGGTCAAACTCGAGCAAAACGGGTTTTAGCGGTAGCGGTTTACAATCACTACAAGCGTTTGAATTATTCCGGTAAGAAAGATGATGTGGAGCTTCAGAAAAGCAATATATTGTTGGTTGGGCCAACAGGCGTCGGTAAGACATTACTGGCTGAGACCCTAGCGAGATTGCTTGACGTGCCATTTACCATCGCGGATGCAACCACGCTGACTGAGGCGGGATATGTCGGTGAAGACGTCGAAAACATCATTCAAAAACTCCTTCAGAAGTGTGATTATGATGTTGATAAAGCGCAAGTAGGCATCGTCTATATCGATGAAATCGATAAAATCTCTCGTAAAAGTGATAATCCATCGATTACACGAGACGTTTCAGGGGAAGGCGTTCAACAAGCGTTGCTGAAATTAATAGAAGGCACTGTAGCCTCGGTACCACCCCAGGGCGGTCGAAAGCATCCCCAACAAGAATTCCTTCAAGTAGATACCTCCAATATATTGTTCATCTGTGGTGGCGCATTTGCAGGGCTCGATAAAGTGATAATGGATCGCTCTGCCAAAAGTGGCATTGGGTTTGGGGCAACGGTTGTCTCAGAAAGTAACAAGAAGAATTTAGGGGAAACCCTCAAAACCGTTGAGCCAGAAGATTTGGTTCGATATGGTTTGATTCCAGAATTTGTCGGTCGTTTACCGGTCCTTGCGACCCTTGATGAGCTAGATGAGGATGCTTTGGTTCGAATATTAACCGAGCCGAAAAATGCTTACACCAAGCAGTACGCCAAGCTCTTCGAAATGGAAGAGGTCGAGATCGACTTTCGGGAGGACGCGCTGAAGGCGATCGCTCGCAAGGCGACTGAGCGTAAGACGGGCGCGCGTGGTTTACGCTCGATTTTAGAGTCCGTTTTGCTAGACGTCATGTACGACATTCCGTCTGAAGCCGAAGTCGTGAAGGTTGTTGTCGATGAGAATGTGATTCTCGGTAAGAGCGAGCCAATGCTGATTTACCAACAGCAGCCAGAACAAAAAAAGACCCAAGAGCAGTAAAGCGACCAGCCTTGGCCTTTATGGCAATTCGGTAGGCGCTTTGCTCGACCGTCTGCTCGAAAGCACCGGGACAGAGCGCCTCGCATCCGTTTGCTGGAGCCAAATGCTACGTTCCCTCACCTGACGGGAGGGGATTGGGGCGGTCGTTGGTTCGAGTTCGGAATTGTGTTTAGAGGCTCGGCAGCGCGATGCGTCGGTTTACAGAAGACAGACTTCGCTGAAGGGCCCAAGGGCCTCCGGATTCCCCAAACCACCTAATTTAGGTCTGCCTGGGTCGCGTCTGGTAAGACCGATCTTTATTTTTTTGCCCCCTTTAATCGCGCATCTCAGCCTGAGTCTCTTTCGCTTGCCTAAGTGCGCAGATCGAGCGTCTTGTGTCGCTGTGGCTTTGTTGACTGTGAAATAATTCGGATTTGTAGACTTTAATGGGTGATTTTTGTCTGAAAGGTTTGCGTATATAAGAATGCAGGTATGATAGGTTAGAAAACTTTACGGCGGTCAATAAGCGGGCAACGTGGCGATAAGATGGCATGTTTTGACCGGAAAAGCAGCTGGACTTAAGCGCCTTTGATCGGCAACAAGATGAATTAGCGGAGCAAACAATTCGATGACAACAATTTTTGAAGTTCCAGTGGTGACCCTTCGGGACATGGTCGTGTACCCCCACGGCGTTCAACCCTTGTTTATTGGAACCCCAAAGTCGATCGCGGCGCTGGAAGCGGCCCAGGCGCAAGAGGGCGACAAGCGCATTTTGCTATTGGCCAAGATTGAGCCAGAAAACAATGATCCAACGACAGAGGATCTGTATCGATACGGCACAACGGCAACGATCCTGCAACTGATTCGTCTGCCCGACAAAACCGTTAAAATCTTAGTGGAAGGAGAAAGTAGAGCTCGCGTACTGGATCTGAGAGACGAAGCAGAGGTGTTTCAGGCGGATATAGAACTGGTGGCAGAAGAGGCGCTGGTTGAGGGCGAGGCCGAGGTGCTGTGCCAAGGCTTGATGAAAACCTTTGAAGCCTATGTTGAAGCCAGCAAAAAGATCCCGTCCGAAGTCGTCACCACAGTCTCTGGTATTACCCAGCCCAGCCGTTTGGTGGATACGATTGCTGCGCAGTTAACGCTTAGCTTGAAGGAAAAGCAGGCGCTGCTTGAGATTCAAGATGTCCGGCGCCGAATCGAGCGGTTGTCAACCCTGCTAACCGGGGAGATCGAGGTCTCTGGGCTGGACAAAAAGGTTCGGGGTCGCGTTAAAAAGCAAATGGAAAAGAGTCAGCGCGAGTATTACCTCAACGAGCAGATGAAAGCGATTCAAAAGGAACTCGGTGATCTCGATGAGGGCCCGACGGAAATTGAACAGCTGCAAACGAAAGTTGAAGCCTCAGGAATGCCCAATGAGGCTCGGGAAAAAGTGGCCGCTGAGATTAAAAAATTGAAAATGATGTCTCCTATGTCCGCTGAAGCGACCGTCGTGCGCAGCTATCTAGATTGGATGCTGAATACGCCCTGGAAGAAGCGATCCCGCGTTAAAACGGATATCAGTGCGGCTGAGCGAATCCTGAACCAAGATCATTATGGGTTGGAGGACGTTAAAGAGCGGATACTAGAGTTTCTTGCTGTTCAGAAAAGGGTCAAGAAAAATAAGGGGCCAGTCCTATGCTTGGTAGGCCCGCCCGGTGTTGGTAAGACCTCTTTAGGTGAGTCGATCGCTCGAGCAACCAACCGAAAATTTGTCCGAATGGCGTTGGGCGGCGTGAGAGACGAAGCGGAAATCAGAGGCCATAGGCGGACCTACATTGGTTCAATGCCCGGCAAGGTGATTCAAAAGTTGAGCAAGGTTGCGGTGAAAAACCCACTGTTTCTATTGGATGAAATCGACAAGATGGGGCAGGATCACCGCGGTGATCCGGCATCAGGGTTGCTTGAGGTGCTCGATCCAGAGCAGAACAATAGCTTCAATGATCATTACCTTGAGGTGGACTATGACCTTTCTGAAGTGATGTTCATCTGCACGTCAAACTCAATGAACATTCCGGCGCCGCTGCTCGATCGAATGGAAGTGATCCGAATTCCGGGTTACACCGAGGATGAGAAATTGAACATTGCAACCCGATTCTTATTCGCAAAGCAGCTTAAAAATAATGGCTTGGCCTCGGGTGAGCTCTCCATTACCAACGACGCGATGTTAGACCTCATTCGGTTTTACACGAAAGAAGCCGGTGTTCGAGGGTTGGAGCGCGAAATTTCAAAAATTTGTCGGAAGGTTGTTAGGGCGGTAACGTCGAGTGAACAGCAATTGCCAATGGTCATTGGGCCAGATCAGCTCGAGGCGTATCTTGGCGTCCGACGCTTCAAATACGGTCGGGCCGAAACCGAAGACCAGGTCGGTCAAGTCACGGGCCTTGCCGTGACCAGCGTCGGTGGTGAGCTATTGTCGATAGAAACGGCGGTGGTGCCAGGTAAGGGCGTAACCACGAAAACCGGTTCCCTCGGGGATGTCATGCAAGAGTCTATTCAGGCCGCTATCACCGTGGTTCGCAGTCGATCCGAGGCCTTGGGTATTGATCCAGACTTTCATAAAAAGGTTGACCTTCATATCCATATGCCAGAAGGCGCGACACCGAAAGACGGACCAAGCGCGGGGATAGGACTGTGTACAGCGTTAGTGTCAGTGCTGACGGAGATTCCGGCGCGAGCGGATGTCGCAATGACCGGTGAGATTACGTTACGTGGCCAGGTGCTTGCCATCGGAGGTTTGAAAGAAAAGCTCCTGGCGGCGCATCGAGGCGGGATTCAGACGGTGGTAATCCCTGAGGACAATCGGAAAGATTTAAAAGATATTCCCAAAGTGATACTCGATGCATTGACGATCCATCCCGTTCAGTGGATAGACCAAGTTCTAGAGATCGCGCTGGCGCGACAGCCAGAGCGCTGGGTGGCGGTGGGTGACGCGACCTCCGAGATAGAGCCGGAGGCGGTAACTGAAAATCGTGCGAGCCCTCACTAGTATTGCTTGACCGGTTAGAGGTCTGTTGTTATAAAAAGCTCGTGAACCCAGAAACGCCGGAAGTACCCCTATCATCAATCAAAATGAAATTAAGAGGTGAATTTTGAACAAACAAGAATTAATCGACAATATTGCTGAATCTGCTGATATCTCAAAGGCGGCGGCAAGCCGAGCGCTGGATGCCGTGGTCGACTCCGTGACGGGATCGCTTAAAGCTGGTGATTCATTGACGCTTGTTGGCTTTGGCACCTTTTCGGTTCGTCGGCGTGAAGCGCGAGCCGGGCGTAATCCAAAAACGGGCGAAGCGATTCAGATTAAAGCCGCTAATGTGCCAGCATTCAAAGCGGGTAAGGCTTTGAAAGACGCGGTCAATTAATGGACTAGAAGCGGTTTATGAGCCAATAACGGTTCATTTAGACGGTGTCGATTATAGACGGTGTCGATTAATCGAAAATCGTTCGATAGAAAATGAGTGGTTCAGTGAAGCGGCGCCTTAGGGCGCCGTTTTATTTTAGGCTAAACCTGCGAACGCCGGTTCTCAGATAAGTTATTGGTGTAAACTACGCGCCTGAAAAGTGAGTTGTTGCAAGGGGTTTGTATGTCGATCATGAGTATGCGTGAGCGAGGCCAGGGCTTCGGTACCAAGGTGATTATTGGTTTAATTATCATCGCCTTTGCGTTCTTTGGTTTAGGGTCAATCACGACCTTTCTGACGCCGGTGGCGCGTGTTGCGAGCGTCAATGGTGACGATGTTACCGCGTCTGAGATGGAAGTCGCGGTAGAACGGAATCGACGGATGTTAATGGGTCAAGGTATGACGCCTGAAAGCCTTGATGAAGACGAACTGCGAGCAAACGTTTTGCAATCATTAATTACGCGTAAGCTGCTCAGTCAAGTCGTTGATGAATTGAGTTTGACGGCAAGTGATGCCAGCCTAGATCAATCGCTGGTTCAAACTGAGGTTTTTCAGGTCAACGGTAGTTTCGATGCGAATCAGTACCGCTTGGTGTTAGCCAGTGCAGGCTACGATCCAGTGACATATCGAGAGGAGCTTCGGCTGGATGAGGCTTTAGGACAGTTGTCAGAGGCGATCCAAGGGTCATCGTTTATGACCGATGCGGAACTGCTCCGAACCACCAGCTTATCGCGCCAGACGCGGGACGTGACGTACATCACGTTTAACGCCCGGGATCTTGAGACGGATCTCGAAGTCGATCCGCTGAGCGTTCAAGATTACTATGACGATAATCTAGATCAGTTTTTTACTGAAGAAACGATTGACGTGGCCTATGTCCAATTAGCCAAGTCGGACCTCATGGACGCGGTCGACGTCACGCCAGAGGCGTTGCAGACTTTCTATGCCGATCGAATCGATTTGTATACGCAGGATGAACAGCGTCGGATAGCCCATATCTTGATTGCGGTTTCCGAAGACCAGGACCGAGATGCGGCAATGGCGCAAATTATCGAAATCCAATCGGAACTTGCCGCCGGAAAACCCTTCTCAGAATTAGCAAAGACTTTCTCTGAAGACCCAGGTAGCGCTGCCGCGGGCGGGGATTTGGGTATCGCCGAACGGGGTATTTTTGTCGCACCGTTTGAAGCCGCCGCATTTGAATTGGCAGCGGCGGGCGAGATCTCGCCGCCGATAGAAACGGAGTTTGGTTTCCACCTCATCCAATTGTCAGAGCTGGTGCCGGCTGCTGTAACAGCGTTTGACGTGGTGGCTGAATCGGTTGAGCAGGCTTATCGGGAAGAGGCGGTTAAAGAAGACTACATCGCATCAATGAGTGAGCTCGATGAAATGGCTTTTGAGGACTCTGATTTGGAAGGTATTTCGGATCAGTTGGGTTTAGAGATTGTCGAGCTAAGAGGTCAGAATCGAGCGTCAAACACCGGTATCTTGTCAAATGCGGCAGTCAAAGATGCACTCTTTTCGCCCGATTTAATGATCGATGGTAACAATAGTGCGGTAATTGAGCTGAACGACGGCGCCGCGGTGGTTGTGCGTGTGACTGGCTATGCGGAGAGTATCTTAAAACCCTTTGAGGCGGTTACGGCCGAGATCGAGACGACACTGAAGCAAATCAAAGCCACTGGCCTGGCACAATCGTTAGCGCTCGAAGTGGTTGCAAGGCTCCAAGCGGGTGAAATCACGCGAGCGGTTGCTGAGGCATATGGGGTGGAATGGTCGGTGAAAACTGGTATGACGCGCTACCAATCCGATGTACCGCAAGCACTACGAGCGCAGGCCTTTGCGTTACCAAAGCCTTCGTCAAATGCAAAGTCCGTCGGTATTGCACAGCTTGATGACGGCGATGTTGCAGTGGTTTCGGTAACTAGGGTTAGAAACCCAGAGGATTCATCCATCCCTGGAATGGAAAACCAAGCCATCTCGCAATTGCTGGAAAATCAGCTTGGCGGCTTAGAATTTCAACGCTTTCAATCTTCCCTGCAAAAGTTGGGCGACATACAGGGGCAGAATTTCTAGGCGATTTTTGAGCACGAAGCGGTCGTCTAGCGAGGCTTTCGAACGTTCAAGACCAGAGTTAGTTGATCGCCGGGTTGTAGGTATTTTTGGCGGTTCAGAAAGGCATTTTCGGCTTTGATTGCGGCGACGGTTGTATTGAACCGGGCCGCGATCTTCGATAACGAGTCGCCTTGTCGCACGCGGTAGTAGACTGAGCGCAGCGTGGCCTCAGCCGGACTTGTGCGAGAGGATGCGATTGTTTGGCGCCCATCGCTGGCGCGAGCATCAAAGATGAATAGGTTTTGTCCGACCCTCAGAGGGGCTCTCGTTGCTAAGCCATTCCACTTCGCTAATTGACCCACTTTAATTTGATGGGCCTGCGCGATCGACCATAAGCTATCGCCAGATTGGACGCTGTAATTTTCGGGCGGAGCGCCGTAGCGCGCTTCATAATGTTGGCGGCGTTTTGCGCTCCGACCGGATGAAGATAGTCCATATGCGATGGGCGAGCTAACGGGGGTGGGCACAATTAGGATGTCCCCTGCGATAATCTGAGGGCTCTTGAGATGATTTACTTGTCTTAGGGCATCAATGGACAGGCCATAACGCTGTGCAATCCCGCCGAGTGTTTCGCCAAAACCAATCCTGTGCTGTAACCAGCGCATTTGGCCCACCTGGGGCTGCAGTGCTAGATTTTCAGTCATGACCTCGACCTGTTGTGCTGGAATGATCAAGCGATGTGGGCCGTTCGGATGCGTGGCCCATTGATTAAAGCCAGGGTTCAAGCGATAAAGTTGCTCGAGGCTGATTTCAGCGAGTTCCGCGGCCAGCGCGAGGTCAATTTGATTGTCGAGTTCAAAAGCCACAATTTCACTTTCAAGTCCGATATCGGGCAGCGTTATATGATACTGCTCAGGATTCTTAACAATGGCTGCCAGAGCGAGGAGTTTAGGAATATAGGCTTTGGTTTCCCGAGGTAAGTCCAATTGCCAAAATGCCTCAGAACGCTGTTTATTGCGGTTTTTGCGCATGGCTTTTTTGACGGTGCCGGGGCCTGCGTTATAGGCCGCAAGCGCCAGTAACCAGTCCTTATCAAAGGTCTGGCCTAGATCCGATAAAAATTCTGAAGCCGCCTTCGTGCTATCGATTAGGTCCCGTCGACCGTCGTACCACCAGTCAATATTGATGTCATATAGTCGAGCAGTGGCCGGAATAAACTGCCAAAGTCCGGATGCCCGGCCTGATGAATAGGCGAATGGATCAAAGGCGCTCTCAACCACCGGCAGCAGGACCAATTCCATTGGAAGGTCAGCCTTGTGCAACGTCTCAACAATGTGTGGAAGGTACAGCGCACCGCGCTTAAAAACTCGGGTAAGGTAATCAGGATTGGCGATAAACCAATTCAATTGGGCTTGAACCTGTGGTTCATTCAGATGCAGTTCAAGGTTAAATTGCAGCCGCAGTTGTGACCAAAATTCTTTAGGAATTGCCTCCGCGTCAGGTACTTGGCAGGTTTCATAGTCTGCTCGTTTGCATTGCGCCGGTGGACTATCGACAGAATCAAAAAAAACTTTCGGCGGGGCTTTAACGCCTGACCCAAAGCTTAAGTCCATCAGCTCAGTATTTGCGCTGCTCCCCCCCGGCGCCGCGAAAGGTTGCTCTTCGTCTAAATCCGCAGCGGGGTTTTGGTCGCTGTGGGGTCTTTGCGTGAGTTGCGTGCAGGCCGTAGCAACAAGGCACAGGCAGATAAGAGCAAAGTTATGAGGTAGGCGTTTTGAGCGTATTTGCATGCACTGAGTATAAAGGATTTTTCACATTGGTTCGGACACCATTGTGGTGACTGGGCGCTCGCGCGGGATCGATTCCGGTCTGATCTGCATCTGAATCAGTCGCTGCTAAGCTGCGCGATGGCGGAGCCAGCCTTCGATCGGATTGTTGGCTCGGTTTCGATTTGCGTTGAGACGTTGTCGCAATGCTCGGGTCCTGATCACGGCACCGCCCATTTGAATTCAAGCGCGTAGCGGATCATCCGATCTTGATTAAAATGGCGTAAACTCCATGCAACTGAGGAAAGGTTCTAAGATTTTGGTTATGGTGACGCACAAAGACCTACACCCTGATGCCTGACTTAATACGTGTGCTGTCTACAGAGCGCAAAGCGCTTTCCCGGTGGTTTAATACGCCGTTGGGGCAGCGAGTAATGGGGACGGAGCAAGCGCTACACGACGAATTGTTGGAAGACCTATTTGGCTACCATCTTATTCAGATCAGTGCCCAACAAGCGTTGCTGTTTCGAAAAAGCCCGATTCAGAATAAGATTTGCTTGGGCGAAGATGATCTACTCTCGCCGCAATTGATTGCCTCGCCGTTACAGATGCCGATTGCGTCTGATCAAGTGGACGTCGTGCTGCTGCATCATTTGCTAGAGTTTTCAGACCGGCCTCAAGCGCTCCTAGCTGAATCGGCTCGTATGGTCATGCCGATGGGAACGCTGATCATTACAGCGTTCAACCCGCTCAGTCTTTGGGGGTTGCGCAAGCGTTTATCTGGCAACGCGGCAAGGTATCCTTTTAAAGGTCAGTTTTGGTCTGCCTACCGGTTGATGGATTGGCTAAATCTTCTAAACTTTAAGGTCGATCGAGTGTTGTTCGCTGATTTCGGGCTGCCCTGGTCGGTACGACAGTCACCACCGCCGAATTTCGGTTTGGGCCTTGGTCGACGGTACAATCTGCCAACAGGTGGGGTGTATATGCTGGTGGCCAGAAAAGTTGTCGGGCCCTTGACGCCGATCCGCACCCGATCAACTCGACGATCTATTCGGTTTTCCGGGTTGGGATTATCGCAGCCAAGCACGGGCGGCTTGACCCCGTCGCGTCGAACAGAGTCCATCGCAGAGGCAGAATAAAAAGATGAAAGAAGTTTTTACAGATGGCGCATGTCGAGGAAACCCTGGTCCTGGCGGTTGGGGTGCCCTGATTCGGATTGATGGTCAAGAGCGAAGTCTTTCGGGGGCTGCATCGGACACAACGAATAATAGGATGGAGCTGATGGCGGCGATCGAAGGGCTTGCCTATTTCTCAGAACCCAGCACGATTTGTTTGACCACTGACTCGCAATATGTCCGTCAAGGTATTACCCAGTGGATCACGGGTTGGAAGCGAAATGGTTGGCGAACCAGCAATAAACAACCCGTCAAAAATCAAGACCTATGGCAACGCTTGGATGCCTTGGCCGAAAAACATGATGTTTCTTGGTTTTGGGTAAAAGGCCATAGCGGTCATCTTGAGAATGAACGGGCAGATCAATTGGCGAACGACGCGATTGATCAAATGATGGCCGCCTCATGAGACAAGTCGTATTGGACACGGAAACGACCGGTTTAGAGGCGGCGAATGGGCATCGAATTATCGAAATTGGGTGTGTCGAGCTGAAAAATCGCCGACTCACAGGGCGCCATTTTCACGAATATATTAACCCAGGCCGTGCAATCGATGCCGGTGCCGAGGCGGTCCATGGTATATCACTCGAGTTTCTCGCCGACAAGCCAGATTTCAATGAGATTAAGGCGTCATTTCTAGCATTTGTCGAGGGTGCCGAACTCATTATTCATAACGCTGATTTTGATATAGGGTTCTTAGACCACGAATTAAAGCGCCTGCGCGAACCCCGTAGAATGCGACAGCGCTGCGGTGTAATCGATAGCCTATCGCTTGCTCGGATGCGATATCCAGGACAGAAAAATAGCTTGGATGCGCTGTGTAAGCGATTGGGTGTCGATAACTCCGGCAGGACCTTGCATGGCGCCTTGTTGGATGCGCAGATCTTGGCAGAGGTTTACTTGGTCTTGACCGGTGGCCAGGGCAGTTTGTCGCTGGAGGGGGCAAACGCAGATCAGGCGACGGCTGATGACAGGGCGACCGGCGGGTTCGAACGCCCTCAAGGCCGGTTACCCTTAGTCACTCTAAGCGATACGGAGCAGTCGGCTCACGACAGCATGTTGGAGATGCTTCGATCGAGCTCGGAAGAAGGCTGTTTATGGGATGATCTTGCGGCGCCCGGCTCGCAAGACTAATCAATCACCTGTTGGGTTTGAAGTAACGCAGGTTGTTGAAAGGTATAAAGCAATAGCTGACTGAGTATGATGTTGCCGTCGGCTCGATAAATGCCTGCCATAAAAGCCGCCATACCGTCTTCTTTGCCTGTTAATAATCCGAGCATCGTTGCCTGATCGCGGACAAAAAGCGTAAGGGTTGGCGCTCGGTGCGTGCCCGGGGACAAATTAAAGGCCTGGTGATTTGCGGTTAAGTACAGCGGCGCTTCTGGTTGCGCATCAAACTGAAATTGAAAAATAGTTTCTTCGGTTGGCAGAAAGCCGGACCTGAATCGGTGTTTAAGGGCGGTGTGCCAAGTATTGATGAGTAGGTTGGTATCCATCGGGACTCCTAAAACCGATACGAGCCCTATCTAGGACTGAGGCGGGGCAACAGTGTGTTACTATTTTAAGTCAAATCTTAGGTGGATAGGGTAGGAATTGGAATTTTTGATTGAATATGGGTTGTTCCTCGCTAAGGTCGTGACGGTTGTTGTTGCTTTGGTAGTTTTGGTAACACTACTGATGGGTGCAAGACAGCCAAGGTCTGCTGGTGAATTGGGACGACTGGAGGTCAAGCATCTCAATGAAGCCTATGAGCAAGGCACGAAATCGCTGAATCAATCCATGATGAGTCTTGAGGGTCAAAAGGCCGCACAGAAAGCCGCCAAGAAGGCGGAAAAACAGCGTCTTAAAGCTGAGAAAGCAGCGTTAAAGCGGTCGAGTAACTCAGCCGAGGGCCAAACAGCGCCGACTTCTCGAGTGTTTGTACTCGACTTCGAAGGCGATCTTGAGGCGTCTGCGGTCAGCAGTTTAAGGCAAGAGGTGACCGCAGTCTTAGCGGTGGCGACAGCTGACGATGAAGTGCTGCTGCGGCTGGAAAGCGCGGGGGGGGTCGTGCACGGTTATGGTTTGGCTGCGTCTCAGTTGCGCCGCATAACAAAGCAGGGTGTTAAGTTGACTGTTTCTGTGGATAAGGTCGCAGCGAGTGGCGGTTACATGATGGCCTGTATTGCGGATCAAATCATTGCGGCGCCCTTTGCTGTTTTGGGATCGATTGGGGTCGTTGCTCAGGTGCCTAATTTTAATCGGCTATTGAAATCCCAGCAGGTCGATGTTGAGCTGCACACGGCCGGCGCACACAAACGAACCCTTACGATGTTTGGCGAAAATACGGACGAGGGTCGCCAGAAATTTAAGGCTGAGCTTGAAGAGGTTCATCAGCTGTTTAAGCGCTTTGTCAGTGATAATCGGCCTCAAGTTGATATCGAAGTTGTTGCTACTGGGGAAGCTTGGTACGGGCAAAGAGCCCTTGAGCAGCGATTGATTGATGAAATCCAAACGAGCGATGAATATTTGATCGAGAAGATGCCGAATGCTGCAGTGTATGAGGTCACCTACGAAATTCAGCAAAGCAAAATCGAAAAATTGGTGAAGCGGTTTGCACAACTGACAACGCTCATACCGACCCAAAACCGAGTTCTGGCTCGTCACACGTTAGATTAAACGACAGATTTCAGGCGGCAGAGTACTCACATTTATTGGCAGCCGTTAGGTTAAAAGAACGATTAAGGATCAGTAGCTATGACGTCATTCGAGGCTTTTTGGGTAGAAAAAGAGGAACAGGGCACCCGTCACCAGGTGATCACACGGCAACTGGATGACTTGCCTGAAGGGGATGTTTTAATTGAGGTTTTGTATTCTTCTGTCAATTACAAAGATGCCATGAGTGCATCCGGGGTGCCGGGTGTGACCAAGCAATACCCGCATACCCCCGGTATTGATGCAGCGGGGATTGTTCGATCATCAACGGATCCGAGGTTATCGATTGGAAGCGAAGTGCTGGTGATCGGCTTTGATCTTGGCATGAACACACCGGGCGGGTTTGGGCAATATATTCGCGTGCCAGGGGATTGGGTGCTCCCTATGCCAGCCGGTCTCTCGCTGCGAGAAAGCATGATCCTTGGTACCGCTGGCCTGACCGCGGCTCTGTGCTTGGAGAAACTGTTTTGGATGAATGCCCAGCCAGAACAGGGGCCGGTTTTGGTCACCGGGGCGACGGGTGGCGTGGGTTCCGTGGCGATTGCGTTACTGGCCAACTTGGGGTTTGAAGTGGTTGCTGTTTCTGGCAAGCAGGATCAAGTCGATTATCTAAAAGGGCTGGGGGCCGAGACTGTGATTGGGCGGGAATCCTTGTCGGAACAATCAAGTCGTCCGATGTTAAAACCAATGTATGCGCATGCCGTTGATACGGTGGGTGGCGACATGCTGTCGAACGTCATCAAATCGTTAAACCCTCAGGGCAGCGTGGCGATCTGTGGTTTGGTCGCATCACCAAAGATGGACATTACGGTTTTACCGTTCATCCTGCGAGGGGTCAATGTATTGGGTGTGGACTCTGTTGAGCTGCCGTTAGACGACAAAGCAAGAAACTGGACCCGGCTTGCAGAGGAATGGCGCTTGCCGAACCTTGCGAATATGGCAACAGAGATCGGGCTGGATGGTATCTCTCAAACCGTTGACGCGCTAATAGCTGGTAGCGTTGTTGGGCGTACTTTGGTGCGAGTGTCTTAAAGGCAAAATAGGATCAGCTAGGCAGGCCTAGCTGTGACGTCATGAACTGCGTCGATGCGCGTTTTGAGCGGATACTGACAGGCGTTAAAAGAGCCGCGTCGTTTAGAGCTTATGAGACGCATGGGCCGGGCGCGTCAGCGCTGGCTGAACCTAGGCTGAAATATTCGGCTGGTACCATTTCGAAAAATAACCAATCTGGTCCAGCGCAGACGCAGCATCTTGATCTTCTTTCAATACAAAGCTATTGATGCCACACCGGTGCAAGTGATCGAGTTGTGCCGAACGAACATCGCCGAAAACTCGAATCTCACCCGCATAGCGATAATGCTGCCGGAGCATTGCGGCCAAGGAATAGGGCCGTCCGTCGGTAAAGACGGGTAAATGCAATAAGATCAGGCGAGCAGTCTCTAAATGGGACTGAAAGGCATCGGGCAACGCATCCGCTTCAATTTGAAGGCTGCTGGCAGCTTTAGAACGCGGCGCTTCGTCATCGAGGCGCAGTGGTTCATCATATCCTGAC
>Ga0115566_10002536_pt1 | contig 15045 bp, 8 predicted proteins | sample COGITO_mtgs_1204_3_FD_87173 | JGI IMG/M metagenome (GOLD analysis project Ga0115566, IMG submission 87173) | Pelagic marine microbial communities from North Sea - COGITO_mtgs_120405 | ecosystem: Environmental > Aquatic > Marine > Epipelagic | place: Germany:Helgoland, sampling site Kabeltonne...
AGCATTAGCCGCATATTTCTTTATAATGCAGCCTACCTTATCCTTTTGGGAACTTTTTGGGGCGATGTGATCGGAATTGGCTTAGGTCTGTTTCAGCAGAAATTTGAATTCTTAAAGCTCAACAAGGCAAACTATTACATCGATCACGTTCCTGTCCTTTTCGAAATCGACACGCTTCTAATGATTAATCTAGGAAGCATTTTGATCTCCCTACTGATGCTGGTCATACCATCATTCATAGTTAGTCGGATAGAACCAGTTAAAACCATTCGATTCAACTAAGGGTTTTACTTTCGCGCACTTAATATTTTCCTCGTATGGATTTCAAAGAAAACATTCTCGGCACCATTGGCAATACACCCATGGTTAAACTCAATAAAATAGCGGAAGATATTCCGGGTACCATTTTGGCCAAATTGGAATATTTTAATCCTGGGCACAGCGTCAAAGACCGAATGGCTTTGAAAATGGTTGAAGATGCTGAAAAGAATGGGCAAATCAAACCAGGAGGAACATTGATCGAGTGTACAAGCGGAAATACCGGAATGGGTTTGGCACTTGCTGCAATAGTTAAAGGTTATAAGCTACATTGTACGTTAAGCGACAAGCAGAGCAAAGAAAAAATGGACATTCTGCGTGCTGTTGGAGCCGTGGTTCACGTTTGCCCAACCAATGTCACCCCTGATCATCCTGAGTCTTATTACTCCGTAGCGAAGCGGTTGAATGAAGAAATACCCAATTCATTTTGGGTTAATCAATACGATAATCCAGGAAATTCCATTGCACATTACGAAAGCACAGGACCTGAAATTTGGAAACAAACCGAAGGTAAAATAACTCATTTTGTCGTTGGAGTAGGCACAGGTGGCACCATATCCGGTGTTGCTAAATACTTGAAGGAAAAGAATCCAGCGATTAAAATCTGGGGTGCCGATTCATACGGATCCGTCTTTAAGAAATACCATGAAACGGGCATTTTTGACGAAAAAGAGATTTATAGCTACATCACAGAAGGAATTGGCGAAGACATCTTACCAAAAAACGTTGATTTTTCATTGATTGATCATTTTGAAAAAGTAACTGATCGCGATGGAGCATTGGTAACGCGAGAACTGGCAAGAAAGGAAGGAATGCTTTTGGGTTATTCAGCCGGTTCAGCATTTCAAACCATTCGTCAAATGAAGCACGAATTAAATGAAGATTCCGTTGTTGTGGTCCTTTTTCATGACCATGGCTCACGCTATGTTGGCAAGGTGTTCAACGATGATTGGATGCGAGAACGAGGTTTTTTAAATGAGGAAAATCAAGTGGCTCGAGATTTAATAAGCGAACACAAAAACTTACCGCTTTTGACCGTTAATTCTGGAGAACCCGTACATAACGCCATTGCCATCATGCGGAAATTCGGTGTATCTCAACTTCCGGTATTGGAAGATGGAAAGTTCGTTGGTAGTTTGGATGACGTTCATTTATTACCCGCCTTAACCAAAGATCCAAGCGCTCGCGACAAAGCGGTTTCAAACTACATGCACACACCATATCCTGTGGTTCAAGCCAGCGATCCATTAAGTACCATTTCCAAAAAGATCGATGAATCTAATGGTGCCGTTTTAGTCGATTTGGGACAAGGGAAATATCACATAATTACTAGACACGATTTGGTGGCAGCAATGTCATAATACAAGCGTAATCAGTCAAATAAAATAGCATGGAATACATCGATCAAATTGGACGAAGCGTCAAGGTCGAGAAACCTCCAATGCGCATCATAAGTTTAGTCCCGTCTCAGACGGAGCTGCTTTTCGATCTTGGACTCGGTGATCGCATTGTAGGAATAACTAAATTTTGTATTCACCCAAAAGAATGGCATCAAACCAAACCAAGGGTTGGTGGCACCAAAACCTTAGATTTTCAAAAGATTTCCGATCTCAAGCCTGACCTCATTATTGGAAATAAAGAAGAAAATACAGAGGAAGAAATCGAGCAACTCAGCGCACGTTTTCCGGTTTGGATGAGCGATATCGTAACGTTTGAAGACGCAATCCATATGATATCGGACTTGGGTGGATTGCTCGATGTAAAGGAAAAAGCTCAAATGTTGATTCTGGACATTCGAAATGGATTTGATGGTTTAGAACCTATTTCACCACCCGTAAAAACCATTTATCTTATATGGAACAAACCATTTATGGCTGTAGGATCAGATACATTTATCGATACCATGATGTCCCGCATTGGCTTGGTAAACCCGGCCAGAACTTTTGAATCTAGGTATCCCTCTTTAACGATAGAAGAGATTAAATTATTAGACCCTGATTTGGTTTTGCTTTCGAGTGAACCATTTCCCTTTAATGCGCATCATGCTAAGGCAATTCAGGAAATCCTGCCAAGCGCTAAGATTGAATTAGTCGATGGTGAAATCTTCAGCTGGTATGGATCTCGGTTGATACAAGCGCCAGCATATTTAAATGGACTAAAATCTAGGCTCTAACTGATCCGTTGACAACGTTCGAAGTTCATTAAATTTGGGCTATGCTTTCTAGGTTAATTTGCTTTTTACTTCTATGGACCTTTTCGCTAGGAACCGTTGTTCTTGGTCAAAAAGTAGGTGTCGTATTAAGTGGAGGTGGGGCAAGTGGTTTAGCGCATATCGGAGTTTTAAAAGCGTTGGAAGAGAACGCTATTCCCATAGACTACATAACAGGAACGTCAATCGGAGCATTGATAGGCGGTATGTATGCCGCTGGCTATTCCCCAGCTGAAATTGAAACCATTCTGACGAGTGACTATTATCGAAAATTGGCGGAAGGGGAAATTGAAGATAAGTACATTTATTTCTTTCGGAAACCCGCACCAAACGCCAGTTGGTTCTCATTCAGGTTCAATTCAGACTCGAATTTTTTGCAAAGCTCGATTCCGACTAGTTTCATCAATCCCTCGGCCTTAGATATAGAGATGATGAATTTACTTGGACCTGCGAGTATGCAGGCGGGTTACAATTTCGATAGCCTATTTGTACCATTTCGCTGTGTTGATTCAAACATTGAAGATAAATCAACCATTGTTTTTGATAACGGAAATCTGAACCGAACCATTCGAGCCAGCATGAGTTATCCGTTATACATCGAACCATTAATGGTTGATGGTAAATTACTCTTTGATGGCGGATTATATAACAACTTTCCAACGGATGTAATGCGTGAAGTATTCGACCCAGAGGTGATAATTGGAAGTAATGTTTCTTCTAACGAGGATCCGCCTAAAGAAGGAGATGCTATTTCCCAACTTCGAAATTTGGTCGTGAGCAAAACAAATTATTCTCTTGAGGCGGAATGTTGCGTGTTGATTGAACCGTTGGTAAAATTTGGAACCTTTGATTTTAACCATGCCCCAGAAAACGTCTCTTCTGGATATAAGGCCGCTATGGCTGAAATGGATGACATCAAACAAAAGGTGCATCGAAGGGTTCATTCCAAAGTAGTTCAAGAACGTAGAGATGAGTTTAATAGGCACAAAGAACCATTGGCGTTTCACGATATTGAATATAGGGGATTGACCAAATCACAAGCCGCTTACGTTGGTCTAGTCTTAAAACCAAAAAAGAATTCATCTCTGCAAATGGAAGAATTGAGAACAGGATATTATCGTCTTCTTGAATCTGATAAGATCTACCGGATTTTTCCATACCCAAAGTGGGTCAAGGCCGATTCGAGTTATAAATTGACATTGGAGATTCGAAAGGAGAAAAACTTGTTGATTGAATTTGGTGGAAACATAGCCTCAAGACCCATAACGACAGGATATGTTGGCATCGGATATTCAGCAATGAATAATACCGGAACGAGCTTTTATGCGAACACTTATTTTGGCAAGCTCTACTCTTCACTTTCAGGCACTGGAAGAATTGACATCCCTACTCGATTTCCTATATATCTTGAAATTGCTGGCGCCCTAAATCGATGGAATTATTACGAAAGCAGAGCCACCTTTTTCGAAAACAATAATTCCCTTTTCCTTATACAAAATGAACAATATGGTCAAGTAGGGTTTTCGTTTGCAATATCAAACAAAACCAAAATCAGCTTCAACGGTGGTGCTGTTTCCCTAAAAGACGACTATTATCAAACCTCCAATTTTGGTTCTGAATCCATACAAGACATAACTGTTTTTGGAGGTCAAACCTTGAATCTAGCTTTCGAAAAAAACAGTCTAAATAAAAAGCAATATGCCAACTCGGGAACATTGTTTTCCCTTTCCGCTCGATATACGGAAGGAGATGAAACATATACTCCTGGCACTACATCCTTAGATCAATCTCGATTATTCAAATTTCATAATTGGTTTGATTTTAAAACGACTTATGATGTTTTCTATAAATCGAAAGGGGTCATTAGATTAGGTTTTTTTGCCGAAGGCGTTTATTCTACCATGGAACTTTTTTCGAACTACTCATCAAGCTCCTTGCGCTCACCAGCCTTTCAGCCTACTCCTGAGAGTAAAACCTTATTTCTTGAAACATTTAGAGCTTACCAATATGCTGCAATTGGCCACAAGGTGATATTCAATATCTATAAAAACATCGATTTACGATTTGAAGGCTACCTTTTTCAGCCTTATAATTTTGCCGATTTGGTCACAGACATTAACGATTTAGATGGAGATGGAGACGTTAATGAAAATCGCTTTGTTAGAAGCCGCAGCCTTGCCAGACGATATACCATAGCCACTGCCAATGCAGTCTATCATACACCTATAGGTCCTTTGAGTTTTAGTGTCAACTACTACCACAATTTGCCTGAGATTAGTGTAGATGACCGCACGCCAATTACCTTTTTGGTTCATTTTGGCTACATCCTATTTAACGACAGGGCGTTAAAGTAAAATGGCCGCTCATAAGAGCAGCCACTTTAATTATTTGAATTCGCAGATACTATGCTTCTGCCGTGGGTCCGAAATTCATCGGAAAAGGAGCTGTGTTTGGATCAACATCGTTGATTTCACCATGTTGGCTTTCGAACTTCCTAACGTTGTCATTAAGTGCCTTCAATAGCCTTTTAGCATGTTGCGGTGCCAATATGATTCGCGACTTTACGCGAGCTTTTGGCGTTCCTGGCATCATACTAATGAAATCAACAATAAACTCCGCATTCGAATGCGTGATAACTGCCAAGTTCGAATATTCACCTTGGGCAATCTCTTCATTGAGTTCAATGTTAATCTGTCCAGGTTTCATTTCCCTTTCGTCTGCCATCTCTTTGCTTAGTTTGTGTAATCATCAATGAGCACATCCTTATTAGCACCAATCATCTGATCGTACTCTTCTTGACTGCCAACCACAATATTTCTATAATCGATCAATCCAGTTCCTGCAGGAATAAGGTGACCAACGATTACATTCTCTTTCAGACCTTTTAGATGATCAACTTTACCTGTAACAGCAGCCTCATTCAATACTTTTGTCGTTTCCTGGAAGGAAGCGGCTGAAATAAAGCTTTCCGTTTGTAAAGATGCTCTTGTAATTCCTTGAAGAATTGGTTGACCTGTCGCTGGGATAGCATCCCTAGCCTCTACAAGTTTTCTATCTTTTCTTCTAAGTATTGAGTTTTCATCTCTAAGCTTACGTGCATCAATAATTTGGCCTGGCTTCAGGGTTTCTGAATCACCCGTTTCAATAACGACTTTCATTCCAAATATTCGATCATTTTCTGCTATAAAATCAACTTTATTAGCAGACTGAGCTTCCAAGAACTTAGTATCTCCCGGATCAAGAATAATCACTTTACGCATCATTTGACGCACGATAACCTCAAAGTGCTTATCGTTGATCTTCACGCCTTGTAAACGATAAACTTCTTGAATTTCATTTACCAAGTATTCCTGAACCGCAGTTGGGCCCATAATCGCAAGAATATCTGCTGGAGTAATGGCACCATCTGAAAGCGGTTGCCCAGCTTTCACAAAGTCATTCTCTTGAACAAGAATATGTCTTGACAACGGAACAAGGTATTTCGAAACATCTCCAGTTCTTGTTTCAACTATAATCTCACGATTACCACGCTTTATTTTACCAAAGCTTACAATTCCATCTATTTCACTAACAATTGCAGGGTTTGAAGGATTTCTAGCTTCAAAAAGTTCAGTAACTCGTGGAAGACCTCCGGTAATATCACCTGAAGAGTTTCCGCCAGATCGTGGTATCTTAATTAAAATAGCACCTGAACCTACTTTGTCACCTTCGTTAACCATAATGTGTGCTCCTACAGGAATACTGTACGAACGCAACGTTTCACCTTTAGCATCGGTAACGTGGATAGTTGGATTCTTTGTCTTATCACGATTATCGATAATTACTTTTTCACGGAAACCTGTCTGTTCGTCAGACTCCTCCTTATAAGTAACTCCTTCTTCAATACTTTCATAAACAAGCTTTCCTCCAAATTCCGAAAGGATAACTGCATTATATGGGTCCCATTGACAAATGAGATCACCCTTTTTCACTTTCGATCCAGATTTTATGAAAATTTCAGATCCATAAGGTATTATGTTGGTTACAGCCGTCATTCCTGATTTCGCATCGATCAATCGCATTTCAGCAGATCGACCAATTACAACCGTATGAACTGTTCCATCTTTATCTGACCTTTCTACTGTTCTAAGTTCATCTATTTCGACTGTTCCATCGACCTTGGCTAAAATTTTAGATTCGGACGCAATACTCGATGCCGTACCACCCACGTGGAATGTACGAAGTGTCAGCTGCGTACCAGGTTCTCCAATGGACTGGGCTGCGATAACTCCAACAGCCTCTCCCTTGGTAACTTGATTACCGCTTGACAAACTCTGACCATAACATTTTGTACAAATACCACGAGGCATTTCACACGTTAAAGCCGATCGAATTTCCACTTCATCAATTCCAGCCGCTTCGATAGCACTAGCTACCTCATCTGTAATTTCTTCACCAGTAGCGACAATTAGTTCATCTGTATCAGGATGTAAAACATCATAAACACTAGTCCTACCAACGATCCTTTCGACAAGCGTTTCAACGATATCTTCATTCTTCTTTAAAGCCGTGGCTGTAAGTCCTCGAAGCGTACCGCAATCTACTGCAGTAACAATCACATCTTGGGCGACATCCACTAGCCTTCTTGTTAGGTAACCCGCATCGGCCGTTTTAAGTGCCGTATCCGCCAAACCTTTACGAGCTCCGTGAGTGGAGATAAAGTATTCAAGGATAGAAAGACCTTCACGGAAATTAGAGAGAATTGGATTCTCAATAATTGCTCCTCCTTGGGCTCCAGATTTACGTGGTTTAGCCATCAATCCCCTCATTCCAGAGAGCTGACGAATTTGCTCTTTCGATCCACGTGCACCAGAATGATACATCATGTAAACCGAGTTGAATCCTTGATTATCATTCTCAAGTCGATTCATCAATACATGTGTCAATTTGGAGTTTGTATGTGTCCAAATGTCAATAATCTGATTATAACGCTCGTTATTGGTAATGAGACCCATGTTATAGTTCATCATAACCTCATCTACCTCAGTTTGGGCCTTTTCTAATAACGTAGTTTTCTCATCTGGTACAATTACATCACCCAGATTAAAGGATAAACCACCTTTGAATGCCATGTAAAAACCTAAAGCCTTAATATCATCGAGGAACTTGGCAGTTGCCGCCATTCCGCAAGTCTTTAACACTCGGCCGATGATATCTCGAAGTGACTTTTTAGTAAGTACTTCATTGATGTAACCCGCTTTTTCTGGAACCAATTGGTTGAAAAGAACACGTCCACATGCAGTGTCAATGATTTTTCGCTCACCATACTCATAGGTTCGAAGCTTAATCTCAGAGTGCAGATTAACTTTTCCTTCGTTGTATGCTATAATTACTTCTTCAGGAGAATAAAACACCTTTCCTTGGCCAAGCATCGTGCGTGTTTCATCACTTTTACGAGACTTTGTGGTGTAGTACAATCCAAGTACCATATCTTGAGAAGGAACGGCAATTGGAGCTCCATTCGCAGGGTTCAAAATATTATGTGAAGCCAACATTAAGAGCTGAGCTTCTAATACCGCTGCGTGACCTAAAGGAACGTGAACGGCCATCTGGTCACCGTCAAAATCCGCGTTGAATGCCGTACATACAAGAGGATGCAACTGAATCGCTTTTCCTTCAATCAATTTTGGCTGAAATGCCTGGATACCCAAACGGTGAAGTGTTGGTGCCCTGTTCAATAAAACAGGATGACCTTTCAACACATTCTCTAAAATATCCCAAACAACCGGTTCTTTTTTATCAACGATTTTTTTCGCTGACTTTACTGTTTTTACAATACCTCTTTCAATCAGCTTTCGAATGATGAACGGCTTGAACAGCTCTGCAGCCATATCCTTAGGAAGTCCGCACTCATGTAGTTTCAATTCTGGACCTACAACGATTACCGAACGCGCTGAATAATCAACTCGCTTTCCAAGTAAGTTTTGACGAAAACGCCCTTGCTTACCCTTTAAACTATCGGATAGCGATTTTAATGCTCTGTTTGATTCCGTTTTTACAGCCGAAGACTTTCTTGAATTATCTAGCAAGGAATCAACCGCTTCTTGAAGCATTCGCTTCTCGTTTCGCAAGATGACTTCAGGAGCTTTGATTTCAAGCAAACGCTTAAGTCGATTATTTCGAATGATAACTCTTCTGTACAGGTCATTCAAATCCGATGTGGCAAAACGACCACCATCTAAAGGAACTAAAGGACGCAATTCAGGTGGAATAACTGGAACCACCTTAACGATCATCCATTCAGGACGGTTCACTATATGCTCGTTCGCAGATCGAAAAGCCTCAACAACTTGAAGTCTCTTTAACGCTTCATTTTTACGTTGCTGCGAAGTCTCAGTATTAGCCTTATGTCGCAAATCATAACTCAATTCATCCAATTGCAATCTTTGAAGCAATGCATATAATGCATCAGCTCCCATCATTGCTATGAACTTTTGCGGATCATTATCGTCTAAATATTGATTCTCTCTTGGTAGCGTATCTAGAATATCTAGGTACTCTTCTTCCGTTAAGAAATCAAGATAGTTTAATTCCTCTCCTTCTTTATTCTTAGCAATACCGGCATTGATTACAACATAACGCTCGTAATAAATGATCGAATCGAGTTTTTTACTAGGCAAGCCCAATAAGTAACCTATTTTGTTCGGAAGGGATTTGAAATACCAGATATGAGCAACTGGAACAACCAATGAGATGTGTCCCATTCGTTCTCTACGCACTTTTTTCTCTGTTACTTCAACACCACAACGGTCACAAACGATTCCCTTATATCGGATTCGCTTGTATTTACCACAATGACATTCATAGTCTTTGACTGGACCGAAAATTCGCTCACAGAATAGACCATCCCGTTCTGGTTTATACGTTCGATAGTTGATTGTTTCAGGCTTTAATACCTCTCCATGAGACTTTTCAAGAATCATCTCGGGAGACGCCAGACTGATAGTTATTTGATTGAAGCCGCTTTGCGGTCGTTGTTCTTTTCTTAATGCCATTGCAATTTGCTCTGAATGGTTAAATAATAAGCTTATTCTAAAGTGATGTTGAGACCTAGACCACGCATTTCGTGGAGCAATACATTAAAGGACTCTGGGATACCAGGTTCTGGCATCGGTTCTCCTTTAACAATAGCTTCATATGCTTTGGCTCGACCTATAACGTCATCCGACTTAACGGTTAGTATCTCGCGAAGGATATTAGCAGCACCGAATGCTTCAAGTGCCCAAACCTCCATCTCACCAAATCGCTGTCCACCAAATTGAGCTTTACCTCCAAGTGGCTGTTGAGTAATGAGAGAGTAAGGTCCAATTGACCTTGCGTGCATCTTGTCGTCAACGAGGTGATGTAATTTCAACATATAGATTACTCCAACTGTTGCCGGTTGATCGAAACGATCACCAGTGCCACCGTCATGAAGGAACGTTCTTCCATAATCAGGTACACCTGCTTTCGCTGTATAGGAGTGAATGTCTTCTATAGTAGCTCCGTCAAAAATCGGTGTAGCGAAAGTTAGACCCAAATTCTTACCAGCCCAACCAAGAACTGTTTCGAAAATCTGTCCAAGGTTCATACGAGAAGGTACTCCAAGCGGATTCAATACAATATCAACTGGTGTTCCGTCTTCCAAGAAAGGCATATCTTCTTGACGCACGATTTTGGCAACAATACCTTTATTACCGTGACGTCCAGCCATTTTATCTCCAACCTTAAGCTTACGCTTATTGGCCAAATAGACTTTCGCCAATTGTATGATACCAGATGGCAACTCATCTCCAACGGTAATAGCAAACTTCTTACGTTTCATCAATCCCAGGGCATCGTTAGCCTTGATATTGTAATTGTTTAGCGTTTGCTTGATTAAGTCATTCTTTTCATCATCTGTCGTCCAACCTGCAGGGCTAAGTGTTGTGTAATCCAAGCCTTGTAAGCTCTTCATTGTAAACTTAGTTCCCTTCTTGATCATCTCTTCGTTGTATTTATTAAATACCCCTTGTGATGTCTTTCCATTGACAATGCCGAATAACTTATCGACTAATCGATTTTTCAATTCCTCGATTGTCTTTTCGTATTCCTTATCAACTTCTTCGAGAATATTCTTCTCTTGAGCTTTCGCTTTTCTGTCCTTAATTGCCCGTGAAAAAAGCTTTTTGGTAATGACAACACCAGAACCACTAGGTGGCACTTTTAGTGACGCATCTTTTACATCACCAGCCTTATCACCAAAGATGGCTCGAAGTAATTTTTCTTCTGGAGTTGGATCCGTCTCACCTTTTGGAGTAATTTTTCCAATTAAGATGTCTCCTTCTTTCACCTCAGTACCAACTCGAATCAGACCATTTTCATCAAGATTCTTGGTAGCTTCTTCGCTTACGTTAGGAATATCTGCCGTGAGTTCTTCCATACCTCGTTTGGTATCTCGAACTTCAAGAACATATTCATCAACGTGAATACTGGTATAAATATCATCACGAACTACTCGCTCTGATATCACAATCGCATCCTCAAAGTTGTAACCTTTCCAAGGCATGAATGCAACCATAAGGTTTCTTCCTAAGGCAAGCTCACCGTTTTGTGTACCATATCCTTCAGAAAGCACTTGACCTTTCTTTACACGGTCCCCTTTCTTTACGATTGGACGAATGTTAATAGTTGTGCTTTGGTTAGTTTTCTTGAACTTGGTGAAGTAGTAAGTTTTACAATCATCATCAAAACTCACAAGCTCTTGCTCTTCAGTTCGTTCGTATTTAATTGTAACCGAGTTTGCATCAACCTCAACAACAACGCCTTCGCCCTCAGCATACTCCATTACCCTTGAATCCTGCGCAACTAACTTTTCTAAACCAGTACCTACAATTGGAGCTTCTGGTCTTAAAAGAGGCACTGACTGACGACTCATGTTTGATCCCATCAAAGCACGATTCGCGTCATCATGTTCCAAGAAAGGAATCAAAGACGCAGCTATTGACGCAATCTGATTAGGAGCAACATCCATTAATGTAAGTGAGCTTGGCTCAACCACTGGAAAATCACCTTCAAATCTTGCCTTTACTCGATCCGTTTCAAATCCACCTTTATCATTAACTAGTGCATTTGCCTGAGCAATTGTTTGATCATCCTCTTCTTCAGCACTCAGATAAACGATATCATCAAGACGAACTTTACCGTCAGATACTTTTCGATATGGTGTTTCAATGAATCCAAGTCGGTTCACTTTTGCATAAACACATAGTGACGAAATCAATCCAATATTTGGTCCTTCCGGTGTTTCGATGGTGCACAATCGACCATAGTGGGTATAGTGAACGTCACGAACCTCAAATCCAGCTCGCTCACGTGATAGACCACCTGGCCCTAGTGCCGACAATCTTCGTTTGTGCGTAATCTCAGAAAGTGGATTCGTTTGATCCATAAACTGAGAAAGCTGGTTTGTTCCGAAGAATGAATTAATAACCGATGAAAGTGTCTTTGCATTGATCAAGTCAATGGGTGTAAACACCTCGTTATCCCTTACATTCATTCTTTCGCGAATGGTACGAGCCATACGAGCAAGCCCCACTCCGAACTGAGAATATAATTGTTCACCAACCGTTCTAACCCTTCTGTTGCTTAAGTGATCTATATCATCAACATCCGTTTTAGAGTTGATTAACTCGATCAAATACTTAATGATCTCAATAATGTCAACCTTAGTAAGAACTCGGTTATCCATATCGATGTCCAAACCAAGCTTCTTGTTGATTCGGTAACGACCTACTTCTCCTAAGTCATATCGCTTATCAGAGAAGAAAAGCTTATCAATAATACCTCGAGCCGTTTCCTCATCTGGTGGCTCAGCGTTTCGAAGAATACGGTAGATATGTTCTACAGCTTCGATTTCCGAGTTCGATGGATCTTTTTGAAGTGTATTATAAATAATCGCGTGATCCGCAGCATTCAAGTTCTCTTTATGTAAAAGAACTGTTTTAACATCTGCATCTACAATTAAGTCAATATGATCATCCTCAAGAACTGTTTCACGATCAACGATAACTTCGTTTCGCTCAATGGAAACCACCTCTCCAGTATCTTCATCAACAAAGTCTTCAAACCATGTTTTCAATACACGCGCTGCAAGTTTTCTACCAACAGCCTTTTTTAATCCTGATTTGCTTACTTTAATCTCGTCAGCAAGATCGAATATTTCCAAAATCTCCTTATCACTTTCATAGCCAATTGCTCTGAATAAGGTAGTTACTGGAAGTTTTTTCTTTCGGTCAATATATGCATACATGACCTGATTGATATCCGTAGCGAATTCAATCCAAGAACCCTTGAAAGGAATAATCCTAGCGGAATAAAGTTTTGTTCCATTGGCATGGAAGCTTTGACCAAAAAATACTCCCGGTGAACGGTGTAATTGAGAAACAACTACTCTTTCAGCACCGTTGACAACGAACGAACCGCCCGGAGTCATATAAGGAATTGTACCTAAATAAACATCCTGAACTATCGTCTCAAAATCCTCATGTTCGGGATCCGTACAATAAAGTTTCAGTTTTGCTTTTAAAGGAACGCTGTAGGTTAAGCCCCTTTCCATGCACTCTGCAATTGAGTACCTAGGTGGATCAACGAAGTAATCTAAAAATTCAAGTACGAAATTGTTTCGAGAATCTGTTATCGGAAAATTCTCGCTGAATACGTTAAATAGCCCTTCATTCTCTCTATCTTCAGGTGATGTTTCAAGCTGAAAGAAATCTCTAAAGGACTGTAGTTGGATATCCAAGAAATCCGGGTATTGCAGTCTATTCTGCGAGCGCGAAAAGTTTATTCTTTCCGGAATATTTGATTTGGTCATGGAATGGAAAAATAAAAAGTGAACTACAAAACACAAAAGGGTCTAGTCCCGTCATAGGACGGGACTAAACCATTAAAAAGTACTTATCTGATCGAGTTACTTGACCTCAACCTCAGCGCCAGCTTCAGTAAGCTGTGTTTTTAGTGCTTCAGCTTCGTCTTTAGATACACCTTCCTTAAGTGGTTTTGGTGCACCGTCAACTAGTTCCTTAGCCTCTTTTAAGCCAAGACCGGTCATTTCCTTTACTAGTTTCACGACAGCAAGTTTAGAAGCACCTGCGCTTGTGAGAATAACATCAAATTCTGTTTTCTCTTCTGCTCCTCCGTCAGAGTCTCCTCCGCCAGCAGGACCAGCCATTGCCACAGCAGCAGCTGCAGGCTCGATACCATATTCGTCTTTTAAGATAGTTGCAAGTTCGTTTACTTCCTTTACGGTAAGATTTACTAGTTGCTCAGCAAAAGCTTTTAAATCAGCCATTTTTCGTTGAATTATTAATGTTTAACCTAAGTTCTATTGTTTAATTATGATGCTCTTTCTTCCAGAGTCTTTAGAATTCCAGCTAGTTTGCCACCTCCAGACTTAAGTCCAGAAATAACATTCTTGGCAGGTGATTGAAGTAAAAGAATGATATCTCCAAGAAGCTCTTCTTTCGATTTCAGATTGATAAGCGCTTCGAGTGAGTTATCACCGATATAAACGCTTTCTTGAATATACGCACCCTTTAAGGCAGGTTTACTCGTTTTCTTTCTGAATTCTTTGATCAGCTTCGCTGGTACATTACCAGTTTCTGATATCATTATTCCAGTGTTTCCTACTAGGACATCTGCTAGTTTGCCATAGTCCCTATCAGCCACACGTTCCATTGCTTGACGCAACAATGTGTTTTTAACTACTTGAAGTTTCACATCTCTTTGGAAGCAGAGTCTGCGAAGCTTACTTGAGCTTTCGGCATTTAAGGTACTGATGTCTGTAAGGTATACCACCTCACTTTTACTCAATCGATCAGCAAGATCAGTAATTAGGGCATCTTTTTCTTGACGTGTCATCTTACTTATTGATTAAGATTAGATTATAAGCTTGAGGACTTCGTGTCCACCATAATGCTCGGACTCATTGTGCTCGACATGAAGATACTCCTCACATAAGCACCCTTCGAAGCACTAGGCTTTAGCTTAATAATTGTCTGTAACAGCTCACTCGCATTTTCAGCGATTTTTTGTGCATCAAAGGAAACTTTCCCGATAGAAGCGTGCACAATTCCATATTTATCGACTTTAAAGTCGATTTTACCAGCTTTTACATCTGTAACAGCCTTTCCAATATCCATGGTTACCGTTCCTGTTTTTGGGTTAGGCATCAAACCTCTTGGACCTAAAATCCTTCCCAAAGCACCAACTTTCCCCATAACGCTTGGCATTGTGATGATTACATCAACATCTGTCCAACCGCCTTTAATTTTAGCAACAAATTCATCTAATCCGACATGGTCAGCACCAGCATCAATAGCTTCTTGCTCCTTGTCTGGAGTACATAATACAAGTACTCGAACATCTTTTCCGGTACCATGCGGTAAGGAAACAACTCCTCGAACCATTTGATTTGACTTCCTAGGATCAACACCCAAACGGATAGCCAAATCAACGGA
>Ga0115566_10002540_pt1 | contig 15022 bp, 10 predicted proteins | sample COGITO_mtgs_1204_3_FD_87173 | JGI IMG/M metagenome (GOLD analysis project Ga0115566, IMG submission 87173) | Pelagic marine microbial communities from North Sea - COGITO_mtgs_120405 | ecosystem: Environmental > Aquatic > Marine > Epipelagic | place: Germany:Helgoland, sampling site Kabeltonne...
GTTTTCCCGTTTCGAAAGATACCCTAGAATGGGAACAGGCCTTCGCGATCGATCCGCATCAAGCCTTATCAAACAAGCATTAGCTCCAGTTCTGTTTTCTCGAATTCTATCGTTTTGTTGCAACTTTTCGGGCAATTTTCTTACGGCGGGAAAATGAAATTTTTTTTGTGGATGACCGTTTCGTTAATCACCGCACTGAGTATTCTACCGAGCGCAAGTCTATCCGCTCAAATTAGGTACTCGCGTTCGGATGAAGCCAAGCTTGCAAAGATCCCGTTCGACGGAAAGGCCTCTTATCAGACGTTGCATGAAATATGCAGGTTGGGGCCTAGAGTTACCGGTTCATCTGCGATGCTGGCACAACAAGACATGCTCATTAAGCATTTTACGCGGTTGGGCGCGACGATCAAAAAGCAAAGCTTTCAAATTGATCATCCAGAAAATGGTCAAAAAACATCAGTCATGAATCTGATTGTTCAGTGGCATCCCGATAAAAAAGATCGGCTTGTTTTATGTTGCCATTACGATACGCGACCGTTTCCTGACAAGGATCCCTTCAATCCGAAAGGGGTTTTTCTGGGTGCGAATGATGGAGCGAGTGGTGTCGCACTTTTCCACGAACTGGGAAAGTTGATGCCAAAATTGACCTGCAAATATGGCGTTGATTTTGTGTTTTTCGATGCGGAAGAACTGGTTTACGAACGCCGTCGTGATCCACTATTTATCGGTTCGAACTATTTTTCAAATGACTATGTCAAAAACCCGCCAGCGTATCGGTACGTTTCTGGCGTTTTGGTTGATATGATCGGCGACGCGAATCTTAATCTTTTTTATGAAAAGAATAGCATGAGGTTCGCTCCGCAACTGACCAAGGGCATTTGGGGAACGGCCCGAAAGTTGGGAGTAAGGGAGTTTGTGCCACGCGAGCGACACCTCGTTCGCGACGATCATTTACCGATGAATGAAATCGCAAGAATTCCAACAACAGATATCATCGATTTCGATTACCCAACACCCGGAGCGCGCAATGCATACTGGCATACAGAGAAAGATATTCCCGAAAATTGCTCCGCCGTTTCACTAGCCAAAGTCGGATGGGTCCTTAAGCAGTGGCTGCAAGATGTTCAATAACGGCCAAAGCATGGATTCCGTTCGCGATCGCTAATTGCTTTCGTAAGAATCAAGGCGTTATATTTTCAGCTTGCCATTGCTGTCACCAAACGATTTCAATTCGATGCCAACTTGATCCAGCAACGTCATATACAAATTGGTGAGTGGCGTTTCCTTACTAAATCGGAGGTGCCGTCCGGTTTCGAAGCTTTTGCCACCCGAACCAAACAAAGCAATTGGCAAATTGTCGTGATTGTGCCTGTTTCCATCGCCAATGCCACTGCCGTACATAATGACGCTGTTATCGAGTAGCGTTCCATCACCTTCCTTCACGGCATCGAGTTTCGCTAAGAAATGAGAAAGAAGCGTAGCGTGGTATGTGTTGATCTTTTCAATATTCTCTTGTTTCTTTTTGCTCTTGCCATGGTGCGAGGAATCATGATGTCCCATGTTCGCACCCACCTGTTTATAGTTCCGGTTGCTCCCCGCATTGGTGAACATGAATGTCTGCATTCGGGTACTGTCCGTTTGGAACGCGAGAACCATCAAGTCAAGCATCAATTTGACATGGGATTCGTATTCGCTTGGCACGCCTGCCGGTCGAGGGTAATCTTCAACGTCTGATTCGGGAATGTAAAGTTTATCAACGCCCACGACCTGTTTTTCGGCTTGGCGGACAGCATAAAGATACTCATCGAGCTTTCGGTTGTCGTTCACTCCAAGCCCTTTCTTGAGCTTTTCAGCATCCTCCATCACAAAGTCCAAAATGCTTTTTTTGTACTTGTCTCGCTTCAGCTTCGCTTCGCCTTTTTCCTTGATCGAACCCTTTCCAAATAAGCGGTCAAAGAGAGCCTTTGGGTTCACCTCTTTGGCTACCGGTGTTTCTGAGTTTCGCCAACTCATGTTCGAGGAATACGCGCAGCTATAGCCCGAATCACAACGACCAGACTGCGAACTGGCCTCTGTGCCCAATTCCAATGAGGCGAACCGCGTTGCAAAACCAAGTTCATCCGCAAAAACTTGGTCGATTGAAACACCGTTCTTGATGTCTTTTCCATCAGTCTTTTTGGGATGGGCGCCGGTCAAGTAGGCGGCAACCGAGCGTGCATGATCACCACCACCATCTCCCAACGCTCGAGCTCCATTGAGGGTCAAGCCGCTGAGCAAGTTCATTTTCGATTTGAATTTTTCGACTGGCTTGAGAATGTTTTTCAACTCGAAATCGCTTCCTTCTTTTTCAGGCGTCCATTCCTGCATATGCATCCCGTTGGGCACATATAAAAAAGCCATTCGCTTGGGGGCTCCGGTCGCACCAGATATGGGTCCGTTGGCCGCGGCGTTTGATGATGACATCACTGGGGCAATTGGAGCCGCCATGGCCTCAAGTGCTGGCAATGCGACTGCGGTGCCAAGCCCACGTAAAACAGATCGTCGAGAAAGTTGACTCATTTGACTGTGCCTCTTCTTTTTTGAAACGGTTCGCTCTCCACGATGGCAATGACCAACTCCGAAAAACGAAAATCATTCTTTTTGACGTGCTCTACAATCTTATCGACTGCGCAGCGGTCATAGTACTCAATTCCTCGCCCCAACGCGAAGGTTAACATCTTTTCTGCGACACAACGGATGAATTGGTCCTGTTTTTCCGTCAATAATAGCTGCTGCAGCTCTTTTACGCCGCTAAACTTCTTGCCACTGGGTAGCTCACCTGTTGCGTCAATCGGCTGTTTTTCGTCTGTTTCCCGCCAACGTCCGATCGCATCAAAGTTTTCCATGGCGAACCCAAGCGGGTCCATCTGGGCATGACAGGACGCACAGTTTGGATTCTCACGATGCTGCTGCATCTTTTCACGTAGCGTTCCAGTTAGCTCCGATTGGTCTTCCAGATCCATGACATTCGGTGCCGGCGGTGGTGGTGGCATGTTCAATAAATTCTCTAGCACCCAACGCCCGCGTTTTACCGGTGATGTGCGAGTTGGATTTGAGGTAATGACCAGAATGGAACCCTGGGTTAAAAGCCCACCACGTTTGGTACCCGTTAGCGAAACCCGTTTGAATTCATCGTCTGTTTCAGGACGCTCGTCGCGACTCAAGCCATAGTGTCTTGAGAGTGATTTATTAACAAAGGTAAAGTCAGCATTGAGAAACTCCAAAATACTGGCGTCACGCTGGACAATGTCCCAGGTAAACAATTCGGTTTCTTTTTTCATCGCGGAAAGAAGCTCTGGTTTAAATCGCCAAAACTTCTTTTCATCAATCGAAACGTCTTGAAGATTGCGAAGCTGCAACCACTGGCCGACAAAATTTGTGACCAGCTCGGACGCCCGATTGTCCTTTAGCATACGCCGGACATTCTTCCGCAGCGTATCACTGGTTCTCAATTTGCCATCCAGTGAGATTTTGAAGAGCTCATCATCGGGCATGCTGCTCCACAAAAAATAGGACAGCGACGTCGCCAATTCGTAGTCGTTGAGGTCTCGTGTTGAATTCGGTTTTGTCGGCGTTTCAACTTTGAAAAGAAAATGGGGGGAAACCAAAATGGCTTGAAGCGCCAGCTGAATTCCATCCTCAAACGTGTCGTTATTCTCTTTCGCTAACTTAACGAGCTGGAGCAACCGGTTGATCTCGCTTTCGTTTGCCGGACGTCGGAAAGCGCGGCTGGCCAGGCGGGTTAGGATCCGCCGAGCAGCGACATCTTCGGAGATTTTATCAGATGGCTTTATGAAGAAAATCTGTTGATGGGTTGCTGGATATTCCCGCTGTTTGTCGACCGGTCCGATCAGTGTCAATTCTGTTATGACCAAGTTTCGGTCGCGAAGGTTTGGGTCCTTTGCCGTTGGGTCGTAAAAATCATTTAGGAATCGAAAGCCAATGGAACGAATTCCACGGGCGAGTCGAATCTCCTGGGTTAATGTCACAGGTTTTTTTCCGGTCGCACGGATCGTTGATTTTCGAATCGAATCACGGCCCGAAATCAATTCGAGTTGCACCGGTTCGTTACCTGCTTGCTCACCGTAAACAGTGTATTCCAAGCGATACTTTCCCTCTGATGGGACTTTGACTCGCCATCGCGTTGTGCCTACGGTTGCCAGCCTTCGAGACTCGCCATTGTTTGCACCGTCGCCAATCAGTTCATTTCCCGATACCGACTCGTCAAGTTGATACTTGGATTGCCCCGTTACGATGGCTTGCTTGGAAATCGATTCTGCAGCGACCAGATACTTTTCCAGGAGAATGGGAGGTAGTGAAAGAACGTCACCAATATTGTCGAAGCCATATCCAACATCGTCACCTGGGAAACCTGCTGCCGGTCGATAATCAACTCCGATCAATGATTTGATGGTATTGCGATACTCGATTCGGTTGAGCCGGCGAATGGTGACTTTACCTGGATTGGTTCCTTGGGTGCAGTCAACTTTATTTAAAAGATCATCGAGTTCTTTGATGAATTTGGTTCGCTCATCATCGTTGAGTTCAACTTCATCTTTTGGCGGCATATCACCGAAGCGAATACGTTGAAGTGCTTTTTGCCATGCCTCACGGGACTCCAATACTTCGTCCGCTGATCGATATCCACCAAGGTCGAAGTCACCCTCAGATGAATCGCCGCTATGGCAATCGAGGCAATACTGCTCGACCATAGGTTTGACCTTGTGAGTAAAGGCCTGTCGCTGGCTCGCAAGGTCCTGCCCTCGCGCTTGCTCGCAACGAACTGGGCCAAAGACCAGATCGAGTGCTGCGATTACGACTGAGCAGATAACAAGGCGGATGGATTTCCGATGCACGTGAAGAAATTTTCAAGGAGGGAAGGGGGATCTGTGCTTTCGATTGAAATAGAGGTTGGGTTCAATCGAGGCTGCTGCCGCAGTTCGCGGCTTCAGCATTTGTCTATTAACTAGTTTATTCTTTTTTCGTAAATCACTCCATTAGAATCTGACTATGATTCGCCTAATTCTTTGTGCGTTCCGTCGCAATAAGGTTCATTTCCCGTTTTTTTGCAGGCGCAGAGGTAAGCTGTTTTAGTCTCTTCCGCTTCAAAAACGTTCGGTGAAAACTTGGTGCCTTTGTGTTTGCCATCGCAAAAGGGTTGCGAATCTGACAAACCACACGTGCAAAATGCATACTTTTTTCCTGCCACTAATTCGACCTGGCAGGGCGAAGTGCCAGCGACTTTCGGTTCATCCATCTTGTCATCCTTTTTCAAACTTGTTTATCAACTTTAACACTGTTTTAACATTTCGCATGTTTCAACAAAATGGCGACCATCGAGGTTTCATCTGCAGCCTGAATGGGGCCGATTTTTTTGCAGTATGCGTGATTATGAATGATCCTTTTACGCAACGGAATCTCCATGGTGCGTATCGTGGAAAAAGTAACCAAGTAGTCACGTAAAAATCGATTCCATGCTAAACTGTCGTTCAAATTACGACTCATCTTGAATTCTGATCTTTGGTCAACCATGAAGTTTATTGAAATGACAGGAAAGCAACTTAATGAAATCATCAAGGATGATGAGTTGCAAATTACCGATCTTGCTGGCGCTGGAATCACGGATTTTTCGATTGTCCGTATCAATCAGCATGGTGATATTGAGGTTCGTCGTCCCGCGAAATGGGATGTGATCGGCGGTTTGTTGGGAAGCTTTGATGAGCGAGTCAGAAAAACGACCGGTCATGAATGGGCTTGATAGCCGATTCTCCTCAAAGCATGGTCTGAATCGATGCCGACGGCCCGAGAAGAACCTGCAAGCTAAAACTCGTACGTCTAAAAGACGAATTCCTAATACCGATCGGTTTCGAAATTGAAGTTCGGCGAATTTGAAGTCCAGAGTATCAGTGGTGGCCGATTCCGTTTGGATGGCGGCGCGATGTTTGGCGTCGTGCCTAAAACGCTTTGGAATCGGAAATCCGAATCCGATGAGCTGAATCGAGTTCAGCTTGATACCAATTGCCTGCTTGTTCGGACGCCTGATGCAATCGTCCTGTGCGACACCGGTTTCGGCAGCAAGCTCTCTGAAAAACAACTTTCGTTTATCGATGCTGCGCCTGGCAATGCACTCATCAGTCATCTGAACTCAAACAATCTTGATCGAGGTGATGTCACACATGTGATTTTTTCACATCTCCATTTCGATCATGTCGGTGGGGCAACTTGCTTGAATTCAGGTGGTGAATTGGAAGTCACATTCCCTAACGCCGTCCATATCTTTCAAGAGAAAGAAATGGCAGATGCGATCGGAATGGCCGCTGAATTGGAAGGGAATTATTACGATGCGGAAATTCGGTTCTGGTCGGAGAATGCTAAATGCCAGCCCGTTTCCGGTGATTCAGAAATAATCAATGGAATCTTTGTGCAACCGACCGGTGGGCATACTGCTGGACATCAGTTGATTGAGATCAAGTCCGGCGATCAACACGGGATCTTTTTGGGGGACATCTGTCCCACCTCAGCGCACCTCAACGTGTTTTGGACGATGGCTTACGATGCATTTCAATTGGATGTCCGTCGTAAGAAAGCCGAAATACTGGATGCGATTGCCAACTCTGAGGTGACACTGTTTTTTGATCATGATCCGAACTTTCAAGCGTCCACGATCTTCCAAAAGAACAAGAAGACGTTTGAAATCAAAGAAACGTTTGATTTGCGCTGAAGCTCGTATTTTACAGAAACGATCTGCTTATCGACCTTAACTGGTTTGCTTGTTTCAGATGAACTTCGCCTCTGCTTCTTGTGGACAATGAGCGGCTGAATCACGCCCTTTTTTATTGCCGCAAACCAATAGTGTTAGGGCGAAAAGATTGGCAAGTAATTGAATGGCATTTGCAAAATGATGCAGGACATTGCCGTTCCAAATTCTGGACCAACGCGGCCATCGGGCCAAGAGCCATCACCGCTTCGTTTTTCGAACAACTCGTTTCGAATTGCCGGGTACCATTCATTCCAATATTCGGGATGCTGAATTTGTGCATGCCACATTGCCTGCACTGCATAGTAATGGGCGTAGTAGTAATTCATCGGACTGACTTGGCTGGATGAGACGCCTTTACCCGGCTTTCTCGCCATAATCCATTTTAGAGCTTTCTCAATATTGTCGCCTTCGTAGATGCCAGCACTATACAACGACACGACTCCGGCAGCAGTTAACGCGACACTTGTTCGCCCTCCAGCAAGCGTATACTGGAAGCTGCCATCCGCCCTTTGGCTTTTTTTGACGTACTCAATGCATTTGGTTCGGACTTCGTCGGGGACCTGCATTCCGGAATCGCGAGCGGCCCGCATCGCCATGATTTGGCAGATCGTAATTGAAAGGTCGGCGTCTGCCTTGCGGGGCTGGTATCGCCATCCGCCCTGGGCATTCTGAATTCCACAAGTCATCTTGATCGCTTCGGCAAGTTTGGTACTCACCTCCTTGTTGCTAGACATGCCGCAGACTTGGGCAAGGAATAGCATTGCATATCCGTGCCCATACATATTGGAGAAACCTGATCCATCGGAACGGGCGATGTAACCGGTTTCCCGTACATGCTTGACGACAAAGTCGACGCACGCATCAATGTGTTTTGCATAGGGGCCACTCACCGGCGTCGAACCGCTGCACAAAAATGCCAGTCCAGCCAGGGACGTTACGGCAACGCCGCTAGGGTAACCGGAATTTCCGAACGCACCCTTGTTTTTGCCGTTCTTGAGCTGTTTTCGTTTGAGATACTCCAGCCCCTTTTCGATAGCGGACCTTGTTTTTTTGTTCACCAAGACGTCAACAGGCGTAACTTCTTCAGCGAAACAGGCTTTGGTTGACATGCGGTGTAACGAGCCGAGGAACAAAGATGACGCAACCGCTGCTGATGATATAAAAGAGCGTCGCTGCATAAAACACCTCCGGATTAGGCTTGTCAATTCAACGATTCGCACTCGCTGAAAGTTAATGATCCTGTTGTAAATTGACCGATTGGTGGTCGGGCAAAATTAATAATCATGTGGCCAACATCAGTTCGTTTATCATCCAAACTTTGCAACCTGAATGCAAGGAATTTCGAAAGAATGTTCCAAAGTCTCGTCGAGGGTTCCATAAAAAAACCACGCTTTTTCGAGCGTGGTGTTGGATTGAAACTGTTTTTTGGTTTGCCATTAAGTTACGGGCGGCAACGCATCATCGCTATTTTGACTCGCGTTCACCAAACCACTTAATGTCGTACATTTCGGCTAATTCGGAACTAAAATCATTTTTCGGGATTTGTTGGTTGACTTGTCCACCGGTGGACGCAACCGGGAACGCGTCTGTCGTAAAAATCAATTCCTTTTCTACTTCCGTCGGTTCCATCTTTTTAATGACCTGAAAAACATAAACGGTATCTTTTTCAAAATTTGGTGCGTAACCGATTTCGTTTTCACTGAGTGCGAAAACTTTTTCCATAAAGTTGTTGCCGATACCTTCCAGTGGCTCGGGGGCTTCTTCCGCGTTTGCGTCCACTTTCTTTGGTTGGATTTTGCCCAGTTCAATTGGAGATGAAGGCCTGCCAAGCTGCTGAATGACCATTTGTGCCATTTGAGGGTTGCTTTGCATCAATCGCCAGCGAAAGTCTTCAGCTAACCATCCAAACGGTTCCGACGCTTTTACCTTGTCGCCAAATTCCGCCGACAAAAGTTTGTTCTGTGCGGAAACGTCATTCGCAATTTTTTGGGCTTCGGCTTCTGCAAGCTTGAGGGCTTCGGTTCGCTGGTAAAACTTGATGATCGCTGGTTTTGCCTCGGCAAAGGATACTTTTTTGGCAAATTTTCGATCGGTCACCCAGTACACAAATTGAACATTTTTTGAGTTGGGAATCGTGTCCTCAACAGAAGCGCTTCCACCATTCTCAAAGTCAACGTAGATTTTTTGAGCGGTCGTAAATCCTCTTGGTAATTCGGGCGAGTCAGCCGGGGCTTTACCAAACTCAGTTTTTCCTAGCTCATCCAGACCGATGCTTTCATATTCAACGAAAGTCAGGTCAAGGCTCTCAGCCATTTTTTCAAACGCAGGACGCTTTGGTGCCGGATACTGATCTGGGTTTTCGGCATGGGCTTCGTAGTCATAAAGATAATCACCTACCTGCCGGCGAACGTTTTCAAGATCGGTATCGATCTTCTTGTTGATCGCGTCGATTGAATCTCTCGCAAGGAACTTTCGGATCGTATCTCGCAGCTCGTCATCAAGCGGTTTGATGATCGGTTTGTCATCTACGCGTGTTTTTGCTTCATCAATCGCTTTTTGTACGTCCAACGGGGAGACCGGATCCGGCTGAGCTTGGTCGCTCGCTGGCGTCTTTTCGCCCGAACTCGCCGGATCTTGAATTGCGGGTTTGGTGGCCGTTTCTTCAATCGTAGGCAAGTCGTCAGTGGTTGGCGGGTCTGCTTTTTTGGTGTCGTTTGTTACAGGTGGCTCGCCTTGCTTCTTCGTTTCAACTTCTTGCTTCACAGCCTCTTGTTTGGCTGGTTCCTTTTGTTTCGGTTCATCCTGAATAGAAACATAGTAGAAAGAGTCCGGTTCGGCGTTTACACTGCTTTGATCCGCCTTCTTTGGCTCTTGTTTCGCGTCATCCGTTTTTTCAGGGGCCGTTTTCGCGTCATCCGTTTTCGCAGGCTCATCAGTTGTCGATTTTGCTTTCGCCGGATCAGCTTTGGGTTCGCTGGGCTTTATTTCGCTGGGCTTTATTTCGCTGGCATTCTTCGTTTTTTCATCGGCGGGTGCTTTTTCATTTTTAGCCGCATCGGCGTCATTCTTTGGAGCTTCCAACGCAGGGGAGGTTTCTGTATTGGCATCGGGCGCTTTTTCCGTTGCTTTTTCATCAGAACCACTTTCGAGATCGTTCGGTGAAAATTGACCATCGTTGCCCGGAAGAAAGCCAGCACCAGGTCTGCTCTCGAGGACACGGGAGTCTTCGTTTTCGACCCATTCCTCGTATTGGGTTAAAATCTGAGCTTCGGTTATTTTTGCTTCTTCTTCTTTAATGTATTTGTTTCGGTCGATAGCGTAATAGCCGACGGTAACCGTGCGTGGAGTTTTGAATCCGGGCCCGGAGGAGAAATTTGGCACTCGGTCGACGCCTTCGTCGTAAAGCTTTTTCATTTTCTCGTTGTCAGGTTCACCTGAAACCTTGTCCAAGAAATCATCAACCGAAAGCGTCATGAATTCGATTTCAGCTTTCTCTTTGAGGCGTTTGTGCCCCTCCCAAACCTCAATTGGAGTTGGTTGATCGCCACCAAAACCAGAAGTCAATTGTCGTCCTGCGTAATTAGCCAACAGTTCTTTTTTCAGATGGCTCTTTATCATACTTAAGGAATATCGCTGCAACTCCTTGTTGAATTGCTCGACTGTTTGGCCTTGATTGCCCAATTCATTGTTGCAGAGTTTGTTGAAGTACTCATCAATGGTTTCTTCACCGATAAATACGCCTTGATCTTCAGCGAATTTTGTCAAAGCCATGCGGCGTAGAATGGCTCGGTCTCGAGATTCCAAGGGCGAGTTCTGGATGGCACTGATTGGATTTGCTTTTGCTTTTGACAAAAACTCGCCATTGGCACCTTGTGTACTTCCAGCGAGATCAGCCAGTCGCCGAGTGAAATCAACGGTGTCTTGATGCGCTTCGTACCAATCGCGTAATTGCTTATTGGTAAACGTACCGAAACTGGTGCTCGCCACTTGCCGCACCGTCACATTTTGACCAGTTCGACCACTAAACCACTGGTCGATGACACCACCGACCGTAAATACAAACATTAAAAGAACGCCGAAAACCACCAGCATACTTTTTTGATATTTTCGAAACCAATGAAGTGGTCCAGCTGACATTTCGTTCTCTTTTTAACTACCTGATTGGGCTCAGAAATTTTACGGATCGGATGTGGAGCCTCGAAATCGAATTTTATTCGAAAGAGTCTGACCGACAACTCATTCCCGTTCGCGATGTATTAATCTCGGAACGAAAATCAGCGGCTTCCGCCATTCGACTGATTGAGCGAATTGAAGATTTTAGGTTGCGGCGAATGTAACACAATCCCAATTCGATTTTCGAGGAATCGCCACTTTTTTTCAATCGCTATCAGGCTGTTTTGCCCCAGAATCAAGCTACTTATTTCAAGATAAAGCTGCGAATTGGTCATCAAAGTCGAAAACGTCGGTTTTGATCGAAGAATTACGCTGCCAACCGCGCACAATGTTCTCAGTTACTTTTTCATTCGATCGCGACTTTTTGCACGGGCTTTGGCCAATGCATCGGTCACTGTCCCGGTTTTCGATTCCTCTTGGGGATGACTTTCCCTATCGCTCCGCAGTGTTGAACCGCCGGTGTCAGTCGATTCGTCGATTGGGCTGGAATACTCCGGCGTGTTTGAAGTCATCCGAGGGCCTGTTGTGCTGTTTTCCGGTCTTCCTGTGCCGAGACCTCCTAAAGTTGCGATTCGCCAGATAGCTGATCGCCAGCCTGCAGATTTGCCTGATCGTTCCGGCCCGTCATCGGCACCGACGTCATCCGGAAACCCTTGCTCAACAACGCGTGAAGCTTGAATTGCCTGAGTCCGCCTCTGCTTCGATGAATTTCTTGATGCTAGCACTGATAGTATTTGCCCAACATAACCCGTACGCCGTTCGAGCACCTCGGTCAGAACCAGAACCATCGTCAGCATGTAAAGCCAACTGGCAATCGAGCGAAGTTCCAGAATGGATGGAATGGATTCCCAGATCCCTTGCATGTCCAATCGTTGTTGTCCCCCGGTTTGCCGAGCTAAGTGATCCAGTTCTTCCTGCCCAAGACCACGTTGGTTTTGCGGGGCATTCTCGAATCCCTGATGGATCGGTTGAAATTCAGCTGGGTAGGCTGATTTTGCTGGCGCGAGCGTCACTGGTGTTCCAGCGATTTCCGGACGCCTCGGATCGGAGATGGGTAGGATTACGGTCGACAAATGAGTTTCTTCCCCGTCCAAGCTTTGGCGATACTCTAATTGTTGGGGCGAGATCCAAGTCATTTCTTCCATCGTCTTGGTGGATACTTCACCGATGCGACTCGATAGCGTCTGAATCCTCGGCGCTGTAGTGATGTTGTGCTTCGCGGCATCAGAATCGAGATGAAGCGTGACAATGTGTACTCCATTGTCAATTCGCTGCGTCAGTAAATAGCCTTCCCCGCTATAACTGTCCTGTGCACTGAACCATCGCGATAGCGAATTCAAGAGCTTTGGGTACTGTTCCCAAGCTGCAATCGGCCCCGTCCACTTTCCGTCGATTTGGCCGGTGTAAACCGCAGTGCGACCCAAGCCAACGTGCCAGGCAGCCAGCAACGGCGCAGTGTTGTCGTCTTTGGTGACCATCGCGAGATTTGCTGTATCACGTAGGTAGGTCATGTTGTAGCCGCCGACTTTGATTCCCTGGGCTTCGTCCGTCACAATCCCTGGCAAAAATGTTTTCATATTGGGAGTCGCTTGGACCTCAACGATTTCGTCAATGAAGGAACGAGCAACGGTGAAGGTGTCTTGCGCAAAAAGTTCTGGCAACTCTTTGGCCTTCGTTGTAAAAAAGACACGACCTTTTCCACGTGTTGCAACATCAATCAAGAGTGCCGCGTCGACGTCTGTTTTTTTTCCGAGGGCAATGACACTGCAGGTGATTCCTTCTTTCTCGCATTCAGCCAGCAGCTTTTTGTAGCCAGCAGGATTCTCCGAATCGTTTGCGTCAGAGAAAAGGATAATATGTCGGGATGATGCGGAGCTGGTGCGAAGTGCGTTGACAGCATTGGAAAGCCCTTCATAGACGTAGATTCCTCCGCCCATCGATTGGATCTTGAGGATTTTTCTACGGATGCTCTCCCGGTTGGTTAGCGATTGTAGTTTTACGATGGTGTGTGCGGTCGTATCGACCGCCAATACGCCCACCTCGTCCATGGGCGTCAATAAATCGACAACGTTTGCCGAAGCGATGTTGGCAAGGTCCATTTTGGTTTTGCCGCCCGAGGCAGGTGCCGTCATCGATCCAGATCGGTCAAGAACCAACATCATGGCAACCGAGGCCTTGCGAAACTCCTTTCGTAATTCCATCGATACCGGCAGGATCGGATCCAGAGCCGATTGATAATATCCACCCTGACCAAAACTTCTTTGCCCACCGGTTAGAAGCAGGCCGCCTTGGCTGGTTTTTACCCAATTTACTAACTCGGCAACGCCAATGTCGCCAATGAGTTGATGCGGAACGTTTTCAATGATTACGCCGCTGTAGTTTGACAGTGTAGCCAAGTCGAGCCGTATGCTGCCCGGCAATTTGGCTTCTGCAGATAGACCGCCCAGTTCCAAGAGGCCTTTTAGCGGCGACGGACTTTTTTCCGTCAAGATCAAAACCGGTTTGTTGCCGGTTGCTCGCACCAAAAACGAAGCCCGGTTATTTTCCGGCATCGGATCTTTGGTGTCGATGGAAGACTGGATATCAAAAACATATTGTCCCGTTTGCGGCGTTGGAAGAATATCACGCACGCGAATCGAACTGGTTCCGGCGGGAATGCTCTTGCGTCCCGAAGCAACCGGCTCGTCGCCGCGGTAAAGGGTGTAATTGACATCCTGAGGAAGGGGAGATTGAACCCAAGCGGTCACCATGAAAATTTCGTTGGGCTCGATATGAACAGGGTAGTCGAGGCTGACAATTCCCAAATCGTTGGTTTGTGATCGCGATAGCAAGCGGTAATCGATCGGGATTTTCCGGCTGGCAGAAATCGCAGCAAACGGCGCAGGGTTGCCATGCGTGTAATTGCCATCTGAAACCACCACGAAACGCTCCGGGGAACCTGGCGTCGAACTGAGCAAAGCCAATTCAAGAGCATCTGCCAATCGACTCGATTTGTTTCCAACTTCCTGAACAAGATCTTGACTGGATTCAATCGCGGACTTGTCGCCAAAGCTAACAATTCGTAGCTTCTGATTTTCCCTCTTTGATTCCAACAGCTCCTCGATCATTTTCTGTTGAATTTCTTTGGCCGGTATCGGCATCGACTCACTGCGATCGACGATCAGCGTCAATGTCCCCTCGCGAACCTCCTTTTTCAAAAGAGGATCGGCAATCGCAGTGATCAACGTGGCAAAAATCAAGACGCGAATGACGGCAAGTGTTCGGGTCGCAGCGGGGCGAAAAAACATGAGTGCCACAATTGGCAAAGCCAAAAGAAACCAGATTGGATGTGCAATGGTGGACATCGTTTTGAGTTAACTTTCGTGTTCGGTTTTTACAAAATGCTGGATCATCATTTCTATTTTGCCTGATGTTGAAACACAAAGGCTGTGATGAACAACCCGAATGCCAGCAAGCCCAGGAGCCAGGCGGCGGGTTGATAGATCGATCGGTAATTCACATCCAATTCACGCCAGTTATCGATTGTGGTGGTTTCTGCTTTTTGCAAGTTCGACTCTCGGGCGGAAAGTGGATAAAACGACCATTTCCATTCGGTTCTTTGTTGCTCTGTCTCCGAGTTCGTTTGGGAATTCACAATGTTTTCCTCACCGCTCTTTTTTTCGGAGTTTGCTTCTTTCGATGATGTTTCTGGTTCTGGAGTGGAACGCGAAGATTTGATTTTGGCACTCCAGATTCCACCTTGCATCATCTCGACCTGAGCCAACCCGTTGATGACCGGAATGATCTTGGTGTTTTGATCAGGTCCGGTCAATGAAATCGTCTCAGTATCCAGCGGGAATCGAGCGGATTGGGTGCTTTGCCAAGTATTCACAAACTCAGGACCGTGGGCATATTTTTTCCGCCACTCGATCAGATTGACGACCAACACAATCCAAGTCGGTTGCGATGAAGAAACGGTACTGTATTTCGGCTGTAAGTTTAGCTGAATTCGCCGACGCAATTGAGACAATTGATGATCGATAATTAGACGGGCCTGTCCCCCTCGAATTA
>Ga0115566_10002543_pt1 | contig 15011 bp, 12 predicted proteins | sample COGITO_mtgs_1204_3_FD_87173 | JGI IMG/M metagenome (GOLD analysis project Ga0115566, IMG submission 87173) | Pelagic marine microbial communities from North Sea - COGITO_mtgs_120405 | ecosystem: Environmental > Aquatic > Marine > Epipelagic | place: Germany:Helgoland, sampling site Kabeltonne...
CAGCTTGCGCGCCGGAATCAGCACAGCAGAAATACCGTGCGCGGCAAAACTATCGGCGATATCCGGCGCGCGCAGCAGGTTGATGGCTTGGCCGCGTCGCCGGATGTAGGCCTCCGGCGGTCGTTCGTAGAGCCCGTCAAATGGGCTCGCCGTCGGGTAATGGTTGCCGAAATCGACGAGGTGCAGGAAACGTGTTCGCGCTATCTGGATTGCGGCGAGTTTCGCAACCGTATCGTCAAGTGGGAAAACATGCTCGAGCACCGATTGCGACAGGACGATATCGACGGCGCCATCGATCGGCGCGGCTTCGAAACCGCAACGATGAATGGACAGGCGCGTGGCGAGCGCATCACGGAATGTCGCGAAATCCATGCGCGGCCCATAGAGCGCCACAAGATCGGCATGGAAAATACGAAGATAGGTATCGACCACCGAGGGGTCACGCAGGAGGGCGGGGTCCCATTCCGGCTCGGCGCTTTCGAAACTCGCCGCACCGCGGAAGATCGCCAGCGGACCAAAACCGGCCAGCGGACCACAGCCGATCTCGACCACCCTTTTGCCCTCGAAATCGAGCGGGCCCCACGGCTGGTGCTGCGCCGCGATGGCCTCCTGACGGGCAAGAAGTTCGGCGAAGCGGATACCGCGTGCATGCTTCGACGACGACATCAACTCGCTCGCCGTCCAGGTGGGTCCCCCGCGCAGGCCGGGCAGCCGGTGCCGCAAGATGCGCCATGTCTCGCGCGGCGTCAGTGACAGCAGATAGGAAAGGCGTGGCATGCGGCTTCGGGATTCTCTGGTTAGGTCAGACGAGGCAGTCATCGAGAAGGTTTTGGAACCGGGCGACCACTATCTCGATGTTATACGCAATGGGCAACAGATTGGGCTGCAGACATTCGGCGCGCGAGGCATCGGCGACCAGGCTGCCAATCCGCGCAACCAGGTCACTGTCAAACGGCGCGAGCCGGATCGCGTCTCCGGCCTTGTCTGCAACCTCGGCAAGACCACATTCCGGCGTCGCGAAAACGGGGGTTCCGAGCGCCAGCGCTTCGAGCGCGACATTCGGCAGCCCTTCCCAGCGCGACGGCATGACAAGCGCGTCCGCGCCGGCAAGATGGGGGGCGAGGTCGGCCTGAAATCCGGCCAGGCGAACGCGGTCATCAAGCCCCAGCGCGGCGATGCGGTTGGTCAGCGTCGCGCGATCGGGGCCTTCGCCGAAAATCGTGACCCTGCTGTCTGCCGGCAGCTGCGGAACAGCCTCGACCAGCCGGTCGAATCCCTTCTGGTCCGTCAGCCGGCCGGCTCCGACAAGACGCAACCCAGCACCCGCCTCACGCTGTGGCGACACCGCTGCAGCGCGCAACCCCTCGGTATCGACCAGGTTGGGAAGCAACCGGATCGACGTGCGGACCGCGGGTGCAATATCCGTAAGCTCATCGGCCACCGCCTGCGTCTGCGCAATGATCCGTGCCGCTCGCGGGTAGAGCCGTTTGTAGGGCTGCACGCGGCGCAGAAATCCGGGCAGAGACGCCAGCGATGCCGAGGGTGTGTTGGCCTCGCGCACGACGATGCGGGTGCGGCGCGGTAACAGCGGCGCGGCGGCGAGCAATGCCAGATTCATATAGGCGAGGGTGGAGACAACAACCGCCGGTCGCAGGCGACGCAACCGCCGCACGAACCAGGGAATCCCCGTAGCAAGGCGTGCGGCATTGCCGCGGTCCACGGTCACCCCATCGGGCAGCGGCAATGTCGCCGCACCGCCGACGACCAGAAGATGCGGCGTAAACCGGCTGCGATCCAGGTGCGACGCCAGCGTCAACATTACCTTTTGTGCACCGCCGCCGCCCAAGTCGGGCAGCAGAAAGACGACGGTCTGCGGCGCGGTCATCGCGGCGTCGGAGTATCCGGCCGGTTTTCGTCAGCCGGCATTCTTCGCAACCAGATAATTGTCGAGCGCGAGATATTCGAGGCCGGACAAACGCAACACGCGCAACGCATCGGCGGGACCGTAGACTATCGGTTCGCCATGAAGATTGAACGAGGTGTTCATGATGGCGCCTCGGCCGGTGCGCTTGCGGTACTCGGCAATCACAGCGTGGTAGTCCGGGTTGGCGACGCGGGTCACCACCTGCGGCCGGATCGTGTGGTCCTTGGGGTGCGACGCCGCGCTGATGTCCGGGTAACGGTCCTCCGTCGCCGGAAAGGCGAAAGTCATGAATTGCGGCGCGATGCCTTTCGGGTCGGCGAAATACTCCGCCGCCGCCTCCTCCATGATGCTGGGCGCAAACGGCATCCAGAAATCACGCATCTTGATCATGGCGTTGATCGTATCGACACGGGCGAAATTGTCGGCCGGCGACAGGATGCTGCGATTGCCGAGCGCGCGCGCCCCCCACTCCATGCGACCCCGGCAAGATGCGACGATCTCGCCGTTGGCGAGAAGTTCGGCAATCGCGCCGTTCATGTCGTCTGGCTGCGTGATCGTCAGCGACGACAGCTTGGCCGCCTCGTCGATCGCGGTCTCTTCCTCGTCACTGCGCGAACCACCGAAGTAAAGGTTCGGCAGGATACTAGCCTCGAAAGAATCGCTGGCGTTGTTCTGGTGATAGTGATGCAGCGCCGCACCGATCGACAGCGATTCGTCGCCGGCGCTCGGCATGACATACATCGAGCTGACTTCGGGCATCTCGGCGATCAGCATGTTCGCCTTGACGTTCATGAACACACCGCCGCCACAAACAAGATCGGAAATGCCGGCGCTCGCGATGCAGCCACGCACCCAGGCAACCAGCATCTCCTCGGTAAAGAGCTGCACCGCCCCGGCGATCGTATCGAAGCGCACACGCTCGAAATGCTCCCGCAAATAGTCGTAGCAGTAGTTGGTCGACAACTCGCTGGCGAGCTCAAACCGGAGCCCGTCCTCCGAGAGTCTCAGGAGCTTCCGCAGCGGCTCCGCCGCCTGGTCGGAACGCTCGGGGTCGGCATATGGGGCCAGGCCCATCAGCTTGTACTCATGCTCCCATGGCGTCATCCCCATCATGTAGGTGACACGCGAGTAGATTTTGCCGAGCGATGCATGCCGGTCCGTCTCGGCGATACGATCGATCGACGAGCCTTCGCAGATCGAGACCGTGGCGCAAAGATTATCTCCCGCGCCATCGCAGGTAAGTCCGAGCGCGCGCTGACCGGGTTTGATGTTCGGTGCCGTATAGTAAGCGGCAGTGAGATGCGCGAGGTGGTGCTCAACAAAACTGACCTTGTCCGCCGCAACACCAAGATGGTCGACAACGTCTTCGATGCGTTCACTGCGGCGGATATCCAGCATCTTCCGCGCATAATCCTTGGGCCGCGCGGCGTCGGCGCGCTGCTCTTTCATACCGACCGGATACCAGCGCGTAATGTCCTCGAGATGCGAGCTCGCATGCATGAAGTTGGAGGCGTAGACGACGGCGTCCAGTTCGCCGGCATCAATGCCGCCGATCGCCAGCACATCCTCGATTGATCGACGCGGATAGCCGATATCGTTCTTCGTGCGCGACAGCCGCTCCTCATTGACCGAGGCGATGACGGCGCCATCGCAGATGAGAGAGGCGCCGCAATTGTGGCCGTCGTGAATACCTAGAATCCAGATCGACATGGTCATCCGTTTGTTGGTTCGGTGGAATCGTCGGGCGAAGCGCGCCGCGCAGCCCGGTAGGGTTCGCAATTGTCCACGAGCGCCTGCATTAATACAGTGTCGCGCCTCGCGCGGAAACCGTCGAGTGCGGCTACAGGATCGACTGCGGTGTCGCGGTCCCACCAGATCGGGTGGGTTAGAAGTTGTAACGCGCGGCCTTCGCCGATGGCCGCGTGATTGAGCGGGTGGCCATGATGCCAGGCCCCACGGCTGTCCGAGCAATAGCCGATATCGTGAAAATAGCCCGGCTGGTAGCTGTGTGACCGGCCGGCGATATCGTCGGGTCGTCCGAGCAGGGCTCTCGATGGCCGGTGGAAACTGATCATTTCAACCGGTCGGCCGGTCAGCGCGGTGAGTGCCGCGCATTCTTCCGTCGCAGCATGGTCGAGCGCGGCGACATCGTCGGAATAGAGCGACGCATCGAGATGCAGGCCGATCTTATGTCCCAGGCCGGCGATACCATCGAGCTGTCGGCGCCCTTGGTCGGACCAGGGGTTGTACATCTCGGTCCGCAACAGAACGAAATAATACGCCACCGCCCCCAGCTCGGCCTCGATCTCGGCAATCGTGACCGCCGCATCAATCGACATATCGAGGTCGTGGCGCAGCACCAGGTGCCGCTCATCCGGTACGACGGCACTATAGTCGACCGTGCTGTAGCCCCGCTCGAGCAGGCCGGCGACCAGAGCGCGATAACCTTCGCGCGTGAAGTCGGCGGCACTCACCGGACAGCCTCCGCCGCCTGCGTCCCGCCGAGCACCGAATGGTAGATCGCCGCCACATCGCGCGCGCGTGCCTCGCCCGCAAAGAGCTTCCGCGCCTTCTGTTGATTCGCCTCGCGCATGGCCTGGCACATGTCGGGGGAATCGGCGAGCGCCACCAGGTGATCGGCCATGCGGTCGGCGTCAAAATTCTCGTCAATGAACCCGTTCACACCATCGGTAACGAAATCCTGAAAAGTGCCGAGCGTCAGCACCGGTATGCCGGCGGCGAGCGCCTCGATGATATCGCGGCCCCAAGGGTTTGCCTGACGGGTCAGCTTGATCAACGCGTCACAGGTCGCGAGCGCGCGCTCGGGTTCGCCGACATGACCGGGGAAATAGACTATGCCATCCAGCCCCGCCTGGTCCACGCGTGACACGATCGACGCATAGTAAGGCGCCGCGCGTCCGGTCAGGGCGTTGGTCAGAGCGGGCTGACCACACAGGTAGAAAGCAAACCGCGTCTCGCCCCGCCGCTGCAGGGCTTCGGCAACATCGACGATGCGGTCGACGCCGCGCGACGGCGAGAAGTTGGTCAGCGACAAGACCCGAAACCGTTCGGGGGGATCCGTCAGCTCTGCCAACGGACGCGTAACCCCATCGGGCATCGGGATGATATTGTGCACGACACTGGTTCGTTCCTTGTCAAACCGATTGCCCGACAACCACTGGAAATGTGTCCGGTTCGGCTCCGTTATGAAGATGACATGGCTAGCGGCCCGGGCCATCAGTCGGTGCACACGGCGCGCAAACCATCCGGGCGTCAGCAGCGTCCGCACATGCCCGATCCAGGGCAAGTCGTAGCGTTTGGCGATGAACGCACCGGTCACGGCGAGGCTCTCATGGTTGATGTGCAGGAGACGAATATCGCGTTCCGCGACAATAGGTTCGAGGCGACGCAACAGGGCCCGCAGCCCCCGTAGTTTCCATGCATACAGCATGAAGGCGATCGCGTTCTTGCGGTCGCCCGGCCGAAAGGACGGAATTTCCGGCATGACCCGGCAATCGACACCGATCGCACGATAGCGTTCCTCCACAGGACCGGGCTTACGAAGCAGAACGACCGGTTCGAAAACGCTGCGGTCGAGTGATTCAACAAGGTAATAAAGCGACCGTGACGAACCGCCCCAGCCGCCCTCGACATCGAGATAGAGCACACCGATACGACCGGCGAACGGATCGCTGCCGTTCGCTTGAGAGCATGGCGCTGCAGCGATCGCGTGCTCAGGCATCGCGTTTGAAGCGCGCCGGAACGCCCATGACCACGGTACGCGCGGAAACATCGCTAGTCACCACCGCACCCATACCGACCGTGGCACCGTCACCGATCGACAGTCCCTGACGGATCGCGGCGCTTTGGCCGATCCAGCAACCGGTCCCGATGTTGACGCGGGCGCTGATGTCGCAATGCGCGGTGACCGTGCTGCGCGCGCCCACCCGCACCTCGTTGCCGAGATGTGCGAGATCGTTGATCCGCGCAAAATCGTCGAGCACCGTGTCGCGAAACGTACCGCGCGAGATAACGCAATTGTTGCCGATCTCGACACCGTCCCCGATCACGACACCACCGAAACAGGGAAAGCGGATCGCTTGCGCCCGGGCATGGTCGTCGTCGGAAAACCCGAAACTGAACGCATTTTCACCGATCACACTGCCATTGAGGATGGACACATTGCGGCCGACCGTAACCTGGTTACGGAGCACGACATTGGCGCTGAGGCGCGTACCGTCACCAATGCTGACATTCCCCTCAAGCACACAACCGGGGCCGATCGTGGCCGTCGGCGCAACAACGACACCAGGGCCGATATTCGCCGCGGGAGAAATTCCCGGCTCGGGGCCGTCGCCGATGATATCGAAGAGCCGACAGAAATCGAATTTCGGATTGGCGCTGACGATAACGGCCGCGCCCGCCGCGCGTAAATCTTGCCGCATCGCCTCGGTGGCGATGACAACACAGCCTGTCGGCAGCGGCGGCCGTGAACCATCCGGCAAACGGCCGGCGAAACATAGTACGGCACCTTCGTCGGGCGGGAATGGTGCAACGCCGGACACGACCACATCGTCACCATCCAGCGACAGGCCCAGATGATTGGCAATGTCATGCGCCGTGAGGGGTTCAATGTCACGTTTCATCGCGGAAACCATGGTGACGGTTCGTTCGTCACCGCGTCCATATATTTGCGGATGTGGAAGGCAATGGCACCCAGCGGGCCAAGCTCGCTGTTAACCACGTCACAATAACGCCAGGTCGCAAACGCACAGAGCGGCTGCATCCAATAGGTGAAATAACGCCGTTCGAACGCGTGCCAGCGTTCAGCGCCCAGCGGGGCATGCAAAATCTTGGCGATCTGTCGCACGACCATCAAGGAGACCGGTCGGACGCGCATCGGATTGACGGGGATGTCACGCCACACACCGCCCCAGTTGTCCCGCTCGAGCACCTCGCGGTAGAGGGATTGATTGGTCTTCGCCGACAATGGGGCACGCTCCCAGAAATCCAGACATGAGCGCTGCCATAGGGGCAGGCGCCAATCGAGATCAAGATACTCATAGAGCCGCTGCCCGTTGATCACATACTTGGCCTGGCGGTCGATGAACTCGCCATACTCATAGACCCCGTAATCGCGGTCCGGATTTTCTGGGAGCCCGCCGGCTGCCGTGATCTCCGCCGTCAGGAGGGACCGGATACGCGCCATCCGCGCATCGATTGCGAGCCCCGACCAATGTTTGAACTGCTTGGCGACAAGGGCATCAAGGATTCGCGTCATTCGCGCGTCTTCCGAACCGCCGGGATGTCCGATCAGCGATTTCGGGATGTGGTTGCCCGAGGTGAAGTCGCCGGACTGACCGTTGACGACAACTGTGTCCGCGGGCAGGTCACCACGTTCGCGCAGCGTGGTCAGTGCGAGATAATCCTGCGGGAACGGGATGGACGTAAAGCTGTCGGCATAAGCCTCGTAGGATCGATGATCGTCGCTGGCCCAACCTGCGCGAACCGTCCGGTTCGTGTAGGGCACAAACGACCAGCGATAGCCGAGACGCCGCGCGATCTGCCGGCTGACGACCGCCTCGCGGTTGCCGACCCGGCCATAAGCGATACAATGCACATTGTCATAGCCCGCCGCAGCGAGACCGGAAGCGAGCAGGCGCGAATCCAGACCGGCCGAGAGTGGTACGAGAATGGGCCGGCCGGCCGCGTCAGTAATCAGCCGCTCGATCAGGTCTTCGTGCAGCTGCGATAGTGTCGCGGCGAGCTCGTCCGGATCGGTTTCCGTCGGCTGATCCGGCCGCCAGCGATGATAGGTCTCGACCGCGCAGGGCGTGCCGGGCGCCGACAGCAGGAACGTCCCGGGCGTCAGTTGCCGGATCGCGCCATACAGCGTCCCGGCGCCAATGGTGAAACCGCCCATGGCGAAAGCGTCGCCCTGGGCCGGATCGATATCGTCGGGGCCAAGACCGAGCGCGGCGCGCAACCTCGGTCCGTCATGGGTCACATGAATGACGTCGTCGCGTTGTGCCCAGAGAAGGGGTGACGAACGCACCGGATCGACCGCGGCGAGAGACCAGTCGGGGCCTGTCAGCATCAGCGCGAAATGCCCATCGAGCGCATCGAGCCAGCCGGCGATATCTGTGCGTGACAGCGCGGCGGCCTGGTTGGCGAGAACCTCGGCCGAACGGCCGCGCACATGGCCGCGGAACCAGAAGACCCTGTCACCGGCAGACAGGCGCCGCCAGCCAAAGCGCTCCGACAAGAGCGGTTCCACGGTCGGTGCGCGAGACGGGGCCGGAAACGCGGTCATGGACTGTCAGTCGGCAGCAAGATTCAAACGCAGGTCACGCAACGAGATACCCTGGGTGTTGAGAATCTTCGAGAGCGTCTTGTGGCCTGTATCGGCCAGGATGTCGCGCACCTCGCGCCGTTTCGTCGATTCAACAAAGACGAAATCGCGGGCGCCTTCCGTAAACTCGAAGACCGTCGCATTCTCTGGATCGAACTCCAGGTAGTTCTGCGGCAAGGTGACTGTGACGGTACCTATTTCCTCGCTCAGGGGCGGGAATTGGGCAAAACAATAGTCGGCGACCACCCTCAAAAGTTGGTCAGGCACAACACCCGTCTCGCGCACGGCAGCCTCGAAATGCACGTCGAATGCGGCCTTCGCGTCGCGCAGCAGAACGACGCTAAACATGATGTTGAGCTTCTCAAACTCCTGCTCGGTCAGGCGCCGAAAGTTTGCTTCGTCTGCAAAATAGCTCTGTATCTCCTCGACGCCATCGAACCACTCATCGCGCGAGTAACGGTCGAGCTGCTCGAGGAAGGCAGACGTCTCGGAGTGCGCCGGCATCGCGGCGCGTGCCAGCACGCGCTCGAGGATATCGACGGGATCGGCACCATAGGCCAGCGCCACTTTCAGGAGCGCCTTGTAGACCTCAATGTTCCAGGCGAAATCTACAAAGAAATGTAGCTTGCGGAGGTGGAACAACTCTTCTTGGCTCATTGTGTTGGTGGACCGAAGGCTTTCTTCATATTCGAAGGTGCGGATTTCGTGACCGTCCGGGTCTCGGTAGACCCCTGCGTCGCCATGTATCAGCCGGTATCGCGTGCGGAACGCAAAATCCTCGCGCACCTTCGGATCGTTGGTTTCCGCACCGGCGAGGAGCCGCATGTTGTGATTTTGAATGATGTCCACGCCCAGCCGCATCAGCTCGCCGAGCGCCGCCAGGTGGCTTGCCATGGTCTCGCCGGGCAGCGGTACGATCAGATCGGAATAGGTCCGGGACCCGATGCGGTGGAACTTCTGCTGGTACTCTGCGTAGGTGTCGAGCGAGATATTGTCGCGTTTAATGTTGCTTAACACCTCGGGATCCAAGCTCTGTACGGCCATGACCGGCACTGTCATGTCGCCTAGGATCTCGCCGATCTCAAGATTCCGCTCCGTCGCGTTCTTGGCGAGCCAGATATGACACTTCTGTGGGTGCCCGTACTCGTCGTGCACGGCACGGATCGCGTTCGCAAGTTCCACGTCGCGTTTGAGGATGCCGAAGTTAGCGTCGCAGACAATCCAGTTGCGTGCATTCGAACGAGTGCCAACATACTTGATTTCCGACAGCGCCTGATCCAGGTCCATCCGGCGAACCAAGTCCTTCGACGCCGATCCCCATGCGCAGAAGGTACATTTGAAGGGGCAACCGCGGTTGGTCTCCAACAGCGGAATCATATCGCGGGCGAGAAACTCGTCGAGGTAGCCCGCAAGGTAGGGAGAGGGGATGTCGTCAATGATCTTCTTGAGGGTCCGCTCACCGGTCTCGCGGAGAACCCCGTCCTGCAGATGTACGATGTTTGAAGGCAGCGCGGCGATATCCTGTGCACTATCGCGCCACCAAGCGACGATCTCGGCGAAGGGTTGCTCACCGCCGTCAATGATCAGGTAGTCGAGATACGCATGGCGCTTCAGGAACCGTGTGCGGTTCCCCTTGTCGACGTCGACATTGGGTCCGCCAGCGACGATCAATGCGTCCGGCGCCATTTCGCGTACATGGGTCCCGATCGCAAGGTTGAGTTCTTCGTTCCAGCCATAGTTGGCGAACCCAATGATATCTGGCGCCGCCGTGTGGACTGCGGCCATGAACGCCTCGGGATGCTTGAAGAGTTCAATGGAGACTGCATTGCCGAACTGCTGGCACGCATAGGCCTTAATGTACCCGATGCCCAGGGGGATCGGGATCGAGCGATCATCGACCGAATATGTGTGGGCGAGGTCAGCGAGATAGATGCGGATGGGCTTTGTCATATTGTCCCGTTAGTCGAATTTAACTGCGTTCTGCAGCTTTGGATCCAAGAAACAATCGGCGAAATACGGTGGGGTCGACTATCGCCGGCCCCGCGCAGATGGCCGCTTCCAGGTCCGCGTTCGAAATAACGGGCCTGTTTCTGTCATCATAACTTGCCCGCACGAAGCTGCAGCGTGCTGAAATCGCATCGCGGAGCGAGGGGTTGAACCGCATGGTGCCATGGTCGACAAGGACGATCGGACGATCGGTGCACAAGCCGACCGCGAGCGTCGTCGTTGCCGGAAAATCATAGATAATCACATCGGCATCGGCGACTGCGTGTTCGAACGGTGCCGTTGCAACACGTACGCCACGCGTGGGGTCCAGTTCGGGTGGCGGACGGTAGCCGCCCGGGTGCGGCTTGCAGACCAGGTCGATCGGCAGCGCCTTAAGTTGCTCAATGAATCGCGTCTGCCAGTCCAGATACAGGGGCCCCGCCAATACCGGCGGACTTGCCTGGAACATGCCGTAGAAGACGGACGAGACATACATGGCCCGGCGACGTTTAGAAGGTGCCGTGCTTCGCTTAAACGCCGGCGCGCCGACATCAAGACCAGGGTCTCCCGTCGCGCCCTCAAGGGTGCACGCGGCCAGCGGCCGGACACGATCTCGTGCCGCACGCATTTCGGGTGCGTCTGCGACTTCCCGTGTTGGCACAACGTACCGGGTCGAGACCGAAAGTTCGTTAAGCGCGATGTAGTCGGGCGGATGCAGTAACACGAACGAGCCACCATGATCGCACCTCGTGACGTCGCCGCCACGGCGCATGATTTCCAGCCCCAAAGCACGCGACATCCGCTTGTTTCCGGTGCCTGTGAAGAGCCGGGCGGGCAACCGGCGGACGCCGCGTAACCGACCGAGAAGTTCGGCTGCGTCGGCATAAGATTCGGCGAGGACCGGCCGCAGCGTAGCCTTCAGCCGACCCGTGATGTCATCGTCAAGGGAGACACCCGCCGTAAGTACGCTCGTCATATGCGTGGCGAGGCCAACGGGATCAATGCGGCCAATGAAGGCGCTGTCGGGAGTTGCGCGAGTATAGGAGAAATCCTCATCGTAAGCGTTGCGCACCGCGTCGGGAGTGCCTCGCAGGTGGGTGCGCAGCAGAGAATTGTGAGTCAGCGCCACACCGCTCGGAAACAACATCGCACGCGGCAGTCGGGCCGTTGATGTCCAGCTTCGCGTGCGGGCGAGACGCCGGGGCCAAAGCCACCGAGTGCCCACCTTCGGCTGCGCGATCGGCCGCAGGGTGGGCGGCACCTTGTCTCCTCCGTCTGCCAGGAAATCGATCAGATCATCACCAACGAGACGTTGCCCGCTTTGCCGTGCGGCAGCCGTCAGGAGCGCGTACTGCAAGAGCGCGAGGACAGGCATCGCGCGTCGTCCAAGCAGAAGGATGCTACGCAACTCGTGGTCGGGCTGGGCGATGGTCGCGTCGACATAGCGCCGATAGAAAGCAGCCATCTCGTCAATGATCTCGGGAAACGCCAGCGGCCAGCGGAAGTCGGCGCGCGTTGCGTTATCGGTTGCGACCCACGCCTCTGGTGTACCGGGGATCACGACACCGGATGTCATTAATGCGGCCTGGGTCATGGCTTGCGAAACAGCCACCAGGTCAAATCGTCGAGACCGGTCGCGCGTTTCCAGAAGAACCCATAATCGACGAGTTCGAGGTCGGCGAAATTGTTCAGCCAGAAACCGCCGAAATCGCGTTTCCACAGGAACCCCGTATGGCCGCGATACTCCATCTCCACCGGGACCGGATTGAAATATTCGGCGCAGGCGATGTAGCGGCCACTGACCCGATACATCTCACGGCAGGCCGGCAGCAAATCGTCCGGCGCGATATGGATCAGCACGCCGCTGGTGAACACCATGTCGATGCTCGCATCGTCGAACGGTAACGCCGCCGCCGTACCATCTACGACATGTTCGGGTGGTAGCGCGCCACAGGTGGACAGAATTTCGCGAGCCTTGGTACCCGGCTCGACTGCGTGCAGGTCGGCCTGCGAGAACGAAGCCAGCGCGCGCATGTTGAGGCCTATATTGGCACCGACCTCGAGGATCGAGCGCGGCGGTTCGGGCAGCGGGTCGAGAATGCGGCGCCACATGGCGATGCGGCTGTCGAGAACCTCGGTGCTGGCATCGTTGCGGTTGGCATAATCATCTCCGAACGCACCGCGCCAGAAGGAAACCTGATCGTTTATTCCAGTCATGCGGCACCCTGCTTCAGTATTTTGTATATCGCCTCGGCTCGCATCCAGTCCTCTTCGGTATCGATGTCATGGGCGCGCCAGCGCTCGAAAACGACGCCACGCGAATGTTCGGTTAGCAGTGCCGGTGCGTCGAGGAGACCGGCGACGGGCACCCAGTAGAACTGGCCGGCATCGTGAAAGGTTTCCGGCAGATCCTGGCTGCGGGTATCGCGATTCTCCGGCCAGACCATCGTCAGACTGCCGTCAGGCTGGCGCTCCATGGCGCGCCAGATCGGCGCGGCGAAGCCGGTCACCGCAAACACCGATGCCGCCCCGCTGGTTGTGGCGAGGCTCAAGCCGGCGCGCAGGTCGTCGGGGGTCGTAAACGGTGTCGCCGGATAGAGGCAGCAGGCATAATCGTAATGCTCGCGTGCGGCGATCGCCTCGAGCGCGTGCTCCAACACGGCCGCCGTCGTCGCGTGATCATTGGCCAGCTCAGCCGGGCGCTCGAACGGGACTTCGGCACCGGCGTTTTCCGCGATGCCCGCGATCTCGGCCGAATCCGTGCTCACCACAATGCGGGCGAAGAGCCCGGAAGAGCGGGCCAGGTCGATCGCATACTCGATCAGCGGCCGGCCAGCAAAGGGCCGGATATTCTTGTTCGGAATCCGTTTGCTGCCGCCGCGCGCGGGAATGATCGCGACGCACCGGTCCGTATCGACAGCCGGCATGCTCATCCCCCCTTGACCATCTCGACGTTATCGCGGGCCTCGTGCTGAACCCGATAGCCGCCGCCTTCGAACAGCGCAAGCGATGCGGTGTTACCGATGAGGACCCGCGCGATGAGGGGCTCGCCCGGCCAGCGCGTTGCGCATGTCGCGGCCAGTTGGTCGAGAATTTCTGCTCCGGCGCCGCGACGCCGCGCCTCGGCAGCAACGTAGATGTCGACATGAAGCCGGCCATCATCGCGCCGTTCCGCACGTACTTGGCCAATTGCCTGCCCGTTTTTCTCTGCAATCCAGATTCCGCAATCGCACGACGACAACCGCGCCTCAAACCAGGCACGGTGCGTATCCCAGGCAACGGGCGCGACCGTGTCGAGCTTGCCGGCCAGGCTTTCGGGCTGGTTCAGCCAGTCGAACAACAGACGCGCGTCATCCGCTTCGGCCGGGCGAAGCGAGACAATCGAATTCGCAGACGCTGCCGGCGAAATCATCCCAGAAGGTCCCACGACATCGGCGTGCCCCGCAGAACGTCCTGATTGACCGTCTTGCCGAGCAGGATATCGTAATATTTGGGCGGCAGGCCGAAGCCGGGTCGAATGGCTCGAAAGTTCGCTTCGCTCAACGTTTCGCCCACTTCCATGTCCTCGACGATATACAGAGAGCGCCGGAATTGGGCGTTCCCCTTCTCTGCATTGCTCTTGTCGTAACGAACGGTCCCGAGCGAACGCCAGGCACGTTCGGCGTTCTCGCACAGGGCACGAAACTCGTCGGGTTCCATGGAGAACGCGGAGTCGGGGCCTCCGTCGGCCCGGCTCAGTGTAATGTGCTTCTCGATAATGCTGGCGCCCAGCGCGACCCCGGCGACCGCTGTGCCGATCCCGGGTGTGTGGTCCGACAATCCGGTGACCAGACCAAAGGCCTCGGCCAGGTGCGGAAGCGTCCTCAGATCGGCCTCTTCGGGCGGGGTCGGATATCCGCTAGTGCAGTGGAGCAGTGCGATGTCGCGCGCGCCGGCGGCTTGGGCGGCGGCGACGGCTTCTGAAATCTCTCCGAGGTCTGCAATGCCCGTCGACATGATCATCGGTCTTCCCAGGGCCGCGCATTTGCGGATAAGCGGCAGGTCCACCAGCTCGAAGGAAGCGATCTTGTAGGCTGGCGCATCCAACGATTCCAGAAGATCGATCGCGGTTGCGTCGAACGGGCTCGAGAAGACGATTAAACCGAGTTCGCGCCCATACTCAAACAACGCCTTATGCCACTCCCACGGAGTGTGAGCTTCGCGATACAGGTCGTGGAGCGTGCGACCGTTCCACAGGCCGCCCTCGATCGTGAAGCCCGGACCGCCGTGTTCGATGGTCATGGTGTCGGCGGTGTAGGTCTGGAGCTTGACCGCATCGGCGCCAGCGTCCTTCGCCGCCCGCATCGTCTCCAAAGCCCGATCGAGGCGACCATTGTGGTTGGCCGAAAGCTCGGCGATCACGAACGGAGGGTGCCCCGGACCGATCGGGTGTCCCGCGATTTCCATGGTTTTTTTCATCGGTCGATTTCCCTCACAACCCAGAAGGCTTCGGCGGCGGCAAGCCCGGCGCTTGCACCACGAACACGGGCGAGCGCGTCGACGGCTTCGTTCGAGCGGGCGTGGGGAAAATCGCGCATTTCGATATCGTAGCAGTCGAGTGCCGCCCGCTTGCGGTCGAGCTGCGCGACGATGTCCACGAAACGAACGGGCGGTGATCCCGCATCAGTGTGGAGCGCCCATTCGGTGCTGGAGACAGTCTCGAAGGCGTAGATCGCATGCACGCAAGAACCCGGCAGTGGTCGGCAAGCG
>Ga0115566_10002552_pt1 | contig 14963 bp, 10 predicted proteins | sample COGITO_mtgs_1204_3_FD_87173 | JGI IMG/M metagenome (GOLD analysis project Ga0115566, IMG submission 87173) | Pelagic marine microbial communities from North Sea - COGITO_mtgs_120405 | ecosystem: Environmental > Aquatic > Marine > Epipelagic | place: Germany:Helgoland, sampling site Kabeltonne...
CGCTTTACGCCGCTTTCGCTTTTTCCGCTAGCACCGCCGTAAGCCGTTTATCGAATGCTGCAAGTAAATGCTCGGGCAATCGAATCCGAATGCTTAGATACCAATAATTGTGACGTGCAAAATGCGTCACCTTCACGGCGTCTTTTTCAGTCATTACTATCGGCTGGATATCATCAAGGCCGAGCGCGTCAAAGTCGGCTTTTTCAAACCAGTGATGGTCAGTAAAACTATGCCTTAGTACCTTATGCGGCAAATTATCTAGCATTTGATAGAAACGTTCGGGATTACCTAAGCCCGACACAGCCTGCAAGCGACTACCCATCTTAAATGGCGCACCGGCAAAGGGCCTGCGTTCACCACTTACAATATTAACAAAACAATCCGGCTCAACCGTAACCGAGAATCCCTCTGCGGGTTCGCGACTACCGAGCATGCGCGCATCGCACGAGTTGGACTCAACCGATTTCGCAGGCACAGAGCTAGGCCATGTCACCCCGTTGCTAAGCAGTGACGCGCGCAACTCACCGGCAGACACTTTCGATCCGTTGACAATAATCAGGTCAGCATCGCCTAAACGGCTAAGCGGTTCCCGTAATGGTCCTGCAGGCAAACAAAACTCATTGCCAAATTTTCTCTCTCCGTCCACGACTATTAACTCGATATCTCGCGCCATCGCATAGTGTTGCAAGCCATCATCACTGAGGACAACATCAATCGCATGCTCACCCAATAAGGTCTCAATAGCAGCGACGCGATCAGGGTCGATTACGACAGGACATCCGCAGTGTTTGGCAATGAGCAGCGCCTCGTCACCCGACTCCTCGACCGCTGTCGCACCTGTCACTGCGACAGGGAAAATTGCAGCTTTGCTGCCATAGCCGCGACTGACAACTCCCGGCTTAAATCCTTTTTTCTGCAAATGCGTTACAAGCGCAATGAGCAGAGGCGTCTTACCGGTTCCACCAACGCTAATATTGCCCACAACGATAACCGGCACAGGCCAAGGCTTTGCTTTAGCTGCAAGCTGGCTTCTCCTTCTGGCGGATAGACGTTTAAAAAGCGCATGCAGCGGCCACAAGAAATACAGCCAAAGCGCCTTGCTGTACCAAGCTCGCTCCATCAGTCTCATTGGGTTTTCTCGATCGGTTCACGCGTGGCGATACTCAAGCTTGCAAATCCGGCACGCCCGATAGCCTCCATCGCAGTGACGACCGATTGGTGCTGCACTTCAGCGTCTGCCACTAGCACCACCAAAAGGGATGTATCGCCGCCGGATTCAAGCTCGAGCCCACGCACGAGACTGTCCACTTCAGCATTCACAAGGCGACGTCCGTTGATCGCATACCCGCCCTCCTTGTCGACTAACACTTCAATCGATTCGGTCGCGTTTTCAGCGCTGCCTGATGCCTCTGGCAAAGACACTAGGAGTCGCGTCTCGCGGCTAAAACTAGTTGTAACCATAAAAAAGATAAGCAACAGAAAAACGATGTCTATTAACGGCGTCAAATTTAACGCCGGCAGCTCGCGCCGAACTTGCTTAAACTTCACGCGCCGCTGCTCCTTAACTCTACCGTTTTGTCGCTGTGTAATGCGTCGACAAGCTTAAGTGATTCTTGCTCGAGACCTAATACTAACGCATCAACCTTGCGCAGAAAAAACCTATGCGCCGCATAGGCAGGAATAGCGACACAGAGCCCTGCTGCGGTTGAAACCAACGCTTCTGAAATACCACCCGCCAGTGCATTCGCATCACCTGTGCCAACAACCATTATCTGGCCAAATACACGAATCATACCGACCACTGTACCTAGCAATCCCAACAACGGCGTCACCGCGGCTATTGTGCCGAGAGTTTCGAGATACCGTTCTAGTTCATGCACAATCTGAGCGGCAGTTAACTCGATGGATTCGATCATCGCAGCACGACCAAACTTGCTATTAGACAAGCCAACAACCAAAAGCCGCCCTAATGGAGAAGCTCGCCTGACTTCTCTCAAGCGCGAGGAATCGAGCTGCCCGTTCTTAATCCAGGTCCAAACCTGCGCGAGCGCGTACTTAGGCATCACCCTCGCCGTGCTGAGTGTCCATGCTCTCTCTATAACAATCGCAATGGCAATAACAGAACAGAGCAAGATCGGCAGCATCAAAAGTCCGCCTGAGTTAAGTATGTCGAACACTGTGTGGGCTCCTAAGCTTAGAGGTGACAGCCTCGCGGCGGCCCTATCAGCTGCGTCGCTTGGCTAGGCATTTAGGGTTCTAATCTTAGCATAGGCATCAGGGTATGGGTCTCCAATAGCGCCGGTTTGTCAGCCGATAGGCGCGCGATTGCGACACCACTCCCCTCTCATCTAGTCTGACGCTTAGCATCCCCGTTACAGCGGTGTTGAAAACGGGTGTCTCTAAGATTTCATACCGTCGGAGCACTTCAGGGTGTGGGTGTCCGAACGAATTTTTGTAACCGGCTGCAACGATAACTATCTCAGGGTCCACCCGCTTTAGCAGCGCTTAGGATGACGACGTTTTGCTGCCATGATGCGGTGCGACCATAACCGTTGCTCGCAGCTGCTCTTGGTAGCGCAGAGCCAAACTTGCCTCCTCGGCCCGTTCGATATCGCCGGTTAGCAGCACCGCTGCCTCGCCCAAAGTGGCTTTAAGTACACAAGACTGCGAATTCCGCGAATTCTGGGAGCCTCGCATGCCCCCCAAAGACTCACCTACAGCCTGTGACACCGGGTTAAGGTAAGAAAAGACTACACCATCCCAGCGCCATGAATCGCCACGACGACACGGGCGTGCATCCATTGCTCTAGCACCGAGATGGCCTTGAAAGGTGGAGAAGTTCTCAGCGTATCCGCCTACATGAATGTCCGTTACGGCAACCGAGCGAAGAACGCCCGCTGCACCGCCAGCATGATCGTTGTCGGCGTGGCTTATAACGAGCCTATCTAGCCGTTTTATCCCTAATACTCTCAGCGCTGGTCGAATCACTGCGCTTCCCATTTCAAACTCTGCACTGAGGCTCGCGCCGGTGTCGTACAAAAGTGCGTGACAATTTGTTCTTATAATCAGCGCCAATCCTTGCCCCACGTCCAACTGATCTAGCCGAAGAGACGGCTGAGCCTGATTACATTCGCCTGCCTGAGCCTCAGAGCGCCAGTCGAGATTATTAAGAGCAAGCATGACTGTCCACATTCCACAGACACAGCGAGCACGCCAGCCAATTGGAACAAGACACGCACAGAGACAGACAAACGCCAGAAGGTAAGAGGCAATAGATGGGGTGACTTGGGGTTCCCAGAGTAAATTTAATTCGGCGCCTACTGCCAATAGGCGCACTAACTGATCGCAGAGAAAATCAGCAATGACAATCGCACCCAAAGCGCTTTGTCCCAGTAGAGCCACATCTAACACAGCTAGTAATGAGGCCGGCAGCAATGCAAGCGTGAGAAAAGGAATCGCGAGCAAATTAATTATTGGCGCAAGCAGAGAAATCCTCACGCCAAAGACGAGCAGAGGGAGAATGAGTCCTAGCGTGACAACAATTTGAGGAAACGCGAATTGCCTCGCGCGCGCAGAAAACCTGGAGAGAAGCTGCGTGTCATTACCGCTTTCCTCAAGCGGCGCACGCTGAGGTGGCGCAGCAAAGAGAACTAACACAGAAACCGCAACGAAACTAAGCCAAAAGCCTGAGCCGGTTGCGGCAAGCGGAGAAAGAACAAGAACAAAAGTCAGCGCAAACAGCAGCCCTGTGATAACACCGAAGCGTCGCGAGGAAAGCCTCGAAACCGCGAATACCGTAAGCATTGCAACGGCGCGCTGCGTAGGTAGACTCCAGCCCGTAAATAGGGCAAACCCGGCTGTGCCAAGCAAGCTAAACCAGAGGCAAAATTTTATGCAGTGAGGCGCACGGGAAGCGGCGGTGGGCAAACAAACGAGACAGATTCGCCATAACCCCCGCGACACCATCACTAAGAACATAGCGATCATCCCGACATGAAGACCTGACACTACGAGAAGATGAGTTGTTCCAGTCGCGCGCAATTGATTCCATAATGATTGCGACACCAAGCTAGAATCACCAAGTCCCAACGCCAATACGATACCCGTATTTCTCGCGTTTGCGCTGCTTTCTAGCAACCTATTGCGAATGTCGAAGCGAAGCCGCTCGATTAGCACTGAGGGAGACGGCAACGTTTTATCCACTTCACTTTCTAAAGCTGCCGTTAACTCACCTCGCACATAACCCTTGGCAAGAATTTTGTTTTGGAACAAAAACGCTTCGTAGTCGAACCCGCCTGGATTCGATAAGCCATGCGGTCTGTTCAGCTTAACGACAAGTTGCAGGAGGGTCCCAGGCTTTAGATTGGCCGGATACTCGAGCGGCGTTGCCTCATGCTTGCTGACCAAACCCTTTTCGACCAAACCTCTAGGCAAGTAATAACTCAAGAGAACTTTGCCACTGAAAGGCGTTTGAGTGCTACAACCGGCGTAGGCAGATGTCTCGGATGGGCGTTTTGTTTTACTCGCGTCGCTTAAGCGACACGCAGCACTGACGTCAAACTGAAAGCGGTACGCAGCGCCCGCGATCGTCGGCATATTCAACACCCGTCCCTCTATGAGCAAGGGGATGGCCTCTAAAGACGGTGGTAACTGACGACTCAACTGATTGTCGGCCGTCTGCGCATGAAACAGCGCGCCGCCACAGAACGCCGCAGAAACAGCAAGTAAATAAGCGATACTAGATTTGTGCGCGCCAATGAAGGCTGAACGGCTCACCCCCACAAAGATCGCTGTCAAAACTTGTAAGCCGAGCAGCCATAGCAGCCACAGCACTATGTGAGCCAAACTCGAGGCCCACGTTACAGAGAGTATGCCAAGGCAAAATGCCGAGAGAAAAAATCGCATGAGCCACCTTTGCAGTGGCTCTTAACTCTAGTGTAGCTAGCCCCTGTAGGCGAGTTTCGGCCGAACTAATCAGACCTAACTAATCGCCACGCAGCACCGACGCAGGCCGCAACGCGGCAGCCTGCCGCGCCGGATAGAGAGACGCGAGAACTGAGAGAACTAGGACGCCCGCAGCAATGCCCGCTATATCAGACGCGAGTATTTGCGAAGGCAAAAAATCAATCGGATAAATTTCAGGGTTCAGCAACACCACACCTGTCAACACTTCAAAGGCAGCGGCGATCTCGCCCACCCAAAGAGCCCCAAGCAATCCTAGGCCAACACCGGCGGCTATGCCGAGCAGAGCGATAGCGGCTCCCTGCCAAAGAAAAATGGCCTGAACCGTATTTGCATTAGCCCCGAGCGTCATGAGTATCGCGACATCATCGCGCTTGTCTCGCACAATCATTACCAGACTGACAACGAGATTAAACGCAGCGATGGCAATCAGAAGCCACAGCATGAAGCTGATAATACTGCGCGAAAATTGAATATTTCGGTAGATTGCGCCGAGTGTCGCAGTCCAACTTTCGATAATGATCGAGCCATCGTATTGGCTACTCAATCTGTTTCTTACCCTATCTGCCACAAGCACGTCTTCAGTGACTACATGAAAAGCGGTTTGTGGCGCTCTAATCCGGAGCAGGGCCCGCGCATCGTCGAGCGTGAGTGTAATCAAATTGGCGTCGAGCTGCTCGCTGCCCACGCGGGTAATGGCGGCAACCGTAAACGACTTAAAGGTCGGCAGCGTGGCTAACGGATTCGGTGTGAATTTGGGTGAGAAGACATCGATAGAGCTCCCTACTTCAACCCCGAGATCCCGCGCCAGCGTTGCGCCTATAACAACGTGCCAACGTGACTTGGTCAATTGGTCAAGGCTTCCTGCGATCGTGTAGCGTCCTAATCGTGCGAAGGACTCGCTTTCGGTATCAACCCCATTCATGGCTATGGCGCGGCTCGTGGTAGGTGTAGCGACCACGCCAAGGCTTGAGACAACACGCGAAAGAGAGACAACCTCGCTTGTCGCGGTCAGACTGGCGCCGAGCGCATCCCATTGCTCACGACTGAGTTCTTGCTCACTACTAACAACCAGATGCGGAATAATGCCGAGCACATTCTCGCGCACTTCGCGCTCGAATCCATTCATAACCGACAAAACGACAATGAGTAGTGACACGCCAAACGCAAGTCCTGCGACTGAGATCAACGACATAAACGACGCTAACGAGCTCGATGACCCTGCTCGCACATACCGTGAGCCAATCCGGCGAGCAAGGCGCAGCGACCGTAACAGCGGCATAGCGCCTTCGACTGCCAAATCATCACGCTTCGGCATGCAATTTCCCAGCGTCGAGCGACAACCGCCTATCCATCGCGGCGGCGAGCGATTCGTCGTGTGTCACAACGATAAAACTCGTTGCCAGTGTTGCACTCAAATCTTTCATCAATGCATGAATCTCTAGCGCTGTTTGGCGGTCGAGGTTGCCGGTTGGTTCGTCCATTAACACACATCTTGGGTCGCCAACCAATGCCCGGGCAATGGCGACCCGTTGTCGTTCACCACCAGACAGCTCAGCAGGTTTATGGGTAAGCCTTTCGCCCAAACCCACACGCTCAAGCAGGATAGCCGCGCGCGACGCAGCCTCGCTGTCGGAGACGCCAGCGATGTAAAGCGGCATACAGACGTTTTCGAGTGCTGAAAATTCGGCTAACAGATGATGAAATTGATAGACAAAACCTATGAATCGATTGCGAAGAAAACCACGCTGCACCTCAGACACAGTGGCAAGATCGTATCCTGCAACTGTCACCGTACCCGAGGTTGGAGAATCAAGCCCGCCGAGCAAATTGAGCAGCGTGGTTTTACCCGAGCCCGAACTGCCGACAATCGCAATTCTCTCCCCTGCCTGCACGGTCAGCTCTAATTCATCCAACACGACAATTTCGCGAGGCCCTTGCCGGTATCGCTTCACCAGGCTATCTGCTCGCATAACAGGTTCACTCATAACGTAATACCTCTGCCGGCTCGATTTTACTCGCGCGATAAGCAGGATAGAGGGTAGCCAAAAGACTGATCAGCAGTCCTGCGAAACACACTAAAGCAACCTCACTCCAAACCACCTGTGTTTGCAGGTGAGAGACAAAAACAACATTGCTGTTACCCGTCAGCCAACCAAACGCCTGCTCCAGAAGCAGGCTCAATTTGGCAAGATTAAAGGCAAGCAATACGCCTAAAAGAGCGCCGAGGGTCGTACCGATAAGTCCGCTTACACCGCCCTGCACGATAAACAGTCGCATAACCGTACCTCGCGAGGCACCCATTGTCCGCAATATGGCAATATCAGGCCCCTTTTCGGCCACCGCCATGACTAGCGTTGAGACTATATTAACGGCGCCGACGGCAACGATGGTTAAGAGCATAAGCCCTGTCAGAAACTTCTCCATAGCGAGCGCGCCGAACAAACTCGCCTGCGCCTCTCTCCATGTTTCGAATTCTATACCTGCAATTCCCAGCACTTGATTACTTACGTCAAGCTCTCGCTTTACTCTTTCAGCCGAAAAAACATCGTCCAGACTTGCCCGCAACAAAGTCTGCGCGTTGCCATCCAGCATCAATGCCTCTCCACGATTAAGTAGAACAATATTGCCACCGCCATAGGCGCCAAAGTCAGCATAACCCAGCACTTTAAACGCCTGCGGCGCGCTCTTGGAACGCCTTAATAGTCTATCGAGCGCTGCAATGGTGAGTTCGTCACCCGGACGAATACCCATCCTGCTGGCTAGCCGCGAATCGAGAAGTACACCATTAGGGGTTTCGTCGAGCGCGCTGAGTGCCTCGCGTGCCCGATCACCCGTATGCCCTGCTACCCCCTGTTCTAGGGCAGGTTCGATACCCCTCACTTGAATAAATTCAGTCGACCCTTCGATGCTCAGCAGCGCTTCAAATTGCACATAAGGTGCTATCGCTAAAACAGAGGCATTGCCTAAGAATGCCTTAGCATAGCGCGGCCATTCAGCCGACATCGTCGGACTCGTCGCAGTCAGATGAGGCACAGACTTGAGGGCTTCGTTACGGAGGAAAGAAATCGAGCCATTCATCACTGACAGGGCAATGATGAGTATCATGACTCCCAAGAGAACGCCCAGCATGGATATAGTAGAAACGAAAGAGAGCAAGCCCGTGCGTTTGCGTGCGCGACTGAATCGCACACCGATGAAAATCGAAAGCATTTTGTGCATTTGAGGCTCTATACCCGAGTGAGGAAACTGCCTAACCCGCGGTGCGTTGCAATACTCGTTGCACCGTTTTGAAACTAATGGGTGTCATCGGCGTCGATACAGCGGCAGAAATCGCTCTCAACGACTTGCCTTGGCGCTTGAGTTCGAAGATTTTTTCCAGCGTCCGCTGCTCCGTCGGATTCTCGATAAGCTTGCCGTTCTCATGAACGCTAAATCCGAAAGGCCGACTCCCGCCTAGAAAACGACCCTTTTCTCTCTGCTTGTGCTTAACGCCCTTTATCCGTTCGGCGCTGCGACGCGCCTCGAGCCCAGCAAACAGTGCTGCGGCCTCGCTAAACGCCAACGTATAGGCGTCGTTGGTTAATTCCGCCTCCAAATCACAGCAATGCAGCGCCACGCCCCGCTCGCGCAAGCAATTAATGAGTTTGTCTATTTCTGAAGTCGAACTGCATAAGCGCTGAACTTGCGCGCAAACCAACACATCGCCCTCTTTGAGCGTAGCAAGCAAAGCGGCTCCTTGAGGTCTATCCGACAGCCCGAGATCCCAGCGGCAAGCACGATCTAACAGACTCTGGGTAACAAACCAGCCACGCGCGAGGCAATAGGTTTGCACTGTCAGCGCTTCGGATTCCAGCACGGCACTCAGCGTGGCGTCTTCCACCTCTTCTAGCTGTGTTGTTCTCGAGTAGGCATACACTGTCATCTGTTATAGGGTCCGCTAAATACTGGCAAATTACTGATAATAAGGGCAATTATTGCTAATTTTCGACAGGAGCTAGATGGCCGATCGGCATTCTACGCACAGGCACTTATCTGACGCAAGCCAATGCCCGACGTGAGCAGCTTTTAACCACAGCCCATTTGCCTCTGCGATCAAGCACGAGAGCACTCAAGAAAGGCGGCGTAAGTAATTGAGTATAAGCAACTTTACTGTTATATTCCAAGAACATTAAGCGACGGGCTGGACTTCACCCCTCCGCAGACGATGGGCGCTCTGCGAAGAGAGCCAAACGCAAGACCGAATTCATGAAGTAAATAAGCAGTAATACCAGCACGGGCTGGAGCGCAATGATGATTAACATCGTAGCCAAATTGACCTACTGCTAGAAAGGGAAACGATAAGGTTTTCCACGACAAGTAAAAAGGTGACGTTCAAGAAGAACAGCCTTTGTAGTAAACCAAGCGAAGGTGGCACCAAGAGGAGGATAAGACTCCCGATTGCAGCGGTAAGACCCTGTAACCGCGAGCGACAACTCGACTGGCCACCTCAACAATGTCCCCGCAGCGAGATTAGGGAGCAAAAAGCCCCCCGCTGCCGGAAATCCAGAGAGATCTAGGAAACAAGATTCATCGCACCAAAAAAGTAAACGCCGAAAACAACCGCCGCAAGGCGATGCGATAAACGGCGGCTAGTTTGGTGGGACAACGATACAAGACAAGATTAGCTTTTTATTTTATTTGTTAACGAGATCGCAATTCAGACAATGTCTAACTACGCACACAAAGCAAGTTCGATAGGCCTCCCCACTGGGACCGGCCGTCTTAGCGGCATCTACGACACCTTAGAAGCATTAGAGACATCGGGTAAGCACGCCTTTTAACCGGCATGCCCCCTCGCTTTACGCGAATGTCCTCGTCCACTGTATTGGCTACGGCTCACGCTTGCGTGCACGCTGTGGGTAGCATGACGCCCTGAACGGTATCCGCTACCAAAGAATCCCTTCCTAGTTCACTCCCTGGCAACTTAAGGAAAGTGAACTAATGAAAAGAATGCTAATCAATGCAACGCAAGAAGAAGAACTTCGCGTCGCCCTCGTTGATGGACAACGTCTCTACGACCTCGACATCGAAAACAGAACTCGAATCCAGAAAAAAGCAAACATCTACAAGGGTAAAGTCACCCGCGTAGAGCCTAGTCTTGAGGCCGCATTCGTTGATTTTGGCGCCGAACGACACGGCTTCCTGCCACTCAAAGAGATCTCAAGCGAGTATTACGCAAAGGATGTAAAGAGCAACGGTGAGCGGACCAACCTGAAGGAGCTTATACCAGAAGGCACCCAGGTTATCGTCCAAGTCGAAAAAGAAGAGCGCGGCAATAAAGGCGCAGCTCTTACCACTTTTATCAGCCTCGCGGGTCGCTATTTGGTACTAATGCCCAATAACCCGAAAGCAGGCGGTATCTCTCGCCGTATCGAAGGCGAAGAACGTAACGAATTACGCGAAGCACTGCGCGGCCTCAACATCCCGGACGGCATGGGCATGATTGTGCGCACGGCAGGCATTGGCAAAGGCCAAGAAGAACTGCAGTGGGATCTAGATTATCTCCTCGCTCTCTGGCAAGCGATCGGTGACGCCTCAGAAGTGAAGCGTGCACCCTTCCTGATTTATCAAGAGAGCAACGTGATCATCCGCATGATCCGCGACTACCTGCGCAAAGATATTGGCGAGGTATTGTTCGATACACAGGAAGCGTATGACGAGGCTATGACCTTTGTGAAACAGGTTATGCCGCAATACGAAAGTCGCATCAAACTCTATTCCGATTCGCTTCCGTTGTTTAACCGCTATCAGATCGAAAGCCAGATTGAGAGCGCCTTCGAGCGCGAGGTTAAACTCCCTTCGGGCGGGTCGGTCGTTATCGATCCCACCGAAGCGCTAATTTCAATAGACATCAACTCCTCGCGTGCAACGCGTGGCGCCGATATCGAAGAGACAGCACTCAACACGAACTTGGAGGCCGCCGATGAAATAGCACGGCAGCTGCGCCTTCGCGACATGGGTGGACTCGTCGTTATCGATTTCATTGACATGGGGTCTAATAGAAACCAACGCGAGGTCGAGAATCGGATGCGTGACGCACTCGAAGCCGATCGAGCGCGAGTCCAAGTAGGACGCATTTCACGCTTCGGCTTACTTGAAATGTCTCGCCAGCGCCTCCGTCCTTCACTCGGTGAGACGAGCGCAATTACCTGTCCTCGCTGCAGCGGCCAGGGCAGCATTCGTGATGTCGAGTCTCTCGCGCTGTCAATATTGCGCATCATCCAAGAAGAGGCGAACAAGCAGAAATGTGCCGAAGTGCGTGCCGATGTACCTCTTATCGTTTCGTCCTATCTTCTCAATGAAAAGCGAGCTGCTTTGGCCGAAATCGAAAATCAAAGCGAAACCAAAGTAGTTATCTCCGCTAACCCAGAGATGGAAACACCTCATTACAAAATTACCGGCCTCAATCAAGCCGCCGAGGTTTATGATGTCGATATCACTGCGACACCAGAGCCTATTAATAGCGCTAAGAACTCGGCACCAGTTGCCGCGGTTCAACGCCCCTCTGTCGAAGGTGTTCCTATTCCTCAGGCGCCAGCACCTTCGGCCGCCAAGTCAGGCGGGAAAGCCGAGAAAAAATCTGGCCTATTAGCTGGCTTGTTCGCAGCAATAGCCAGCTTATTCGGTAGTGCGGAGAAAGAAGAAGAGAAGCCCAAACGAAGCGGTAACAACAACCGTGGCGGCCGCAATCGATCGAGTTCGCGTGGCCAACGTGGTCAGCAGAGCCGAAATCGAGGTGACCGCAATGATCGCGCAGCAAAGAGCGACGGTGATGACAAATCAGCGACTGATGAGCATGATAATTCGGGTGCAAAAGCCGAACGTGGAGAACGTCGTTCGCGAGGCGGACGTCGCGGTGGGCGCAATAGAGACAACACACAGGACAACTCTGCCGCGTCAAACAACGACGACTCAATCGCGGAAAATAGCGGAGAGAACAGCACTTCTGAGCGCAGTGGCAACGATGAGACGCGACGACGATCTCGCTCACGTAGCGGCGATCGCAAAGAGGAAACTCGCGGCGATCAAAAGGCAGCAGAAAATGTCTTAGCTGCAGATGATGAAAGCGCAAAATCTGAGTTTTCACGACGTCCAGCAAGCCAGCGACCCAAAAACACGACTCCGCGCAAGCGTGGGCCGCGTCCCGACCTAGAGAAACCCACTGAGGCAACGGCTGCAACTGAAGACGAGACGAAGCCTGAAATCGCGGCAGCAGCGCCGTCGACTGCACTGGAGTCAGAAGTATCTCGCCGACCGTCGCTCGCCGAAGCACTAGACACGATCAGCGCAAACGCCGTGAGGGAGGAATTGCCCGCACAGAGCGAAGAGTCTGTTGTACCAGCGGAGGTCAGCGCAGAGGTGAACAACGAAGCAAACGAAGAGACTAGCGCTGTCGAAACCGACGCAGCGAGCGAGCCAAGTGGGCGTAAAACGCGTGAGAGACGTCCTCGCCGACCGCGTAAACGTGCGCCGCGTGATCAAGAAGCCGCAGCGACTACATCGTCTGATGAGGAAGTCGCTCAAGCCGATGCGACCCCGTCTGCGGACACTCAGGAGCAAAGCGCTCCAGTAGAAGCCGTAGAAGTCTCAGAAGCCGCAGAAACCGTAGAAGCAGTTGAAGCAGTAGCTGCAATTCAATCTGCGGAGATTGCAACACAGTCTGCGGAAGTTGTTGTGGACACTACGCAGACGCCTGAAACCGTTGCCGAAGCACCCACGGACGTTGCTGCACAGCCTTCACCGCGAAGACGAGCGCCTAACGACCCGCGCCACAAGCGCGGCTAACAATTTAGTCAGGAATTTTACAAAAATCATGTAAAAAAATACCCCGCTGGCATTCGCCAGCGGGGTATTTTTTTTTTGCGGCCGTCTAATTCGCAGAGCTCACCTTAAGAGATGAACTTTACACTTAAAGCGCGGCTTCTAGTTCGGGCAATGCAACGAATAAGTCGGCTACGAGGCCGTAGTCGGCGACCTGAAAAATAGGTGCTTCTTCATCCTTATTGATGGCAACAATCACCTTGCTGTCTTTCATACCGGCAAGATGTTGAATCGCGCCCGAGATACCCACGGCAATGTAGAGGTCAGGAGCGACGATTTTACCGGTTTGTCCAACCTGGTAATCGTTAGGCACAAATCCCGCGTCAACGGCTGCGCGTGATGCGCCGATGCCCGCGCCCAACTTGTCTGCGACTTTTTCGAGTAGAACGAAATTGTCACCACTCTGCATGCCACGACCACCCGAAATAATGATGCTTGCTGCCGAAAGGCTTGGGCGCTCTGATACCGACAGTTCTTCCGAAACGAAACTTGCAACGCTCTGCTCAATCACCGTGTCAACAGCGTCGACTGATGCAGAACCGCCTTCCGCCGCAGCCTCAGCGTATGCGGTCGTCCGCACAGTGATCACCTTAATCGCATCGCCGCTTTGCACTGTCGCCAATGCGCTACCAGCGTAAATGGGACGAACGAACGTGTCGGTTGACTTAATAGTCACTATGTCAGATATCTGTGCGACATCGAGAAGCGCAGCCACTCTTGGCATTAAGTTTTTACCCGTTGTCGTAGCGGGCGCCAGAATATGGGTAAAATTGCTCGCCACTTGGGCAATAAGCGGAGCGACAGCTTCTGGCAATTGATGCGCGTAGACTGCAGAGTCCGCCACCAAAACCTTGGCAACGCCAGCGATCGATGCGGCTTCGTTAGCTGCCGCTTGACAGTCGGTACCGACGACTAAAAGGGTTATCTCTGCGCCTAGCTCTGCGGCAGCAGTAATTGTATTGCGCGTCGCAGACTTAATGCTCGCGTTATCGTGTTCGGCTACTACTAATGTTGTCATCGTTTCCACCTATATTACTTTGGCTTCGGTTTTGAGCTTTGCGACCAATTCGTCGACCGACTCAACCATGATTCCTGCAGACCGTTCGGCAGGCGCCTCGACGCTGAGCGTCTTAAGATTAGAGCTGACATCCACGCCAAGTTCGGCAGGAGTTGTTGTATCGATTGGCTTTTTCTTTGCCTTCATAATGTTGGGTAATGAGGCATAACGGGGCTCGTTCAGTCGCAGGTCTGTGGTTAACACTGCCGGTAGATTCAGGAGCACTGTTTGCTCACCGCCGTCGATTTCTCTCGTTACTTCAATTTTACCCTCGCGGACTTCGGCATTGCAGGCAAAAGTACCCTGTGGCCAATCACAGAGCGCGGCAAGCATTTGACCCGTCTGATTATTATCGGTATCGATCGATTGCTTACCGAGAATAACGAGATCTATACCCTCTTTCTCTATAACCGCTTTCAGGAGCTTGGCAATGGCGAGGGGTTCAAGCGCTTCGTCGTTCTCAATAAGAATGCCCCGGTCGGCGCCGAGCGCGAGCGCAGTGCGGATCTGCTCTTGACACTGTGTCGCACCAATCGATACCGCGATAACCTCATCCGCAGTTCCGGCTTCCTTCATGCGGATAGCCTCTTCAACGGCAATTTCACAGAAAGGATTGATTGCCATCTTGGCATTGGCGAGGTCGACACCTGTCCCATCTGACTTTACTCGAACTTTTACATATGCGTCGACGACGCGCTTAATAGCTACAAGAACCTTCATGGATTCTCCCATTGGAAGCTGCACTCAAGGCAGGCTTCGGTCTGATTTACGAGGTGGTATACAGCAGAGTATACAAGTTGATCCGCGGCGTTCTGCGGGGTTAAGACACTGCGCTCAGCGTCTTAAAACAGCCGCTAATCATGCCGCTTTTGGTTGCTCAGGTCAAATAACGAGAGTATTTATGACAGCGTATTGCCAACAGCGCGGCGCGAGAAAAATTGTGTGTGCGTGTCGCGAAAAACCATTTTATGCCAAAGCAAAAAATACTCCGCTACTCCAAATGCCAAGACTATGAGTTGAGTCTTCGCCTATCTTTCCTGCCGTACTATCTGCAGCACAATCTACAGCACTCTCAACAGCA
>Ga0115566_10002565_pt1 | contig 14913 bp, 15 predicted proteins | sample COGITO_mtgs_1204_3_FD_87173 | JGI IMG/M metagenome (GOLD analysis project Ga0115566, IMG submission 87173) | Pelagic marine microbial communities from North Sea - COGITO_mtgs_120405 | ecosystem: Environmental > Aquatic > Marine > Epipelagic | place: Germany:Helgoland, sampling site Kabeltonne...
AAGGTTATGAAATATGTCCAGCAATTTGGGCGTGATGGATTCTATCAAAGTGTGGAAGCCAGGAAGGCCTGCTGCACAATACGCAAGGTGATTCCGCTGAATGCGGCTCTTGCTGGCGCCGACGGGTGGGTGACCGGAATCCGAAGGCAATCCTCAAACAACCGAAACAGTGTGGACTTTGTTGAATGGGACGCCGAACGCGGATTGCTCAAGTTCAATCCTCTCGCTGACTGGTCAGCGGATCAGATCAAGGCGTCCGTCGAAGCCAATGATATCCCCATCAATGCGCTGCATGCGCGTGGCTACCCATCGATTGGATGTTAACCGTGCACCCGCGCGATCAATCCTGGCGAGAGCGAACGGGCAGGGCGCTGGTGGTGGGAAGATGACGGCAATCAGGAATGCGGCCTGCATGTGCGCGGTTCGAAAGACCAGCCCCAACTGGCTGAAAAAAATCTCAATCCGCGTGAAGGGTCAGACGGTGTCCGTCACCGCCCCTGACCGGCACGAATTTCAGCCCCTGGTGCAATCGGACCATTTGCGAATGCTTGACACCAAAAGCTCAGGTTTTCGTTCAGTCCCGACAGCCGTAACCGGATTGATGTGCGGCAGGTTTGTGGTTTACGCATGTCAGCCCGGACGAACAGGCGGATAAGAGCTGATCTGAACAACAATGCAGGCGATGTCGGAACCAAGAAAGCTGCTTTGTAATCTTGACCGTTGGACGGGGGCATGGCATCGCTCCCCCAATTCCACAAAATCCTGTCTGCGGAACCTCTCCATGGCGCATGATCCTCAAAATTCCTTTCAAGGCCTGATCCTGGCTCTTCATGAGTACTGGGCTGATTATGGCTGCGTCATCCTGCAGCCCTATGACATGGAAGTTGGCGCCGGCACGTTCCACCCGGCCACGACCCTGCGCGCCCTGGGTCCCAAACCCTGGAATGCTGCCTACGTTCAGCCCAGCAGACGGCCGACCGACGGTCGGTATGGCGAAAATCCCAATCGGTTGCAGCACTATTATCAATATCAGGTGTTGCTGAAACCCAACCCGCCGGATCTGCAGGAGCTTTACCTCGGCTCGCTCAAGGCCATCGGCATCGACACGGCACTGCACGACGTGCGTTTCGTCGAAGATGATTGGGAAAGCCCGACACTGGGCGCCTGGGGCCTGGGCTGGGAAGTATGGTGTGATGGCATGGAAGTCAGCCAGTTTACCTATTTCCAGCAGATATGCGGTCAGGAATGCTCGCCTGTTGCCGGTGAGCTGACCTATGGCCTGGAACGCCTGGCGATGTATGTGCAGGGGGTCGATAATGTATACGACCTCAACTTCAACGGCGGCGAGGGTGATCGCAAGGTCACCTATGGCGAGGTGTTCCAGCAGACCGAACGGGAATACAGCCGTTGGAATTTTGATGTTGTCGACACGGATATCCTGTTGAGGCATTTTGAGGACGCGGAAGCAGAATGCCGTCGGATACTCGATGCCGATGCCATTGATCCGAAAAAGGACAGGTCCATTGTCATGGCCCACCCGGCCTATGATCAATGCATCAAGGCCAGCCACGTCTTCAACCTGCTGGATGCACGCGGGGTTATTTCGGTGACCGAACGTCAAAACTATATCGGACGGGTTCGGGATTTGTCGAAAGCCTGCGGCGAGGCTTTCCTGCAGACAGAGGCCGGAGGCCTTGAAACCGCCTGATCGCACTTTGACAGGTGATCCCGGCTGTTTCAAACTTCTGAGTCCAAGAGGATCGTAAGAAGGAGAACAGCTATGACTCCCCACGGACATTTCCACTGGAACGAGTTGATGACCCGCAATCTGGAAAAGACAAAGGCATTTTACCACGACGCCCTGGGATGGGAGTTCCAGGCCGTGCCGATGGTGCCCAGCGGCACCTATTGGCTGGTGGTTGACGGTGAAACACCGGTCTGCGGCCTGTTTGAGGTGGAAGGCGCGGAATATGAAGGCCAGCCCGACAGCTGGATGGGCTATATCGCGGTCGATGATGTTGATGCGCGGGTGGCAAAGGCCCGTGAAGGTGGAGCAGTGGTGGTAACGGAACCATTTGATGTGCCTGAAGTTGGTCGCATGGCGGTCCTGCAGCCGCCAGGGGGTGCCAATATTGCCTGGATGACCCCGGTCGCAACCGATTGAGCAAGCAACACGCGTAGTCAGTCGCGCTCTCATCGGCTAAGGTGACGCTTTCGCTGAACTGTATGGAGCCACCAATGTCTGATCCCGTCCGCGCAGGAGATGCGCCAATTCCGGTCGAAGTTGAGGCTGGAAAATCCTATTTCTGGTGCGCATGCGGCCAGTCATCGAACCAGCCTTTTTGTGATGGTTCCCACAAGGATACGGATTTCAAACCGGTCAAATGGGTGGCTGAGGCAGACGGCAGGAAGTTCTTCTGCGCCTGCAAGGGCACTGGCAATCAACCCCTGTGCGACGGCAGCCATAAATAGGCTGCGTATTGGCGGGTGACATCCTCGGGCACGCTTGGTAAGAGCGGCCCAAGAAATTCTCCTGCCTCCCGAAAAGCCATGCCCGATCTGCTGATTGAACTGTTCTCTGAAGAAATTCCTGCCCGCATGCAGCGCCGGGCAGCCGGAGACCTTAAAAAACGCGTCACGGATGCCCTGGTTGATGCTGGCCTGACCTATGAAGGTGCGCGCGCGTATTGGACCCCCCGCCGTCTTACCCTTGATCTGCGGGGCCTGACCGCCCGTTCGGCCGATCTGAAGGAAGAACGCAAGGGGCCGCGCACCGACGCGCCGGAAAAAGCGGTTGCAGGATTTCTCCGGGGGGCCGGCCTGACCTCTGCTGACGAGGCAGAAGTGCGCAGCGATCCCAAAAAGGGAGATTTTTACGTCGCCGTGATCAACAAACCGGGTCGCGATGCACAATCCATCATTGCTGATGCAATGCCAGAGATTATCCAGAATTTCCCCTGGCCGAAATCCATGCGCTGGGGAGAAAAATCGGCCCAGGCGGGCAGTCTGAAATGGGTGCGCCCCCTGCAATCCATCCTGTGTCTCTATGCTTCTGAAACGGAAGAACCAGAAGTGATTGACTTTGAGATTGGTGGCGTGAAAAGCGGCGCCGCGACGCGGGGCCATCGCTTCCATGCGCCCGAACAGATTAATGTGCGTCGGTTTGACGATTACGTTTCATCGCTGGAGAAGGCGAAAGTCGTTCTGGACGCTGAGCGACGCAAGGACATTATCCAGGCCGACGCCAAAAACCTTGCCTTCGCCAAGGGACTGGAACTGGTGGATGATGAGGGATTGCTGGAAGAGGTCGGCAATCTGGTTGAATGGCCGGTGGCGATCATGGGTGAGTTTGATCCGGACTTCCTGAATATTCCACCTGAGGTCATTCGGCTGACGATTAAAGAAAACCAGAAATGTTTTGTCCTTCGCAAGGGCGATGAACTGTCGAACGATTTTCTTCTGGTGGCCAATATTGAAGCCAGCGATGGCGGAACCGAAATTGCCCACGGCAATGCAAAAGTGGTCAATGCCCGGCTGGGAGACGCCAAGTTCTTTTGGGAGACCGACCTTCACCAGATTACAACACAAGGTTTTTCCGCCTGGACCCAAAAACTCGACGCGGTAACGTTCCACGCCAAATTGGGATCGCAAGGCGAACGGGTGCAACGGATATCGTCCCTGGCCGAACGTCTGGCTCCGGTTGTTGCCGCTGATCCGGCACTGGCGAAACGCGCGGCAGAAATCTGCAAGGCGGATTTGAATTCCGCCATGGTCTACGAATTTCCTGAATTGCAGGGCCTGATGGGACGGCGATATGCTCACAAGATCGGTGAAGCCGATTCCGTGGCACTCGCCTGTGAGGATCATTGGAAGCCACAGGGGCCATCGGATGATGTTCCCGTCGACCCGGTCAGTGTGGCCGTGGCGCTCGCCGACAAGCTCGATACGCTGGTCGGGTTCTGGATGATTGATGAAAAACCCACTGGCAGCAAAGACCCTTACGCCCTGCGTCGGGCAGCATTGGGTGTCATCCGTCTGCTGTTGGAAAATCAGCACAAGGCTGCGTTGAGCGATTTGTTTGCCTTCGCCGCCAGCGCTCACTCCAGTGGTGAGTTCAACGATGAAACAGGCGCCGACCTGCTTGGATTTTTCCACGATCGGTTGAAAGTCTACCTGCGGGATTCCGGTGCCCGCCACGATCTGATTGATGCGGTGATCAACGCGCAGTCGGATGACCTGCTGACCATCACCCGACGGGTGACGGCGCTGGCAGGTTTCCTGGAATCTGAAGATGGACTGAACCTGCTTGCAGGCACCAAACGTGCTGCGAACATCCTTGCTGCAGAAGAGAAAAAGGGAACCGAGATTGCAGGCACGGTTGTTGAATCTTTACTTGAACAAGGTGAAGAAAAGGCACTCTACGAAGCGGTGAATCAAGCTGATCACTCCGCCGTGCAAGCCATTGAGAATGAAGATTTTTCCGGGGCAATGACAGAGCTTTCCAAGCTGCGCCAACCCGTTGATTCATTTTTTCAGGAAGTGATGGTAAATGTTGATGACGCCCGGGTGCGGGCAAACCGTCTCGCGTTGATGAGCCGTATTCGCGATACCACCCAAAGGGTTGCCGACTTCTCAAAGATCGCCGGATAAGGGAACGCCGGACCCGTCAAAACGGGGGTGGTTCAGCGTCGGTTGCTGTGGATTGATGTTGACCGCAAATGGTCCGCTTTACCCGAACTGCGTTGTCCATTGCTGTCCCCAGGCATCTTTCCAGAACCCTTCGAAGGATACGTTTGACTTGGCGTTCCCACCCCGCCACAGATCAAATTCCCTGTCGCTGTATTGGTCAAAGAAGTCTGTGATCTGCTGGTTCAGATCAAGCTGGATGTCGTGAAAGCTGGCATCGCCAATCAGATTGGTTTTCTCGTAGGGGTCGGATCGCAGGTCATAAAACGCGTCGCCCAGAGGATGCGAAGGCGCACCATCAAAACGCTTCATATAGAGCCAGTCTTTGGTGCGGACGGCCCGTGTCTCTTCCTGCTCCATGAACACGGCATTGCCCCATTGCTGGCTTGCGCCCTGCAGATAGCCGCTGAAATCATGGGCTGCGCTCGGCAGACTGGGTTTTGCTTCGATGCCCGCAAGCGAAAGCAGGGTGGGGAAGAGATCGATCTGGCTGATCATCGCGTCGCAGATTTTGTTGCTCTGCGTCACCGGTCCGCCGGAAAGGATGAGAGGGATGTTGAATGAAGGGCGATGGGTGGTCGCCGGCCATGTCGCCATGCCGTGACCCCAGATGCCGTTATGACCGAGGGAAAATCCGTGGTCTGATGTGTAAATCACAATTGTATTTTCGCGCAGGCCCAGTTCCTGCAACGCGTTTTCAACCCGTCCAACCCCGTGATCGATCAGACTGACCTGACTGAAGTAATTGCGCAGGGATTCCACGTTGTTCGGCAGCAGCAGCGGGCCTTTGAACTGTTCACGAACCTGTCCGCCACTTTCGGTGACACGCAGGCCAAACCGGTCCAGCACCTTGGTGTCCAGTCCCTCGCGGGGGATGGAAGACATTTCGGCGTCGTCGTAAATATCGGCAAACTGGTTTTCCGCCCGCCCCTTGATCGCCGGCCAATGACCGTAGGGGCCATTATAGGGAATAAAGGCAAAGAACGGTGCGTCGCTGTGTTGTTGGCTTTCCAGAAACTGGACCGTTTTGTCGGTAAAGAAATCGACCGTGTGCCCCTCAAAGCGATAGCGCTGATCTTGGTCGATGACATCGTTGCCGTAAAAACTGCTGGTGTGTCCATGGGGAAATGTCACCCAGTGATCGAACGCAAGCTGCGGTTCAAACGGAACGCCGAGATGGTACTTCCCAATTAAAGCAGTGGTATAGCCAGCCTGTTTCATGATTGTCGGGAAATTGGCAAATTCGCCGATGGCGGACCAGTTGTCCGGCCATTTCGGCATCAATGTATCATCCAGCCAATTGTGCACGCCGTGCTGGCTGGGCAGCAATCCGGTCAGCACAGAAGCCCTGCAGGGGGAGCACATGGCATTGACACAATAGGCATTTTCAAAACGCACCCCCGAACCGGCAATGCGATCAAGATGCGGGGTTTTCACCTCGTCATTACCGTAACAACCCAACAGGTCAGCGGGCTGGTTGTCGGACATGATCAAAACGATATTGGGTCTGTTCATTGCTTGTCTGCGTGGGTTTTGTCTTGCCAACAAACTTCCTTAGTCCGGGCTGAATTGCAATTGCCACATAAAGTTGCGGGCTTTCGTTCGGTGCTAACAACCAACGCCCCCTGTTCACATGACGCCTATAATCACTTCCGACGCTGACCGGGCGCTGTACCGAAACACATTTCAAAGATCTGATTGGACCGCAGCCGGGCAATTGGCTATGATTGGCCACCACCACCGCCCACGGTTGAACAACGGGATTTCGGCGCATGCACTGTCGATATACCGTTCGGTGTCATTGCGGTGGCGGGTACAGTCAATCAATGCCTAAGGAACTAAAATGACCAAGACTTGGAATGTTTATCTGTCCGGAGAAATTCACACCAATTGGCGTGAAGAAATTGCCAGTGGTGCTAAGGCTGCCGGTCTTCCCGTATCCTTCGCGTCGGCGGTCACCCATCACGAGGCTTCAGACGATTGTGGTGTTGCCCTGCTGGGTGAAGAATCAGACAAGTTCTGGCACGACCACAAGGGTGCCCAGATGAATGCCATTCGCACGCGCACGCTGATCCAGGATGCTGATATTGTCGTGGTTCGGTTCGGCGAAAAATACAAGCAGTGGAACGCAGCATTTGATGCTGGCGTGGCATCCGCTCTGGGCACCCCCACCATTATCATGCACCAGGATGAGCATGCCCATGCTCTCAAGGAAGTTGATGCTGCGGCGCTGGCGGTTACCAAAACATCGCAACAAGTGGTGGATATCCTCAAATATGTCATCAATGGAGAATTGGCGGGCTATACGTCGGTTTCGCAGGCTGCAGAATGAATCGATTTTCCAAATGGGGCATCATTGGCACGATCATTGTCGCCCTGTGCTGTTTCACACCGATTCTGGCCATTCTGGGCGTTTCAGCGGTAGCGATCGCTTTTCTTGATCCGATCTTGTTGGGGCTGTTGGGTGCGTTTGTCGTGCTCACCCTGTGGGGCCTGTCTCAAAAATCTTCCGGGTGAAGCCCAAATCATCGCCGCGGGGAAACCGTCATGAGTGAGATTGAACTGAAGTCACAGATCACATGCCCGCAATGTGGCCATGTTGAGCGTGAAACCATGCCAACAAACGCCTGTCAGTGGTTTTACGACTGCAAGGGATGCAGCGCCTTGCTGAAACCTCAAGAAGGCGATTGCTGCGTATATTGTTCCTACGGGGATGTGGCCTGCCCGCCAATTCAGGAAGGCAAGACCTGCTGCTGACGGGAGCCGCGCCTATCTGTCTTCGTCGTCGGAAAACCTGCCGTGCCGCCCGACACCGCCGGCAAACCGGCTCGCCCCGTCGAAGGTCTCACCGGAATTGATTGTTTCAAACCCGATGCGCGTTTCATTGCGCAGCGCCTGATCATGGTTCAGCCCCCATTGCTGCAGCATGGATAGGCGATCATTGCGCATGCATGTTTGTGGAAAGCGCGATAATTCCTGCGCCAATTGAACGCTGGCCGCCAGCGCCTCTCCCGAAGCGACAACGCGGTTGGCAAGTCCGATGGCCTCACTTTCGGTGGCGTTGACCGGACGCCCGGTTAAGATCAGATCCATGGCACGGCTCTGGCCGATCAGGCGGGCGAGGCGAAAAGTGCCGCCATCAACCAACGGCACGCCAAATCGCCTGCAGTATATGCCAAATATCGCGTCTTCAGCCATCACCCTCAGATCGCACCACAGGGCGAGTTCCATTCCACCGGCAACGGCATGGCCCTCGATCGCAGCGATTACAGGTTTTGACAGTTGCAACCGGGTGGGTCCCATCGGGCCGAGGTCGCCTTCGCCTCCGTTTTCTACGCGCCCGATCGTGCCACCTTCGGCAATCGATTTGAGATCGAACCCGGCGCAAAACGCGTCGTCCGCGCCGGTCAGCACTGCAACTGAAGTTGTGGGGTCGGAATCGAAAGATCGAAAAACATCATAAAGTTCATCACCGGTTTCGCGATCCACGGCATTGCGTCTGCTCGGCCGGTTGATGGTGATGATACGCACCGGCCCCTGATTTTCGACCAGTATATTGACCATGACGTGCTCCGATCTATGTCTCGCGCTGAACGGCCCGCCAGCCGATATCCTTACGACAGAACCCCTGCGGCCAGTCGATTTTGTCGATTGCGGCATAGGCCCGCTTCTGTGCCTGTGAAGCCGAGTCACCCTGTGCGGTGACCGCAAGAACCCGCCCACCACTGGCACGGATGGTGCCGTTTAGCTCTTTTGTACCGGCGTGAAACACCTGAGTCTGATTGTCATTCAGCCCGTTGAGGCCGTTGATCTGACTGCCTTTTTCATATCCGGCGGGATAACCATCGGCCGCCATGACTACCGTCAGGGCAAATTGCGGCGACCAGTCAGCTTGCATTTTGCTGACGTCGCCATCGGCACAGGCCTGGAGCAGCGGGACCAGATCGCTCTGCAACCGCATCATCAGGACCTGGCACTCCGGATCACCGAAACGAACATTATACTCGATCAGTTTGGGGCCGCTCTGATCGATCATCAGGCCGGCAAACAGAACACCTCGAAACGGCATGCCTGCTGCCGCCATGCCATCAAGACTTGGCGTGATGATGGTATCCAGAACTTCCTTTTGCAGGGTGTCATCCACCACCGGGGCAGGGGAGTAGGCTCCCATTCCGCCGGTATTTGGCCCGGTGTCGCCGTCACCAACCTGCTTGTGATCCTGCGCCGTTCCAAAGGGCAGGGCGGTTTTGCCATCACACAAAAAGAACATGCTGGCTTCTTCACCGCTGAGAAATTCTTCGACAACCACTTCGGCACCGGCATCGCCGAAGGCGCCGTCGAAACAATCGTCGATCGCGGCATGGGCCTCTTCAAGCGTCAGCGCAACGGTGACACCTTTTCCCGCGGCCAGGCCATCTGCTTTGACAACAATCGGTGCCCCCTGTTCGGTGGCATAGGCGCGGGCGTCTGTAGCGTTGGTGAAATGCCCATAGGCCGCTGTGGGCACAGCCATCCGGTCGCACAACGCCTTGGTGAAATTCTTTGACCCCTCCAATTGGGCTGCCGCCTTTGAGGGGCCGAATACGCTGATGTTGGCTTTCTGCAGGTCATCAGCAAGACCCGCGACCAGGGGCGCTTCCGGGCCGACCACCACAAGATCAATCGCCATCAACTGACAAAATGAAATGACGCTGGAATGGTCGTCGAGATTGAGATCGACCGTTTCTGCAACACCGCGTGTGCCGCCGTTGCCGAGGCAAATGTAGAGACGGTCAAGCTGTGGAGACTGGGCGATTTTCCAGGCCAGCGCGTGCTCACGCCCCCCTGATCCGATAAGCAATATGTTCATGGCATTCTCGCCCTTGCAGTTGACTTGCCAGCGGTTTAGCACGGGTTTACCCGCACTGCGGCAATCAGCGCAGGTTTTCCACTTGCTTTATCCACCAACAGGCGCACTCTGAATTTTCCATGAATGACTTGGCGACAGACCGCGTATCAGACGCACCGGCAGATATCTGGGTTTACCGCCTGTTGCCTGTCTCGGTGTGGCCCTATGCGCAACTGGCCCGCTGGGACAGGCCGATCGGATGGTGGTTGCTGTTGTGGCCCTGCTGGTGGTCGCTGGCTCTGGCCATCGGATACAGCACCGGATTGGCGGATGTTGCACCTTCCCCGGGTGGGGTTGGGGCCCTGTTGGGTGAGATTGCCCCGATTTTAGCGGCGCAGTTTGTTCTGTTCTGGCTTGGTGCAGTGATGATGCGCGGGGCCGGCTGTACGTATAATGACTATATCGACTGTGAAATCGATGCCCAGGTCGCCCGCACGGCCTCGCGGCCGATTCCTTCAGGACGTGTCAGCAAAACACGCAGTCTGGTCTTCCTGCTGATACAAGCCCTTGTGGGGCTGCTGTGCCTGCTCGGCCTGTGCTTTATCGGGCAACCGCAATTTAATGTATTTGCCCTGATTCTGGGCGTAAGTTCTCTTGTGATTGTTGCCTGCTATCCGTTTGCCAAACGCATCACGAACTGGCCTCAGCTGGTCCTGGGACTTGCATTTTCCTGGGGTGGATTGATGGGCTGGGCGGTGGTGTTTGCAGACGTCACCGCGACGGCTTTGTTGCTTTATCTGGGAAGCATCCTGTGGGTGATCGGCTACGATACGATTTATGCCCATCAGGATAAGGAAGATGATGCTCTGGTTGGCGTTCGCTCCACCGCCAGATTGTTCGGTGATCGAACCAAACCCGCATTATTGCTGCTTTATTCCGGTTCTGCCGCCCTGTTCGCCCTCGCCTTTGCGTCGGTCGGGGCAGGCTGGCCGGCCTTTGTCGGACTGGCCGCCGGATTCCTCCACATGTTGTGGCAAATCCGCTCACTGGATATCGATGATGCAGACAATTGTCTGACGCTGTTTAAATCCAATACCCGGTTCGGCTGGATTCTGTTTGCGGGAATCCTGCTCGACTGGCTGGTATAGCAGGCGCAGCGCGACAATCAGGTTCTGGCAATAATCTCGTGGGCTTTCAGACGAACCGTTGGCCCGACCATGCCGATTTTACGGCGACGCATGAAATTCGGTCGATTGGGGATCATTGCGGCGCGACGACGGCGCGGCTTTGGCTGCCGGGAGGTGATGCCTGAATGATCCTTCACAATTGTCGCAGTGCCATCTGCATCGATCAACAGCATCGGAAGACCCAGCTTCTTAGACCAGGAGTGCCAGTCTGCTGCAGCGTCTTCCACGGCGTCAGACACGCATAATGGCACGCTGAGTTCCGCATCATGATGCAACAATTCAAGGGTGACCGTGTTGGTTCCATCGCCGTTTTCGTATGCCCGTGCTGCAACGCCCAGAAAAATTCTGTTTGGCAGCGCCATGGACAGGGGCAGGCCGCAATCCATGTCACGTTTCATCACTGCGCCTTTGGCGTTCAGCGTGAATTCGACGCGGGTTCCGTGGGTTGCTCCCGACAGCTGGGGGCCTCCACGGTCATATGAAACCTGTTGCGGGAGTGCGTATGGATCAATGCGGAGGTCCCGTTCCGCCCATACTGGTTTTTCGCCCCGCATGCCGGTGTTTGCCTGATTGTTGGCAATCATCGTCTATGCCTTCCTGTAAACTCTCAAGAGCCCGCCCTTAAAAGGCTTTTGTGGGTCTCTCTTTCTTTTCGCAGGCTCGTTAATCGGCTCTGCGTTACAGGTGACAATAGGCCTTGATTTCTCCAAACCGCTTAAAAATCGCGGTTAAGAAATCTTCACTGATGAAGAAGGTTTACGAATACTTCGCCTGGTAACAGACTGGTAAGGTTGCGCAATTGTTAGCCGATTACCTTGCCGGGATTCATGATTTGGTGAGGATCGAGCGCCGTTTTGATGGATCGCATCATATTCAGCGCTGTTGGGTCCTTCAATTTTGCCAATTCGTCGCGTTTCATCTGGCCAATTCCGTGCTCGGCTGAAATCGAACCGGCAAAGGAAAGCACGACACGGTAAACCGCCGCATGCACATCTGATTCATAAGCGAATAAATCTTCAGCGCTCCAGCCTGGCGGTTGAGAGATGTTATAATGCAGATTGCCGTCCCCCATGTGGCCGAAATTGACGATGCGGGCATCGGGCACAATATCAAGCACCGCCTGGTCAGCGACTTCAATGAAGTCGGGAATGCTGCCAACGGGAACGGAGATGTCATGTTTGATCGAGGCCCCTTCTGGTTTCTGGGAACCGGACATGTCTTCACGCAAGGTCCAGAACAGCCGTTGCTGCTCAAGCGAGTCTGCAATCGTTGCGTCCTGCACGATTTCGGCTTCGAACGCGGTCTGCAGAACATGTTCCATGGCCTGGCGGGCTTCATCATGGGAACGGGAAGAAGAAATCTCGATCAGAACGTACCAGGGGTATTTGTCCTGGATCGGGCGCCGGATTTCATTTTTCGCGTGTTTTAAGGTGAATTCCATGGCGATGCCCGCCATCATCTCAAACGCGGTCAACGCATTGCCAGCGGCATTCTTGGCCATGTTGAAAAGTTCAAGGGCAGCGCCGGGAGACGGCACCGCAGCATAGGCAACCTCACGGCCGCGTGGTTTGGGAAACAGTTTCAAAACGGCCTTGGTCACGATCCCCAGCGTGCCTTCGGCACCAACCAGCAGGTTCTTCAGATCATAACCGGTATTGTCCTTACGCAGCCGGCTCAGCCCGTTCCACACCTCACCGGTCGGCAGCACAACTTCCAGACCCATGACAAGGTCGCGCGTATTGCCATAGGCGAGAACGGCGGTTCCTCCGGCATTGCTGCCGATATTTCCACCAATCTGACAACTGCCCTGTGCGCCCAAAGAGAGCGGAAACAGGCGGTCTACCTCATCTGCGGATTGCTGAATGGATTGCAGGATGGCGCCGGATTCAACCGTCATCGTATTGGTGGCCGGGTCGACGTCGAGAATCCGATTCATCCGGCCCATGGATATGATGACTTCATCAAGGGCCCGATCTGCCAGCGGCAGTCCCGCCCCGACGAGCCCCGTATTGCCGCCCTGCGGAATAATCGCCGTGTTGGTTTCACATGCCAGCTTTACAATCTGCGACACTTCTTCAACGGTGCCCGGTCTCAGGACCAGCGGTGAAGGTGCGTTGTACCGGCCCCGCATATCGGTCGTATAGGGCGCGATCTCGGCAGCTTCGACCAAGGCATGGCGGTCGCCAACAATCGATATGAACTGTTTCAATGTCTCGCTGTTCATCGTCTCGCATTCCATCCGCCAGGGCTTCGGAAGTCTGCAGATCAGGTCCCGAATGATCGACACTGGTGTACCCGTTTCCCCAACAAAGGCAAAGCGAAGATCAGGGCGTAAAGTTTTGACGTTAACGTCAGATTGTGCCAATCAATCCCCACCCTTTTCGAGTGGAGAATGATTGATGTATCGCGCGCCTGTTTCCGAGATTTCCCATGTGTTGAAACAGGTTACCAGGCTCGGCGATATCATGGCACAGGAACAGGCCGGGGACTTGAGCGAAGACCTGCTGGACGCGATTCTTGAAGAAGCAGGCAAATTCGCCAGTGAAGAAATTGCCCCCCTGTCGCGAACAGGGGATGCGCAGGGTGCCGTATTGGGTAACGGTGAGGTGACGATGCCCGATGGATGGGCAGATCTCTACCGGCGTTGGGCCGAAGGGGGATGGAACTCCCTGACCGGTCCGTCGGCCTTTGGTGGACAGGATCTGCCCATGAGCCTGCAAACCGCAGCCTTTGAAATGTGGAATTCCGGCTCCTTGGCCTTCGGCATTGGCCCCACATTGACAATTGGCGCGATTGAAGCGTTGAACATGCATGCCAGCGAAGAATTGAAACAGGTCTATCTGGAAAAACTGGTTTCCGGCGAATGGATGGGAACGATGAACCTGACCGAACCGCAGTCCGGTTCGGATCTCAATGGTCTCAAGTCGAGGGCTGAACCCACAGGTGACGGGCGCTACCGGATATTCGGGCAGAAGATTTTCATCACCTATGGCGAGCACGATATGACCGACAACATCGTGCATCTCGTGCTGGCGCGTCTGCCGGACGCACCTGCCGGTCAACGTGGCATATCGCTGTTTCTGGTGCCGAAATACCTGGTGTCTGACGAAGGTCAACCAGGCGAACGCAATGATGTGTACTGCCACAGCGTTGAGCATAAATTGGGAATTCATGCGTCGCCCACCTGCACGATGATTTTCGGGGATGGCAAGTTTGGCGAAGAAGCGGGCGCGTTGGGCTGGCTGATCGGTGAGGAAAACCGTGGCCTGGCCTGCATGTTCACGATGATGAACAATGCCCGGCTTCTGGTCGGTATCCAGGGCGTGGCTGTCGCTGAATCCGCCACCCAACATGCGCGGGCCTATGCGTTGGATCGCCGACAAGGGCGGGCAGCGTCCTATGACGGTGATGGCATGGCACCCATCGCCCATCACCCCGATGTTCAGCGCACCTTGATGACCATGTCGGCGCTGACGCAGGCGGCGCGTTGTATTGCTTACAGCTGTGCCCATGCCCTTGACCAGCAGGCCGAAGAGGACGGTGCCGGAGCAGATTGGCGCGACCGCGCGGCGCTGCTGACGCCGGTGGCAAAGGCGTTTTCGACCGACATTGGGTGCGAGGTGGCGAGCATGGGCGTGCAGATTCATGGCGGCATGGGGTATATCGAGGAAACCGGTGCGGCACAGCTGTTGCGTGATGCGCGCATTGCACCGATCTATGAAGGCACCAATGGCATTCAGGCCATCGACCTTGTTACCCGGAAACTTCCACTGAACAACGGCCAGGTTATCGAACGCTATTTGATTGAGCTGGAATCCATTGCCGATGACGTGCAGGCATCAAACCGGGTTGAAATCAATTCAATGGCCAACGGGCTGAAACGCGGGCTTGCCGATTTGCGGGGCGCGACGCAGTTTTTGCTGGATGCCTTGAAGGCCGACGAGAAACAGATCGCCCTGTGTGGTTCCACGCCCTATCTGCGGTTGTTTGGTCTGGCCGCCGGGGCGGCCTATCTGGCGCAGTCGGCCATGGTTGCTGATGAAGCTGATGGCAATGGTCGCGCGGTAACAGCTGGATTCATGGCCGGTAACCTGCTCAACGAAACTGCAGGCCTGCGTGCCACAATTGAGCAGGGAGCCACCAGCCTGCTGAACGCCGGTGAAGCCATGCTGCAGAACCAAGGATAAGGTTATGTCTGATATCGAATTGTCC
>Ga0115566_10002583_pt1 | contig 14881 bp, 13 predicted proteins | sample COGITO_mtgs_1204_3_FD_87173 | JGI IMG/M metagenome (GOLD analysis project Ga0115566, IMG submission 87173) | Pelagic marine microbial communities from North Sea - COGITO_mtgs_120405 | ecosystem: Environmental > Aquatic > Marine > Epipelagic | place: Germany:Helgoland, sampling site Kabeltonne...
ATTTGAGCGGGAGTATTAGACTTACTTAAATCCAAATAGAGATTGTCTAAAACAGGATTTGGGTAAACATTAAATTTATTGAATTCATCAAATTCTTGAACTCCAGAACCTGAATTCAGTATAATCGAATGCAAGAAAGCCATTCTATTTTTACCTGTAACATTTGATTCAATGATAATTGAGTCGTTCACTTCAATAAAACCGCCATCCGCAATATAAGTTCTCAACTCAACTTCAACAAATCTCGTTTCGCCTGGAATTAAAACTCCTGATTCCCCACCTTTTGTTACTTTAGAATCACCCACAAAAAATATTGAATCAATTTTAATATCTCGATTTCCTGAATTATATAAGACGTGCGTCCACATTTCATAGTGTCGAATAGCAGTGTCTCCACTTTGATTCCTCAAAGACCTACTCCATTCCAATGAAGTAATTTTTGCATCAGTTGCAGTTCCGGTTATTGACGATATTCTCTCCAAGAACTGAGGATAATCTACAAAAGGGTTTCTGTTTTTTTGAAGAGCAAAAATGTCATTGTTTCTTTTAATGTCTTTTGCGGAAACAGGAAATTGGGTTAACCAAGATCGAAGTATCGTTTCTTGACTAGCCAAATGACCTGAATAGTCACCATATCGAATTCCAAAGTAAAGCATAGCTCTAGCCACGGTTCCTTTATGAAAATCTCTTGGCTCAAACTTACCTCCCCCCGATTTACTTCCCCCATCGCTCCAGCTGGCACTAGATACTATCCCAAAAGGATCATTTCCTCTTCTGCTATTTGAAGTTGTGGTAGTAGGAAATAAATGATGAATATCTGATTTCATTGGCGTGGCACTTGAAAAGAAACCTTGAGGAAAAGTATGCTCACAGTTAAAATTGGCTGAATTTGCTCCTGCACGTGTATTGAATGTTGCTTTTTTACCAGTATAAACACACTCTACATCACCACCAACGTTATCAATTGTAGCGTACATATTGTCTCTAGCTACATTATAACTCAAACTCTTGTATCCCTGACCAGTAATGGTTTTTAACGATGCTTTTAGAGCTTCAGCACTTTTGTTTTGCGTTGCGGCATAGTAGGTATTCGAAAAAACTCCTTGACCACTTAGCTTTACGGTTTCCAGCACGCTGTTTTTAGTTTCAATGGTAAGTAAACCAGCATAAGGCATGTTTTGTTTTGGAGCAAATTCCATAGGAACATCAACCTTAACGTTTGAACCGCCAGCTGTTTTTACCGAATCAAGCATAAGTGTAACACCGGCAAAAGGTTTCTGCTCCATTAACTTGAAATATATCCATTGTGCATTTGAGCTGCCTGGAATCGTAAAAAAGGCGGTGTCCTTTTTTATCGATTTTTCATTTACACTTCCAAAGTTCAACGCTTGTTGCGCAAATAAGGAGTTAGCAATTATTAAAGTTAAAGCAAAGACAAGTATTCTCATAGTTATATTGTTATTTCAAGACCATCATAAGCCAAGTGTACATTAGTCGGTAAAGATTTACTCACTTCTGCATGGAAACCTAAGTGATGACTAATATGTACAAAGTAGGCTCTTTCCGGTTGGGTTTTTTCTACTATTTCTAAAGCTTCCTCTAAATTAAAATGCGAGTAATGTTTTTCATTCCTCAATGCATTCAACACCAAAACTTTGGAGCCTTTAATTTTTTCTAATTCTGTATCTGATATTGAACTTGCATCAGTAATATAAGTGAAATCGTGAATACGATAGCCAAATACAGGCAATTTCATGTGCATGACCTCTACGGGAGTCACTTTTAAATCACCGACCTTAAATGGCTTGTTTTCAATCTCATTTAATATGGCGCCTGGCGCTCCCGGATATTTATTTTCCGTTTCAAATGCATAAGGAAAGCTCCTCTTCAAAGCGTTGCACACTCTTTTATCACCATACATAGGCATATCCGACTTTTGCTTGAAGTTAAGCGGGCGGATATCATCAAATCCAGAAACATGGTCACTATGTTCATGGGTGTACAAAACAGCATCAACTCGTTGTACATTATTAGCCAGTAGCTGCTGACGAAAATCTGGTCCTGTGTCTATTACCAAGTTTATTCCGTCAACTTCAATGTAAGCTGACGTTCTCAATCTCTTATCTCTAAAGTCTCCAGATAAACAAACCGGATGATCGCTTCCAATTATTGGAATTCCTTGTGAAGTACCTGTTCCGAGAAAAATTACTTTCACAAGTAGGTTATTTTAAAGATGAATGCTGTTTCATTGCTATTGTTCGGATTCAGATCGTGCAACAAAGCATCTAAAAAACTAGGTTCTTTTTTTATTTGGAATTCTAGCTCACAATTAAATAATTCTTTGAATTCAGCTTTTCGCTTTTCCAGATCAGCTTCTTCAAAAAACAAGGCATGTTGTGGTCTAGTTTCAATACTTCTGGCAATTACTAATTCTGCTTGGTCTCCGCCGTATCCCGTTTTCTTCGTTAAATAAAATATCTTATCCCATGATTCCGCATAAAACCTTGGCAACATGGGGGAATCATATTCTACGGTATAATCAACAATTAAACCTGTATAATCCGGCTGAGTAGCAAAATAACGCATACTCTCTACCCTACTCTTTTTACTGTAGGATGAAGAAACGACAACCATAAGTAAAATATTTAACCCCCAAAATACGCGTGTAAACCAAACATCTAGTTTTGGAATAATTGGCTTGTTGCTTTTTTGCACAAACTCATCCCACCACACTGCGCCAAGCATAGCCACAAATGGAAATACAGGCAATATAAATCGTTCTTGTTTATTCGGGAAGTAACAGTGAAAAGCAAAGAAAATAAAGGAAGGCCAAAACAACATAGCGTATTTTTTCCAAGCTTTAAGATATCCAAAAAACCAAAGAGCACTTATTGGAGGTAACATAAGCCCCATTATAGTTCCAAAATATTGATACCAAGGCGCATTGAAATAACTTGTTTTATTGGCCAAATTGTAAGCTATATACTCACCAATTTCCGCAAAGGGTCTTCCCCATAAAAACAAATCGCCTATTTGGGTAACAAACAACGAAAGCACTACACTCAATCCAAAAATGATAGCTGGAATGATTTGCTTTTTAAAAAGCAGAACCAATCCTATACCGCCTATGAATAAACTCATGTGTAGCCTTACGCTCATTGCCGCTCCCATTAAAAACCCAGCAAAAATCAAGTTTTTAAGACTCGCTTTATCTTCCTTAAACAATAACCAAGTGGCCCACAATAATGGCGGGAGACTGACCAACTCTACTAAGTTTCGAACACTGAGAATAGGAATAAACCAAAGCAGAGAAAATATTAAAACTCCCTTAAATGCAGTTTCTTTATTACTTATTTTGAGGCCAATATAGTATAGAGGTGGCAAGGCCAACAGGGAATATAAACCATGTACAAAACGAGTAATGTACATCTTAGTTTGTGGTTCTCCCAAATGAAGAAAATCTAGTAGAGAAAAGAAAAAATAATGCAAGCCGACATAAAACCATGAGTGACCTGTAGGATCTGAGTTGGGCCTATTTTTGGGTAACCAAGAATTATAATCGTAGCCATCAATCCAACTCTGGGCAGCCTCTACTATTAAATAATGATCATCGTGAAACCCATAGCCTTTTGAAAAAACAGTGGCCAACAACCTAGGTAAAAAGGCTATAAAAAGTAAAAGTAGAAGGGGGTGTTCAGCTTTATATTTATTAAAAGTGGCAAACATCGCTGAACCTCCGGTTTAATGTTCTTTATAAAAGGCAACTAATTTTTCAATTGCATAGTCTATCTCTTCTTTCGTCGTATATCTAGAAAAAGAGAATCGAATTGCTTGTCTATTTGGGTCAGCATGAATCCCTCCTAATACGTGAGACCCTAAAGATGCTCCACTTGAGCAAGCACTTCCACCGCTACAAGCAATGCCCATTATGTCTAGATTAAAAAGCAACATACCCGATTTTTCATTTGGAGGAAGACTAACATTTAAAACTGTATAAAGCGCATCACCTTTTGGGTCGCCATTAAATTTAACCCCTGGAATTTGAGCTTCAAGTTGATCTATCATGTGAAATTTCAATCCTTTTACATGCTCAATGTGCTCTTCAACATGTGAATTGGCTATTTCCATTGCTTTTGCTAATCCAACAATGCCATAAACATTTTCTGTACCTGCTCGCATTCCTCTTTCCTGTCCACCTCCGGTTAGCATAGAAGGTATGTTTAGCCCTTTGTTCATGTATAAAAAACCAATACCCTTTGGCCCATGGAATTTATGAGCAGAACAAGTAGCAAAATGTATTTTTAATTGACTAAAATCAAATGGATAATGAGCCATAGTTTGCACAGTATCCGAATGAAAAATAGCATCGTATTTTTCACATAAATCTCCTGTAGCAGCAAGATCTATCTTATTTCCTATTTCATTATTAGCATGCATTATAGAAACAAAAGAACGTTCGTTATTCTTTAACAATTCTTCCAAATGAGACATATCAACATACCCTTTCTCATCTAGGCGGACTTTGCTTAGTTTAACCCCCTCAAGCCTACACACATCCTCCATTGTGTCTAATACCGCATGATGTTCAATATCAGTAGTAATAGCGTGTTTTAAACCCATAGTCTTCAAAGAACATCGAATAGCCATGTTATCAGCTTCGGTTCCACCACTCGTGAAAATTATTTCACCAGGAGTTACATTCAACATTTTAGCGATTGACCTTCTCGACCTCTCAATTTTAGCCCTTACTTCCCTACCAAAGGCATGAGTAGATGAGGGATTCCCGAAAGCATCTTGCATAACAGGTATCATTTCTTGAACTACTTCTGGGGCTATTGGAGTTGTTGCTGCATTGTCTAAATAAGCCTTCATATTAACTATCTTATTATCTCTTTAATATCACTTATAATTTTCTTCGCCAAGTTGTTTGCGGTGTTAGCGCTGTCGCTTTCTGTATAAATCCTAATTATAGGTTCCGTATTACTTTTTCTCAAATGAACCCACTCATTATCAAACTCAATCTTTACTCCATCTATAGTATTAATTGGATAGTTTTTATATTTCGACTCAATAGCCTTTAATACTTTATCGACATCAATATCTGGAGTAAGTTCAATTTTGTTTTTAGAAATATGATAATTAGGATATCCTGCTTTTAAAATAGACATTGTCTTTTTTGACTTTGCCAAATGAGTTAGAAACAAAGCAATTCCAACTAACGCATCTCTTCCATAATGCAATTCTGGATAAATAATTCCTCCATTGCCTTCACCACCAATTAAGGCATTGGTTTCTTTCATCATATTCACCACATTAACTTCTCCAACTGCAGAAGCAGAATATGATTGACCATGTTTTTCAGTGATATCTCTTAAAGCACGAGTAGAAGACAAGTTTGAAACCGTATTACCTGGTGTATTAGACAATACATAATCAGCAACGGCAACTAGAGTATATTCCTCACCAAACATTTCACCATCTTCATTTACCAGTGCTAAACGATCCACATCAGGATCTACAACTATACCTAAATGAGCGTCATTTTTTCTTACAACTCCCGATATTTCCGTTAAGTTTTCAGGAATGGGTTCAGGGTTATGAGCAAACTCCCCAGTTGGCTGACAATGCAATTGAATTACTTCTTCCACTCCCAAATCGTGTAGTAAAGCAGGAATATAAATTCCGCCAGTTGAATTTACCGCATCAACAACAATTTTAAAATTTCTAGAACGAATGGCCTCAACATCAACTAAAGGAAGATTCAAAACTGCCTCAATATGTTTATGCAGGTAGGTATCATTGTGTAAATACTTTCCTAATTTATTTACAGAAACAAAATCAAAATCTTCTTTTTCAGCAATATCAAGAACCTTAGCCCCTTCTTCACCGTTAATAAATTCTCCTTTGCCATTTAATAGCTTAAGCGCATTCCATTGTTTAGGATTGTGACTGGCAGTTAAAATAATCCCTGCGTCGGCTCCCTCACCCACTACCGCTAATTCAACTGTAGGTGTTGTGGTCAGTCCTAAATCAATTACGTCAAACCCAAGACTTTGGAGCGAAGCACTAACCAAATTACTCACCAAGGGGCCCGATATACGAGCATCTCTACCGATAACGATTTTTAAATGAGTATTCTCACTATTATTGGAAACCCATGTTCCAAATGCAGAAGCGAATTTTACCACATCAAGTGGAGATAAACCTTCTCCGGGTTTCCCCCCAATTGTACCTCTAATTCCTGATATAGACTTAATTAATGTCATTGATAGTTTTTAAAAAATAGCTAGCAAATATAAATTTTAAGGCTAGTAGAATATACCGAGTTAATAAGTATTGTATCAAATGACTTCTAAGCCCACATAAGAGTATTATTTGTATCAAAATATGAAAGTTAATAATTTTGAATTAACACGGATTAAATTATCCATATAACATTGTTATTAAGGCTTTTATTAACGCTAAATTGAATTTATAATTTAACAATCAACAATACTAAAACCAATGATTTTAAGACCGAGTAATTTCTTGATATTAGGATTGAATATTTAGTGTTAATTACTTTTTTAGAAAACAGAAGATTGATCACTTCTCTTGGATATCAATTTATCTACATTTGCTAATATAGTGCGGTTTTATACGTATGAAAGAAGACTTCGACCCATCTTTTGAAAATAACAACAACGAAGAACGCTTCGTTAAACTGGAAGATATGTTCAGCGACTCGGCATATTACTATTTCGATGTGGCCGAATGGGAAGGAATGATTGAATATTACCTTTCTATTTTAAAACTGGACAAAGCCACTAAGGCTCTGAACTTTGCAAAAAACCAGCACCCTTCTGCTTTAGAGATTTCACTGAAAGAAGCTGAACTGTTAAGTGAAAAAAACAATCCCCATCAGGCAATAATAATGCTTAAGAAATTGGAAGTTTCATTTCCTTTTGATGCCGATATCCCAACCCTTATGGGGGAGATTCACAGTCGATTTGCGGAGCCATTAAAAGCTATAAATTGCTATAAATCGGCCTTAAAAAAGTGCGGTGAAGAGGAAGAATTTCATATTCTGCTTCAAATATCAGTTGAATGTCAAAATCTAGATAAACCGAATCAAAGCATTTATTGGTTAAAAAAACTCATAAAAAAATACCCTGACAATATTGAAGGCTTATATGAAATAGCCATGGTATATGAGGGAGAAAACCAAATTAAAAAAGGAATTGAGTTTTTTAATGAGTTTATTGAACAATTCCCTTACAATCACCATGCTTGGTTTAACTTAGGTAACCTTCATTCCTTTAATCGGAATTTAGAGGGGGCGTTGCACGCATACGAATACTCAGTTGTTTCTTTTTCTGAATTTTCTTCAGGCTGGTTCAACAAGGGAAGTATTCTCGCTCGGCTAAATCAGTTCGACAAGGCAATAGAAGCTTTCACTGTTACATTAGAATTAGAAGGTCCCTCTGCCCCAACTTACACCAACATTGGTGAATGCTATGAAGAAGTTGAGGACTTTGCTCGGGCAATGGAATTCTACCAAAAAGCATTAGATAACGACAACCAATACTCAGATGCTATTGATGGAGCAGCAAGTTGTCTCTATATGTTGGATCAATTTGATGAAGCTTTAGCAACGTGTGAAATTGGTTTAAAACAATTGCCTGAAAGAGCTGGATTACTTCATACCTATGCTGAAGTATGTCAAGGATTAGGCTTTTTTAAAGAATCTAAAAGGGCATACAAAAAGGTAATAAAAATCGATTCAGATAATTGGGAAGTCTTTCTCGATTATTCGGGAATGTTATGGGAAAACGGGCAAATTGAAGACGCAATAGAAGTCATTCAGTCGGGTATTTCCTTGCAAGGAAAAGTTGCAGAACTAAATTATAGAGCAGGATCTTACTTATATATGTCAGGAGACAAAACAGGTGCATTTAACCACTGGAACAATGCATACCAAAAGTCACCGGGGCTATTGAATCAAATATTTGACTTTAACGACGCATTTAAAAACGACGCTGAAATTCAAGAATTTTTCGAACAATTTTAATATGAATTTTACACTACCACATATTCCGGAAAGACCAGAAAAGCCTAGAAATAATGGATTGACCATGATGATGGACAAGGGCTTAAGTCTTAGAGAAACGGAAAACTTTATTGATAAAAGTGCCTCACTTACAGATATTGTAAAGTTGGGGTTTGGCACTTCTTATCTTACTAACAACCTAAAAGAAAAAATTAAGTTGTACCACGAGGCAAACATGAAAGTTTACCTAGGCGGAACTTTATTTGAGGCTTTCTTGGTTAGAGGAATGGTCGATGACTACATGAAACTCATGGATGATTTTAAACTTGAAACTTGCGAAGTTTCTGATGGTTCTATTTTCATTGAACATGATGAGAAATGTGAGGTAATCGCTAAGCTAGCTAAAAACTATACAGTACTCAGTGAAGTGGGTAGCAAGGAAGAGGGAATTTTTATTAGCCCAGGTATGTGGACCAGCATGATGACCAAAGAATTGCAAGCTGGCTCATGGAAAGTTATTGCCGAAGCTAGAGAATCTGGGAATGTTGGAATTTATCGTCCAAATGGAACAGCGCATACCATGCTCGTTAATCGAATTTTGGCTGCTGTTGATAAGGATGACATCATGTGGGAAGCTCCTAAGAAACCTCAACAGGTTTGGTTTATTAAATTACTTGGGGCCAACGCTAACCTTGGAAACATTGGACCTGATGAAGTTATTCCATTGGAGACTTTAAGGTTAGGGTTGAGAGGAGATACTTTCTTTTCTTATCTACCTGAAAGTATTGTAGAAAAACATCAGAACTAAAGATTAAGAGAGATGAAAGAAATAAGTGTTCAAGAACTAAAGTCTTGGAGAGAAAGTGGTAAAGACTTTCAGCTCATCGATATAAGAGACCCATACGAATACGAATGGAGCAATATTAACGGAGATTCTTTACCCTTAGCTACTGTATTAGACAATTTGAATAAAATAAACAAAACTGGTGATGTTGTAATGCATTGTAATTCTGGCAATAGAGTTGCAGCGATCGTAGATATTCTTGAACAAAAGCACGGCTTCACTAACTTAATAAACCTTACAGGTGGTTACGAGGCATGGTGTACAGAATTTGAACCAGCAAAGCTCACATACTAATTTCAATAATGGCAAGATCTATTAAAGACTACGCAATAATTTCCTTAAAAGGATTAGGCATGGGTGCTGCTGATGTAGTACCCGGTGTTTCAGGTGGAACAATAGCTTTTATATCAGGTATTTACGAAGAATTAATCAATTCTTTAAAATCTTTTGATTTAGCCACAATCAAATTACTTTTCAGCGATGGCATTGCGGCATTTTGGAAAAAAATAAACGGCAATTTTTTAGCAGCACTATTTTTAGGAATAGCAATTTCAATATTGTCTCTAGCCAAGGTCATTAAATACTTGTTGGCAGAACACCCAGTTTTAATCTGGTCATTTTTCTTTGGACTTATCATAGCCTCGTCGCTAATGATTAGTAAACAAATAAATAAATGGGACTTTAAGGCAATTTTAGGTTTGTTATTCGGAACCGCCCTAGCCTACTACATTACGATTGCCGCACCCGCTGAAACCTCCACAGAATTGTGGTTTGTTTTTCTATCTGGAATGTTAGCCATTTGCGCTATGATTTTACCCGGTATTTCAGGAGCCTTTATACTTCTTTTACTTGGTAAGTATGAATTCATTGTGAATGCTCTGAGTGATATAAACATAAAAGTCATTATTACTTTTATTTTAGGTTGTGGTGTAGGATTAATTTCATTTTCTCATGTTTTGGGCTGGTTATTCAAGAAGTATCATAACATGACTATCGCCATTCTTACAGGTTTTATGATTGGTTCGCTAAATAAAGTTTGTCCATGGAAATTAACGTTAACAACAAGAATAAATTCTCATGGTGAAACTATTCCTGTAACTCAACAAAGTATTTTACCCAACGACTTTGCTGGTGAACCATTAATCTTTGGCGCAATTGGGATGGCAATAGTTGGTTTTCTTTTGATTTACCTACTAGAAAAGTTTAGCCCTGATAATAACCAAACTGAAGCCTAGGTGAGCACCTATGGACTCATAGGGAGAAAACTTGATCATTCTTTTTCAAGAACTTATTTCACTACAAAATTTAAACTTGAGCATCTATCTCATGAATATTTAAATTTTGAAATTGACTTAATAGAGGATTTTGAGTCTGTTATATTAAGCCATCATGATGTAAATGGTCTGAATGTAACCACACCTTACAAAGAAGAAGCCCTGATCCTTTGTAATAGCCTTACAGTTGATGCTAAAAACATTGGAGCCGTCAATTGCCTTCAAATTATTGGCGATGAAATTATTGGACATAATACAGATTGGCAGGGTTTCAAAAAAAGCTTAATGGATTTTATTCCAAAAAACAATAATTTTCAAGCTCTAATTTTGGGGACAGGTGGCGCCTCAAAGGCCGTTGGTTATGCTTTAGACAATTTGAATATTCCATATAAAAAGGTAAGCAGCTCAAAGCTAGGAGATTATGATTACAACGAATTAAATGAAAGTTATATCACTAACCATCAACTAATTATCAACGCTACTCCATTAGGTACATTTCCAAATATTGAAACAAAACCAGCTATACCCTACCAGTTTATAACTGATTCTCATTTTTTATTCGACCTGGTTTACAATCCCTCAGAAACTGCTTTTATGAAGGCAGGAATGAAAAAAAACTGTTCAGTAAAAAACGGATATGACATGCTTGTGAATCAAGCAGAAGAAAGCTGGGAAATTTGGGATAATAGTGAATTGGAGAGCTCTAAGAACTCATAATTGTAACCTACTATTTCTAAAACCATTACTTTTCGAAAGTTAGAATTAAACACTCTCTTTCAAACATAAAATCCATATGTTCTTGGCTTGGTTCTTTAATCTGAGTCACTTCTTTGAACCTCAAACCTTCTTTTGTTATCATGGCTATAATTTCTTCTTGCGAGTAAATTGAAAAACCATATTTCGTTACTGGAAATTTTCCCAGATTATGTTTAGGGCGAACAGACAAAACCAAGGTTCGTTTTGGCCTTAACACTCGCTTTATTTCATTTATGGCCTGACCGTATTCATCCCAAAAATAAAATGTATTAATCGTGAATATTTTGGAAAATGAATTATCTTCAAAAGGCAATTCTTGAACATTTCCTTGAACAAATCGAGCTCTATTTTGATTTACATAATTTATGTTTCTCTTTTCAGACTCTTGGACCATTACTTCAGAATAATCACATCCTGTGTATTGAATTGAAGTATCCATATTCAATATATTTTTAACGAAATGACCATTGCCCATTCCAATCTCCAAAATGGAATCATTTCTAGTAGGATTGAGCACTGCCAGAGTATGAAGATTCATCGGCAGGTTCCCGGCATTCATTCGCTCTCCTATTTCCACTGCATATTCACCATAGGGCTTACGAAGTTGAGCCGCGATGTTTTTATAATCTTCAGGAGTTAAATCAGTGTTCATTATTGTGGTTTTAACTATTAAAACAATGGAATAACATCCTCTTCTCGAAATAGGTCTTCTGACACAGCTATCTCTAATTTCGCATACAAACTTGCCGGTACACTTATATTTCCTAAATATATATCCCCAACTACATTTATCAAATGCTTGCCCATCATTCCTTTTTTTGGAAGAGCAATGGTAAGCGTTTGGTTAGCATGAATACATGCCTTATCTATATATCCCTTATCTGGATGAAGACCACTTGGGATATCATTAGAAATGATTGGAATACCACTATTTGATAATTTGATACAGAGATCGGCAAGGCTTGACTTTAACTTTCCATTGATATTATAACCAACCATTCCATCAATAACTAGATCGCTTGATTCCCATGAATTATGATGTTCTCTAATCTCAACACCCATATGACGTAATGTATCTAATTCAGCATCGCTTTCGTTTATCATGTTTTGCTCTTTGGAAACCAAATTAACACTGACATTATACCCTTTCACTTTCAGATGTCTTGCAGCTACCAAAGTACCGCCACCATTTCCTCCGCCGCCTGCAAAACATACTATATTTTCACAATTAGGATAAAGTTTTGAAACTAAATTTGCCAGATTATTCCCTGCATTTTCCATCATTTGACGCAATGAAATATGATAAGAATTAACCATGAGCTGATCTACTTTTCTCATTTGGTCTAAAGAAACAGAAGGAGTTGTATTTATCATAACCCTCAAAGATATAAAGAACTGGTAAATCATTTCATACTATAAATGTCTTCTTAGACTCTTTTTAGATTCTGTCATTTCTATACATTTGAAAAAATACTAAAGCAATAGAAATGACGGTAATTTCCAAAGAAAGCTTCACTTTCCTTAATGATCTCAAAAAGAACAATAACCGTGATTGGTTTGCCACCAACAAAAAACGATATACAGACTCTCACGAGGACATGATTGAGTTTGCCGATTCTCTTTTGGAAGAGTTAAATAAGCTTGATAAAATTGAAACCGTTAGCGGTAAAAAAAGCCTGTATCGGATCTATAGAGATGTTCGTTTTAGTAAAGACAAATCGCCCTACAAAACTTGGTGGGCCGGTGGTTTTAAAAGAGCTGGAGCAAACTTAAGAGGTGGCTATTATTTTCATATTGAAAACGGCCAATTGTTTGCCGCTGGTGGGTTCTGGGGACCTAACAAAGAAGATTTATTACTGATTCGTCAACAAATCCAATCTGATCCGGAACCACTTCGGAAAATCATTAATTCTAAATCTTTTAAATCTCACTTTGGAACTCTCGGGGGCGAACAATTAAAAACAGCTCCAAAAGGTTTTGAAAAAGATGACCCAGCATTTGATTTGTTGCGATACAAACAGTTTTTGGTCAGTAAGCAGTTTGAGGATAAACTAGCAAGTAAAGAAGATTTAGCTAAAGAAATAATAAGTAGCTACAAAGCAATGCGACCATTCTTCGATTATATGAGTGATATTCTCACTACTGACCTAAATGGTGAATCTACAATTTAAGAGTTAGCTAGAAATTTGTTTTAGTCTACTTTACTCACCTTCAAATAATGAACCTGCAAATCATTAATTGTTAGTGCAATAAAATAAAACCCCGAAGGAATATCATTTCCTGCATTCCACTCTATTTCATATTTATCTGAAGTTAGCTCATTGTTTTCGAGTGTAGCCACTTTATTTCCAGTACTATTAAAGATGGCAAGACCAACTTTTGCATTTTGAAAAACACCAAAACGGATTTTTAATTGATCCCTAAACGGATTTGGACCAACGTTATAAATCATCCCTTTATCAATATGAGCTACACTAGTTTTTGGATCAATGTCAACTCCCTCCCCTGCAACAATAATGTCCCAAGTCCCCTCTAAAACACCTGTTCCATTATCCGTCAGTGGAATTATTCGGTCACTTGCATCGAAATTGCCGCTTGTTATTTTAGCAGCTGCATCTATTGGAATACTCGTATCCCCTTTAAAATACAATTGTGTTGTCAATGTACTCTTACCAGGGGAAGTGATCTTAAAATGAATGTGTGAAGGTCTGTATTGGCTTCCATTTAAATACTTACCCGGTTTTATTGTTTCAAATACGTAATAACCTTGAGCATTTGTTTTTGTCTGCCCTCTCAAGTTGTAAGTAGCGTTGTCATAAGCTCCAGAATCGTCTGCATGCCATACATCAATAATAGCATTAGGAATTGCTTCTGTGCAATCCAAATTGGTTACTCTTCCACTAATGCTAATTTTTGTACCCGGCTCTGTAGACTTTGCTAATTTATTATTCAATATACTCGGTGGGTTAGCAGTATAAAAAGGACCTTCACCATAATAGTCAAGCGTGGTAGGATCGCACGCATTTGCTTCGTCTTCACTTGGAGTATTGGCCAATAAAGAATTTGAAAGAAAGGGAAGGATTGATAATGAAAGTGCAGTAAATCCAGATTTTTTTATAAAACCTCTTCTATCGTTCTTCTTTTTAGTTTTCATAATTCTCAATTTAGAAAACCAAAAGTAGGCAGTTATTATTCAATAAGATTGTACAAATTCTGGATAAGATGGCATTCTAAGAATTGGCCTAACTTAAACGAAGAAGAAAGTAACTGGTTACACCTTTTTAAACAGGACAGTAGCGTTATGTCCACCAAAACCGAAGGTATTGCTCATAGCGTAATTCACTTCTTTTTTTCTTGCTTTGGTTGTAACTATGTCAAGATTTTGATCAATTTCAGTATCTATTGTTTTTGTATTTATAGTTGGAGGTACAACACCATCAGTTAATGACTTAATGCTAATTATTGCTTCTATTGCCCCTGCTCCACCCATAAGGTGACCAGTAGTTGATTTTGTTGCACTTACACAAAGGTTTGCATAATTGCCTTGATATAGATTTTTGAGCGCATTTGCTTCAGCTATATCACCAATGGGCGTAGATGTAGCATGAACATTTATATAATCTACATCTTGCGGCGTAATTCCACCTTCTGCTAAAGCTTGTTTCATACTCAAATATGCTCCCCTACCTTGAGAATGGCTCATTGCAATGTGATGCGCATCAGCACTTAAGCCTCCGCCAACAACTTCAGCATAAATATGAGCACCTCTGGCAATTGCATGTTCTCTTTCTTCAAGAATTACAGCTCCACCTCCTTCCCCAGCAACAAATCCACTTCTTGTATTATCAAAAGGTCTACTTGCTCCTTGTGGATTTTCATTCTCTGTAGACAATGCTCTCATTGCTCCAAACCCTCCGATTGTAGCTTGTGAGATTGGAGCTTCTGATCCACCAGCAACAATTACCTCAGCTTTATTCC
>Ga0115566_10002599_pt1 | contig 14840 bp, 14 predicted proteins | sample COGITO_mtgs_1204_3_FD_87173 | JGI IMG/M metagenome (GOLD analysis project Ga0115566, IMG submission 87173) | Pelagic marine microbial communities from North Sea - COGITO_mtgs_120405 | ecosystem: Environmental > Aquatic > Marine > Epipelagic | place: Germany:Helgoland, sampling site Kabeltonne...
ACATCTTTCACATAAATATAATTTCTTAAAGCACTTCCCTTTCCAATTTGCTTCGGAGAAATACCTTTAATCGCCATTTCAATAGCTCGGTTCAATCCTAAATGTGTTGGGCCTTTGTGCCCAAACACACCTGACATACGCAAAATGCAATTCCTTGCGTTGGAATCTTTCAGCAACTCTTCGCTCAACCATTTACTTTTAGCATAAGAATTATCCAAAAAAATGGGAGTTTCAGGATCAATCACTTCTGTTGCGACACCATGCACAATGGCAGTTGAAGCATAAACTATATGAGCATTCCAAGTATACGCAAGATGTGCCAAATATCCTGTTGACAAAACATTGGTAACATACATAGCCGATTCATCCGTGTCTGACCAACCAACATGAGCAGCTATATGCACAATAGCATCGTAACGCGTGCCCTTAGCCAAGACTATGACTGTTGAAGGGTCGGCTAAATCAAGATGGATAATATTGCTTTGATTATCCGATGGTTTCAATCTGGAACTTCTAACAACATGCCAACCAGCATCTTCTAGGGCAGATGCAGTGGCTTGGCCTACAAAGCCAGTTGATCCAGTAACAAGTACAGACTTAGAAAGTGGCACCTACTTAGTCCTTAGCAGGTTTAATGAACGCTGTAATATCACGGCCAATACCTAATTGCGCCGCGGCTGACCAAAAACGCAATACAGCTTCAGTAGGTTGTTTATGAATAAGATTTTCAATTTGAACTCTAGCTTTATGAGCATCTTTACCTACAGATTTATCATTAATATAATTGGATTTGGGGTGGAATAAAAACCAATCAATTGGAAAATCGGAAAGCATTTCAACGCACTCCCATCCCGTAAATTCAGTTGCATTCTTTAAGCTATGATAATCAAAATAGCTTAAGTGATCAGGAGGTGTTACCCAAAATGCTATATCAATATGTTGATTGCTTAATAAAGCCTGCTGAGTAATTGAACAGTCATTAGGTACAGTTACAACTGCAACACCTTCAGGGGATATCAACTTCCGCAATGAATGTAAGAGATCTAAAGGATCAATGACATGCTCCAGAACGTTCTGAAGCCAAACAACTTCATAAGTATTGCCTTTAGCAATTTCGGTACGCAAAAGTTCAAAAACATCCCCTGTTTCCAAAGCATCTAAACATGATGGGTTTTTTGATTGGACTCCAGCAGAGCTGAAATCAAAACCCTTAACTTTCCACCCATGCTCACGAAAGAATGACAAAGCATATCCTTCACCACAGCCTACATCCAATAAGTTTTTGGATTTAATATCAACAGGAAAGTAAGGTTGTATAACGGCCATTCGCTGTTCTAGTTTTGACTTAAAATAAGCAAGCTCATCTGAAGAGTATGCAATATCGTAGCTTCCCATGCCTTCTTGATAATATTTATCAGCATAGTACTTTTGTAAATCTTCCAAGCTAGGCTTTTGTGAAATTTCCCAAAAGCCTAATGTGTGTTGTTTCAGTCTGGTATCCACTAAAACATCTCCCATTTAATTTCTGAATTTTTACATTCAATCATCCCTGCTTTAGAGCTAATTCTTTTCATTTCATACTCAATAGAAACTTGGCTAGGCCGAACTATTGACAATGCGAGATTAGACATCTGCTTTACATATTCTGGATGCGAAAAAAAGTGCCTGATAGATTCAGCATAATCTGCAACCTCAATCTTATCTGACCATCCCAAATATTCAATAGCACCCGTCTTAGATACATCCTCTGTTGTACGTTCTTGGTTTTTAGCAAAAACCACTGTAATAGTTGGCAAGCCAAGATAACAACGCTCCCACATTGCGCCACCGCCGGCACCAATAGCCAGATCGGCTTTCGATATCAGCTCCGCCATATTGGATACTTGGCAGTAAAAATTCAAAGCTGAAGATTGGTCGCAATATATCTTAATAGAATCCTTATGAGGATTAGACATGCCGACCACCACATCGACCTCGATTTCATTTAACTGTAAAAGCATCAATGCATCAAGAACTCTTTGTGTTTGATTGCTGGGATCACTGCCGCCAAAAAATACCAAAATACGTTTTATATATCCATCTTTTTCTCGAATAGTTCTTTTCTGACTAATAAACTCGTCTCTTAATAAAACAAAAGATGGGCCGAGTAACTTGATACAAAAGTCAGGCACTAAACATTTGTAGCGACTCTCCAAATCAAAATAATAATTTTGATCTAATAGCAAATCACACTCATGCATCCGATTAGCAAGATCATCAATCACAAACAAATTATATGTATATGGTCTCATGGCTTTTTCCCATTTAACATCTAAATCATAATGATCTACAACAACCCAATCTATTCCATTAGGGAATAATTTATGAGAGGCTTCAATGGTCATTAAAGCGTCAATTTCTTGTGACAAATCAGGTTTTTTAGAAATTTTTTCAACCCTGATTTTTTTTGAATCCAATAATTCAAACATTGCGCCAGGTAAATCTAAACATACGAATGCCACTTCATATTTTTCCAAGCTTAAACGTTCAGCTAGCGTCAAGCATCTCATAAAATGACCACTGCCGATATCTATTGAAGCATCAACTCTAAAAACAACATTCATAGTTTAGATCCAAAATATGATAATGGTCGGAGTAGTTTTATTAAATACAATCAAGGTGCTAGAAAAAATTTTATTTCAAAATAAAATTCGATCGTTTTACTTTTTCTTGTTTAATTAAGTCTTCTAAATCCATTATGGCAAACTGGGCCTTTTAGCAGACTCATTACATCCCGCCCCTCTTCACATTGTTTGATTATTGCAAATATAGAATCTAAAGCGTCAAAATAATCAGCGACGACTTGAGGTGTGTGATCAATGCAAACATATACACTATTGCTAGCTAAGTACCCCTTAACTAACATTTCCTGAGTAATAAGAGTCTTGTAAGCAAGTGAATTTTCACTATTAAGTGTAAAGCCAGTTAATGCGGCTAAGCCCCAATGGGAAATACTTAAACCATGTTTATCAGCAAGCTTTTGCCATTCTTGGCGAATATTTAATCCTGTATTAGTAATGCTTTCCCATGATTTAATCCGCCCCATCACCTCTAAGGTTTTTAACGCTGCTGTTGGGCCAATGCGTTCAGTCCAAAATGTACTGCTAATAAAGGTAGTTTGAGCCGCTTCCATAACCTCACGCTTACCAATTGTTGCAGTAATAGCGTAACCATTACCCAAGGCCTTGCCAAACATTGCCATATCCGGTTCCACACCATATTTTTTATGCAAACCACCAAATGTCTCACGAAAACCCGACGTACATTCATCGAAAACCAAGACGATACCTTTATCAGTTGCTAACTTTCGAACCTTATGCAAGAAATTATCTTCAGGCCCTATATTGCGAGCCACTTCCATTTTAATCACGCCAATATTTTGCGTATTCACTAAAGCTTCTAATTCAGCATAATTATTGTAGTTAAATGGAAATACGGTGCCTTTAAGATTACGTGGAACGCCGTTAGGCTGTAACCCTGGAAGTAGATGACCATCCAATCCTGCATCGTCGCCTAAGTTTGCTGACAAATACCAATCGTGCCAACCATGGTAGCCACAAATAGCTACTTTATCTTTGCCTGATGCGGCACGTGCAATACGAATAGCAATCGCGTTTGCCTCACCACCAGATCTTGCAAATCTTACCATATCAGCCCATGGATGGATCTCGACTAATTTTTCAGCCAAATAAACCTCCTCAGGGCAGTTAAACGTTGACATATTTCCTGCAGCAACAGTTTTCTGAACGGCTTCATCTACTTCAGGATGTCCGTATCCCAATATGTTAGTACCAATTCCCATAATAGACATATCAATAAATTCATTTCTATCTAAATCCCAGACTTTACATCCTTTAGCTTTACTAAAATATGCAGGCCATTGGTCTGGTAAAAACATCTCGGGACGCTTAGATAACAACATGCTGCCTCCTGGAATCACTTGCTTTGCCCGTTTCCAAAGTTTTTGTCCAGTTCCCATTACCACTCCTTCATATCTAGTTATATATTGATAAATATTGAAAATCTATAAAACTTGCTTTTAAAAAGCAAGTGTAATGTCCCAAGTAAAAAATCTTTTTTTGGTTGGAAGCTCCCTCACCAACTTAAATTTTTAAAATAACAAATTACTTATTTTTTAAATAATTAAAAAGGTGTTCTGCATAAATAAAATCTTCTTGCGTGTCTATATCTACTGCTCTTTCAGATGGAAGTTCGTATGACAACACTTTATTTGCTAAGGGATCTTTCATTGCAAGATGCTCTGATCGCCAAATATTAAATGGTCCGCATTCGTAATAAGCGTGCTTAATATCCTGAGATCTCATAACAAGGCTTTTAGGTGTTGAGGGCACCATATGACCATCTTTATCTTTATAAAAAGCCCATTCAATTGGCACAGGAAATTTAGTAAATACCAGAAGTGGATAGCGACCTTTTTCTTGAGTAAAAATGCCATAGGCATTGATAATATCTTGACTAGTAAGCAATGGGGCGGTGGGCATAATACAACATACGTCGTCATAGATTTTGCCTCTAGCGCTATATTGCTCTGCTACCCAGCGAATCACCGGTATTAAACCAGTAAAATCGTCTGCTAAATCAGGGTCTCGCATAAAATCTACTGGGAAACCCAAACCTGAAACAACATCAGCAATCTCTTGCGAGTCTGTTGATACATGAATTTTATCAAAGAGCCCAGATTTAGCAGCTGCATCTAATGCATAGGCGATCATTGGCTTTCCACAAAATGGAACAATATTCTTTTTAGGTATTCTTTTGCTGCCACCTCGGGCTGGTATTAAAGCAAGTCGCATAAATGATTTACTAGTTAATTGTTCTCAAAATACCGCCATCAATGGCAATTGATGAGCCGGTCATATAATCTGCTTTATCACTTGCAAGAAATGCGACTAAAGCTCCATACTCTAAGGGATCACCAAATCTTCCTAAAGGCGTATTAGTTTCAGCGTCAAGCTTCCATTTTTCAAAAGAGATTTTTCCTTTTTCTGCAGCAATTTCTCCAAGCTCTGAAACGCGATTAGTCAAAAAAGGTCCCGATAAGAGTGTATGAACCCTAATACCATCTCTGGCATATTCCGCTGAAAGAGTTTTCGCAAAAGCCGCGGAAGCGCTGCGAAATACATTTGACAGTGTCATGTTTTCAAGCGCGTTTTTGACACTGGTACTCTCTATATTGATAATGCGACCCCATCTTCTGCTTAGCATTGATGGTATCGCGCGACGACAAGCTCTAATTTTACTCATTAACACGAGCTCGAAGGCCGAATAATATTCTTTGTCAGAAATATCCAAACTTTTTCCAGGTGGTGGTCCACCAGAATTATTGACTAGAATATCGATATGCCCAAAATCATTTAAAACTCGGTCAAAAAATTTATCTAACGAAATATGATTTGCAACATCAGCCTCCATCGCCAAAACTTCTACCCCTGTTGCATGCCTTATCTCTTCAGCCGCCAAATTTAACCGATCTATATCACGAGCACATATAGCAACTTTGCAGCCTTCCTCAGCTAAAACAGTGGCAATACCTCGCCCTATGCCTGAGCTTGCCGCAAGAATAACGGCAACTTTATCTTTTAAAGCAAGATCCATAAAAAATCCAATCTTTATTAATCGTTATTTTAAATCAACACTCTGTAATTGATGTTGAGCCGGTAAGTCATATAACAACTTTTTTCCAACTAAGTCAGAAGCAAGTTTTGGGTCCATTCCACCTTTGCCTGGTCTCAATGCAACCAAATCTTCCAGGGTAATTAAGTGTCCTGCTTTTAATTCATTTTGTATAAAAATACTTCTTCTATGAATACTTCTATCTTTGAATTCTGCTTGAGAAATTTCTTTTGAATTGCCTTTCGATTTTATCGTGTAATTAAACATTTCTTTTGCTTTTTTCCATGAGTTAGGATCCAAACATACAACTGAATCTGGCCCTTCCCAATTAACCTCAGGTGCAAGATGTTTCATCACCAAAGATGCACCATTAGCTACCGCTAAAGATGGGGTGAATTGAGTGGCGGTGTGATCAACAAAGCCTGTTACTAAACCGTATCTTTGTCTTAAAAGATCAATGCAATCCAGCTGAAGAAGTTCGGGCGGGACACCCTTGGTTGTATCGGACGACATAACATGCTGGCCATGCAATAAACCAATATCGGCTTTGGAATGAGAAATGGCATAATTTACAGACCAATCAATTTCTTCAAGTGTTCCCATTAATGTTGCAAGCCAGAATGGTTTTTCTGTTGAAGCGACAGCATTAATAATATAAGGATTATTAAGATCTGTTGCATTCACACAAAATATATCTGCTCCGGCATCAGCAGATAGCTCAATAATTTTAGGGGATAGTCCTGCAACCTGACATATTAAGCCCTCACTATGGCATGTTGAAATTAACTCTCGAATTTGAGAGGCTGACAATTCCCTATTCTTGTATATTTGATACCCTGGATCATTACGAATATACATATCGTCTGCGAGAAAAAGTTGGAACTCAATACCGTCCGCTCCAGAATCTGCAGCAATTTTAATCATATTAATCGCAATATTGATATCACCTTGATTTGCCTGACCTTCTTCCGCAAACATAAGTGCATCCAAACCATCACCGATAACTTTGCTTCCAATTTTCATTAATGCCATATTTTTAACCTTTTTAAGTTAACCAAGACTCTATTCCTTTGTTACACATTGCATCGAGCACCTTTATACCAGAATCAATGTCTAGATCAAATTTAGTTTGATGCAATTCAATTAGCTCCATAAAATATTTTAACTCTAGCAAATAGGAATCATTACCAGAATATTGGAAATCTGAAATTTCAGGACTGAGATCATACAAAACACCGTCTTCAAGAATTTTAAATAAGTTAGTGCGAGAATCGTATGCTTCATTAATTGGATGAATTCGCTTAGCTCTCGAATCCCAAACGCTTAAAATTTTTCGATTAAAGTCTACTTCAAGATAACCATATTCACCATTAACGCGGACTGATCGCCTTGGCAGACGACTAAGGAAATCTTCCTTAATATTAACTGCAACACCATTCATCATCTTTAAAATACATGAAACTGAATCATCAACATCTATCTCAAGATCGCTAAGTTTCATCTTTACTCCACTAATTTTTTGAATATCTCCAAAAAACCAAATTGCGATATCAAAGAGATGGCTCAAATTTGTAAGCAAAACGCCGCCACCAAATTTTTTTTGTGCTGCATATTCAGTTTTGTAATCTTCATGTATGTGCCAATCTGGCAAATACCAACCACCGACAAATTCAGCGCTATAAATTTTTCCTAAAGGTTTTGAATCTAAAAAACGTTTAACTTCTTGCCACTCTGAACGAAAGCGATAAGTATGTCCCATCATAAAAGTTAAGCCGGTCTTAACAACAAAGTCTTTAAGGTCATTTGCCTCAGAAGTCGATGTACAAATTGGCTTTTCCATCAAAACATGAAGTCCAGCCGAAAGTACAGCTTTTGCAGGTTTTGTGTGTAAATTACTTGGTGTTGCAATAATTGCAGCAATACAACCTGAGGTACGAGCTGCTTCATGAAAATCAACATAACAATCTGATGCATTAACTTCAAGAGAAAGTTTACGCATGCGTACTTCGTCGATATCACACAATACAATTTCTGCACCTAATTTAAGTGCATTAAGTGCATGTCTACGGCCAATTGAGCCACAGCCTATTATTAAAATTTTCAAGGAAATTAGCTTATAATTTTATCAATAGTAAAAATAACTTTTTTTTGTTCATCAGATGTTAAGTCGTAAAATAGCGGGATGCTTAACGCTTGACTATAGTAGTCTTGAGCATTGGGGTAATTATTCATGTTGTGACCGAGCTTCTGATAATAAGGGTGCATTGGAACAGGAATATAATGAACTTGAGTGCCAATCCCATCTTCTTTCAATTTCTGCATAATCTTGACTCGCGAATGGCCTGTTGTTTCAAATTTAATGCGTAAAACATACAAATGGTGACCACTTTGATCTCGTCCTATGGTTTGTGCAGGGTAGAATTTTTTTATTGCAGAGAATGCTAAGTCATAATTATTTACAAGTTCACGACGTCTTTTGATAAATGAATTTAGCTTTTTAAATTGTGATAAAGCTAACGCGCACTGTATATCTGTAATTCGAAAATGAAAGCCAAGCTCTTGCATCTCGTAATACCAAGGATTCAATTCATCATTTGTAAATGCTTGAGATGGCAATTGAAATTTGTCATCTAGTTTGTTTATGCCATGGCTACGAAGTCTAATTAATTTTTGATAGGTTGCCTCATCATTAGTGGTGATCATTCCACCCTCACCCGCAGCAATTGCTTTAACTGGATGAAAAGAAAAAATAGTCATCAATGAATTCTCGCAACAACCAACTCGCTTTCCATTTGGATAGGTTGCGCCTAATGCATGGGCTGCATCTTCAATCACTACAGCTCCAGCCTCATCAGCCAAATTTTTTATTGCGATCATGTTGCAAGGTAACCCAGCAAAATGAACTGGAATTATTGCTTTAACATTAGAATTTTTTAAAAGGACTTCTCGCAGAGCGTCCGCTGACATATTAACTGTTTCGGGGTCAATATCTGCAAAGAGCACATCGCCTCCGCAATACCTTGATGCATTTGCACTTGCAACAAAAGTGATTGGGCTAGTCACAACTGACGTTCCAGGGCCAACCCCTGCCGCAAGAGCCGCGAGGTGTAATGAGGCGGTACCACTTGATACCGCGACTGCATACTTGACGCCAACATATTCTGCTAAAGCTTTCTCAAAAGCTTCAACAGCAGGGCCTTGAGTTAAGAAGCCGCTCCTTAAAATATCAATTACAGCCTGAATGTCATCTTCGTCAATATGATGTTTTCCGTAAGGGATCATAATGCTTGGAGCTCCTTTGCAATGCCACTTGCTTCTTGGGCTTTAAGTTTTAAAATGTGCTGATCAAGTCCACCCATTTTTCTGGCTAGATAATTTGAAACTTTTTGATTAGATAAACTCATATCATGTGGACGATTTGCAAGAGATGGTCTATTAATTATTTTTCCTTCGTCGATCAAGCTATTATCAAGATTAAACTCTCGAGCAAGTTTTAATCCGAAATCGTATTTTGAAATACGATCATCACCGACCACATTAAATATCCCACTGGCTTTTCTCTGAACCAATTCATGCACTGTATCAACAAGCGGTTCGACAAGTATAGGCGTGTAATAAATATCTTTAAATAAACTTATTTTTTTACCGGCACGTAAATGATTGATTACCATGTCACTGAATGAGTGTCGATAACTTGTACCCCAGGCGTAAAAATTTGTTCTGATAATTAAGACTTCTGGATAAGCATTTTGAACATAAACTTCAGCTTCGGCTTTTGTCTTAGCATAAACATTCATGGGCGAAACAGGAAAGTCTTCCTCGATTAAACATTCATTTCCTGAAAACAAATGATCGGTAGATATATAAACCATAGGTATATTTAACATGGCACAGACAGTGGCAAGATTTTTTGTTAGGTCTACATTAATATATTTTGCTAATGTTGGATTAGCTTCACATTTTTCAATATTTGTTAATCCTGTAGTATGAATCACTAATTGAGGTTGTAATGCTTCAAGTGCTTGTGTTAAGGCTTCTTTTGAATCTAGGTTTAATATAATACTCTTAGTATCTTTAAGATTGACCTTACGATCGTGCAGTCCTAGGGTTATATTAAATTTTTCTCTTACAGTAGCAGCCCAATTTAAAGCCAAAAGACCTGACCCTCCGGTGATTAAAATATTTTCCTTCATTTAGCCTTAACTCACGCCAATCTTTGATTTGTTTTGATCCACCCATTGCTCCAGCTGCTTAATTGACATCCATTCAACATTGTTATCGGAAGAGTAAATAAAATCATTTGAGACCTTTATTCCATCTTTTATTCGAAGTGGATCATTATGCCAATCATGTATCATAGGCAGAATTTTATAGTGGTCTTTATATCCATAGGTGTAAGGGGCATCTTCAAATCCGATCATTTGTTCATGAAGTTTTTCACCGGGACGAATACCAATAAATTTTAATTTGGCCGAAGGATTCACAGCTTTTGCAATATCAAGAATATTCATAGATGGAATTTTTTTGACATAAATTTCACCGCCCTGCATATCTTCGAATGCATGCCAAACAAGCTCAACACCTTGTTCTAAGGTAATCATAAAACGTGTCATTCTTTCATCTGTAATCGGTAACTGATTCGTCGCTGCTAAAGATTGAAAAAATGGGATAACAGAACCACGTGACCCCATGACGTTACCATAACGTACGACTGAGAATCGAGTATCGTGCATGCCTGCATAGCCATTACCTGCCACAAAAAGCTTATCTGATGCAAGCTTCGTTGCGCCATAAAGATTGATTGGATTGCTTGCCTTATCTGTAGATAATGCGACCACCCGCCTAATACCGCGATCAATACATGCATCGATTATATTCATCGCACCATCTACATTAGTCTTTACACATTCAAAGGGATTATATTCTGCAGTCGGTACAATTTTAGTAGCGGCGGCGTGGACCACAAAATCAATACCGCCTAAAGCTCTTGAAAGCCTGTCTTTATCTCGAACATCGCCAATCACGAACACCACGCGTGGATCGTCTTGATATTTTTGCGCCATCTCCCACTGCTTCATTTCATCACGCGAATAAATCACGAGTCGTTTCGGGTTATATTTGGCCAGCGTCATAGGTACAAATGTATTACCAAAAGAACCTGTACCACCAGTAATGAGTATTGATGAATTATTAAGCATATGTGTAATCAATCAGTTAAGTTTATGAAGAAATAATATCATGGTAGCTACCATGACGAAGAATTGTACCGTTACCCAACTCCACTATTTGTGTGCAGTTTTTCAGGGTCGTTAGGCGGTGAGCGATAATTAGTAACGTCAAGTCTTTACTAAGACTCTCGATAGCATGCATGACCGCCTGTTCTGTTTTATTATCCAGCGCGCTAGTCGCTTCATCAAAGATAATCACATCAGCTTGTTTGTAGAGCGCACGTGCAATACCGATACGCTGACGCTGACCGCCAGACAGACGAATACCCCGTTCACCAACAAATGTTTGATATTGCTTGGGCCAACTTTCAATGCTTTCGGCAATTTGTGCTTGCATTGCAGCTTGGCGTAAACGAACTGGATCAATCTGATCTCTAGGCACACCAAAGGCAATATTCTCTTCAATGGTACTATCTGCCAAAAAGATTGCTTGAGGCACATGGGCAATATGCGCCTGCCAGGCTCGATTATTACTAGGCAGGATGACTTGACCATCAACTTCAAGTGATCCTTGAGTAACCTGAAGCAATCCCATTAAAATGTCTAACAAAGTACTTTTACCACTACCTGTAGTACCAATAAACCCTACACGACTTCCTTTAGCAATCGTTAGATTTAAATGATTAAATACCATTGGCGCTTGCAGGCTATAACTAAAAGATAGCTGTCTAAGCTTGATATGGCGCTCGAAAGGCAAAGGCTGGACAGTTGGTTGATCAGCATAATCAGGTAAGGGCTGCTCTAATAATTCCAGCGTATCTTGCAAAGATGCCTGTCCACCCTGAATTGAAGACCATCCAGCATAAGCTTGTTGCATAACCGGTAATAAACGTTGTGCACCTAAAGCCAACGCACCTAGAATTGGAATTGCCTTGGCGATACCATCAGATTGTTGCGCTAGCACATAAGCCAATACAGCAATAAGCAACATGCCTAAGGCTTCCAATACGAAGCGGGGCGCCTGACTAATGTATTGATTATCACCTTGTGCACGCCGCAGTTGCAAATCAGCATTACGGTATATTTGGCAGTAAGTATTTTGTGTGCCATCAATAAGCACATCACGTATACCACCAAGCCCCTCCTGAAGCGATTTAATAACTTGAGTAGATTCTCTAGCGACGTGCTTACTATTTAAAATTTTTCTAGCACGGGTAATCGATATAATTACAGTGTAAATAACCCCAAAGCTCCCAAATGAAACTAATGCAATTAATGGATTAATGGATAATAAGGCAATCAAAATAGCCGCCAACATAACGCTTGAGCTAGCAAGCGTTAATACAGGAAAGATAGTGCTATAAATAATAGCACTTGCTTTACCTGAAATCCCATTAATAATTTCACTGCTATTGCGAGCGACATGAACCGCGTAAGGCTGATATAAGGTTCGCCGATAAATACTAATACTTAAATCCGACCCTGTCGCAAAAGACAGCCGCGTACTAGCCCAAAGTAGTATGAGGCGCATAGCACCAGCAATAATCGCCGTCAACCCAAATGCTATCGTCAATGGGAGTAACAGTTGATTGGGGCTTGTCAGCCCTAAAATATGAATGATTGATTGACTAGCCTGATGCTCAAAAACGCGCTCAGGTGAAGTCAACACTGCAAGAAAGGGTAATACGGCACCAATACTTATCATCTCTGCAAAAGAGGTCAAGACCATTAAAATCAAAAGTAAACCAAACTGCCAGCGGCGGCGCGGACTAATGTGATGCCAAAGGCGCTTTAATAAACTAATAATGGATTGATGTTTATTCAATTAAAATAGTTAAACCCGCTATTGCCCGTTATCCTTCTTTAAACGATCGGTGTCACCCTTCATTAGCTGCAACGCCTCAATCTCCTTCTTCAGAGCATCAAACTCCTGCATCTTGCGCGCTAAAAATGCCTTGGTGAGCGCCGACTTCTCTGTCACACCGCTCGGGGTCAAGAGATACACGTAGGTCAGCTTGGTCCCGCTTCGTTTAAAGTTATTCACCTTGATGAGGCCTTTATCAATCAAGGCTCGCAGGCCATAATTGATACGGCCCAGGCTCACGCCCAAGGCTTGTGCTAATGCGCGTTGGGTGATGGTGGGATTGGCTTCCACCATCGCGAGGACGCGGTAGTGAATGTCTTTTTGTAATTTACTCGTATTTGAAATAATTGACTTCAGCTTTAAAACTACCCACAAAACAACACACATCGCAGGCAGGCTACCGCAGTGCCTAGTTATTTTAACGTAGGCAGCTTACACATAAAAAAATTAGTCAGTGCATTTGCATTTTGTTCAATACTGAACATAATTTAGAGTAGCATAAACAAATTATAATTAATAATAATTTTTTTATGCGGGCATGTGATCGAAAACATAACTGATATAATGAGGTCTCAGATTAAACTAAAGACAAACTCATGGATGAAAGCCGCTGGTATCTGATTCAAACTAAGCCGCGACAAGAAATACGCGCCCAAAACAATCTTAAGCAACAGGGTTACAAGGTCTATTGCCCAATGCTGTCGGTAGAAAAAATCCTTAGCGGCAAGGTCGTCATGAAGTCTGAGGTTATGTTTGCCCGATACATTTTTATCCAAGCAGGCAGCCGCAGCGACATAGTGTGGGTAAGCATACGTTCAACGCCAGGTGTGAGTCATTTTGTTAGCTTTGGGGGGGTGCCCGCGAAAGTTGAATCAGGTTTAATTGAGCAGCTGCTTGTCCAAGAACAGCAAGTGGCGCCAGAAGAGTTATTTAAAAAAGGGGAGCGCCTCCGGCTCACCAGCGGCCCCTTTGCTGGGCTCGAAGCATTGTACAAAGCGGGCGGGGGCGAAGGTCGCGCCATAGTTCTGCTTGATTTTCTTGGAAAAACAACCCAACTTCAGGTTCAGGCTGCTAGTTTAACCAAGCTTAGCTAAAGAGAGATCAGCCCTAATCGAACCGTTCAAATGTCGATAGTGATTAAGTATCCTATACACAGACATAGCTCTAGTGATCTCTTTACAAGAAGGGGCGTCCCTGCTTATCCTTAATTGACATTTTCACGAGAGCAGCCTCTAGCGGCCAATAGATACCGAGCGTCGGGTCGTCCCAAGCAATACATTGTTCGAGCTCGGGCGCGAAGTAGTTAGTGGTCTTGTATGCAAATTCTGCAGTATCACTTAAGGTCATAAACCCATGAGCAAAACCTTCTGGTATCCACAGCTGTTTTTTATTGTCAGCAGATAATATTTCACCCGCCCACTGGCCAAACGTCGCTGAAGACTTTCTGATATCCACAACCACATCAAAGACTTCCCCTTGAATCACGCGAACAAGCTTTCCTTGCGCTTTCGGTGGTAATTGATAATGAAGTCCGCGCAATGTGCCCATCACCGATTTTGAATGATTGTCCTGTACAAAATGAATTTTATGGCCCACCGCCTCTTCAAATTTATTTTGGTTGAAGCTCTCAAAAAAAAATCCTCTGTCATCACTAAAGACTTCAGGTTCAATCAGTAAAATGTCTGGGATGCTTAATACGGTGACCTTCATTATCTGGCCAACAATCTTAATAGGTACTGCCCATACTGATTTTTTGCGAGGGGCCTGGCCAAACTTTCTAGGTCATGTTCGTTAATCCATTTTTTTTTGAAGGCAATCTCTTCGGGGCATGCCACCTTAAGACCCTGACGGTTCTCGATTGTGGATATAAATTGCCCTGCCTCTAATAGAGACTCGTGGGTTCCAGTGTCGAGCCATGCATAGCCCCGATCCATACGCTCCACATATAATTGATTGCCTTCTAGGTATTTTTTGTTTAGGTCGGTTATCTCTAGCTCACCTCGTTTTGAGGGCACTAACTCCCTAGCAAACTCGATCGCCCGATTGTCATAAAAGTACAATCCAGTCACGGCGAAGTTAGATTTAGGGTTAATGGGCTTCTCCTCAAGCGATTTGACCTGGTTGTTTTGGTCAAA
>Ga0115566_10002601_pt1 | contig 14836 bp, 14 predicted proteins | sample COGITO_mtgs_1204_3_FD_87173 | JGI IMG/M metagenome (GOLD analysis project Ga0115566, IMG submission 87173) | Pelagic marine microbial communities from North Sea - COGITO_mtgs_120405 | ecosystem: Environmental > Aquatic > Marine > Epipelagic | place: Germany:Helgoland, sampling site Kabeltonne...
GAAGGATATGACTATGCGTACTTTAGACTTTTCACCCCTATACCGCTCCACTGTTGGCTTTGACCACCTCTCTTCGCTGCTGGACTCTGTAAATCGCGGCGATACCAATCAGACGAGCTACCCTCCCTACAACATCGAGTTGCTGGATAAGGATAAATACCAAATTACTATGGCTGTGGCTGGCTTTCTGGAAGAGGAGATGGATATTCAGACCGAGAAAGGCACGCTGACGGTTGTCGGCAAGAAGGCTGGCGAGGAGCCAGGCGCTCGCAACTACCTGCATCAGGGCATCGCAGCGCGCAATTTTGAGCGCCGCTTTCAGCTGGCCGACCATGTCGAGGTCACTGGCGCGCGCCTGGCCAATGGCCTGCTCTATATCGAGCTGATTCGTGAGATTCCGGAGGCCATGAAGCCGAAGAAGATCACTATCGGCAGCGAGAAGGCTGCACTTATCGATGTGAACAATCAGAATGTCGCCTAATGACGTTCTATATAGACGCTAGCGTTGATTAGCTGGCATCTAGGAGTAACTCCGGGGCGCCACTGCTTGAGCGTGGCGCCCTGTTTTGTTTTGGAGGCATGAGAATCAGCCTAGACGATAGTGTTCTGGCGGCAGCCCTATCGCTTTATGCAGTTCGGTGGGTAATTTAGGTCAGAAGCAGAGCCTGGGAACGTATTTGGGATTCTTTTCAAGTAATTGCTCGGGTTCCTGTAAACCTTTTTAGAACTTTGAGCGTTTAATAAGCACATAGAGCAGCAATACACGAAATTGAGCAAAACAGAGACGAAAGCATGAAATTTCTAAGCGAAACCAAACAGAAGCTGGCCGAAGCATTTATGCACTACCTCTGCCTGCGTCTGAACTTCAGGAACAGTGCGTGGAGGGACGGCCTTCCCCTCAAGGCGAATGAGCTCTGCATGCAGGAATGTTGCCCAGCCAAGGGCTAGGCAACCCCTTTTCCGACTAGGCAGTGCTAGTCCAGCTTGTGGACTACCAGGCCGCTCTTTAGTTTCGGTTCGAACCAGGTCGATTTCGGTGGCATTACTTCATCGGCATCGGCGATAGCCATTAAACTTTCAATTGAAGTTGGGTATAACGCAAACGCCGCGGCCCAGTCACCGGAATCCACCCTCTTCTCCAGCTCAGCAAAGCCTCTAATACCTCCAACGAAGTCGACACGCTTATCTGTACGCTGATCTACGATATCCAAAAGCGGCGTGAATACGAAGTCTTGCAGTATGCTCACATCCAGACTGCCCACCGGATCCTGCTCGTCTATCTTCGAGACCAGGTTTTCATTGCTGCGCAACTTGTACCATTGCTTGTCGAGGTACAGCGCAAACTCTCTGGCCACGCCCGGCTTTGCCGCGTCTAGATCCAACTTCTCTATATCGAAATTGGCACTCAGCTTTTCCAGGAAGCTCGCGCTGTCGGCTCCGTGAAGATCTTTAACCAGACGGTTGTAGTCTAGAATCTGCATCTGGTTGTCCGGAAATAGAACAACCAGGAAGTAGTTATAGGATTCATCACCCGTATGATCCGGATTCTGCTTCTGACGCAGATGTTTAACCCGCGAGGCGGCGGCCGAGCGATGGTGGCCGTCGGCAACATACAGATGAGGCACCTGGGAGAACGCCGCCTCTATGTCTGCGGAGAGTGTTAGGTCTTCGACTACCCAGAATACGTGTCGGGTGCCGTCGTCCGCCACGAAGTCATATTCTGCTTCAGTAGCGGTTACCTTGGCGATCAGGGCATCCACCTCGGCGTGCGCCTTATAGGTTAGAAACACCGGGCCCACCTGCGCATCCAGGGCGACCATGTGATTCACCCTGTCGTCTTCTTTCTCCGGGCGGGTGAACTCATGCTTCTTGATCAGGTTGTTCTCGAAGGCGTCGACTGACGCTATCGCGACCAGACCCACCTGCTCGTGGTCTCCCATGACCTGCTTGTAGACGTAGAGTGTCTCTTCGCTGTCTTGCTGTAACGTGCCTTCTGCCTGAAATCTGTCTAGATTCTCTCGGCCCTTCGCATACACCGATTGATCATGCACATCCACCGAGGCATCCATGTCGACCTCGGGCTTGTTGATATGCAGAAAGCTGAGGGGATTGTCCTTGGCAAGTTCGAACGCCTCTTCTCTATTGAGAACGTCATAGGGATGTGAGGCAACTTTCGCTGCGAGTTCACGACTTGGTCGAAGACCTCGAAAGGGTTTGATCAATTTCATTGCGGGTTCCAAAAGTTTGGGGTTCAACTGTATGAGTATTTTAAAAGCAGCGCTCGGGCTTTGGCTATTTCGCTAAGCAAGCTCGTTGCTCATGTTCTTTGTTCCTTATATTCTCGTTAATCTGTAGTTCTATTCTCGTTCTGCTCTCGTTCTGCTCTCGTTCTTATCTTGCTCTTTTTTAGCCCTATTCCCGCTCTTCTCTCGCTATTTGCTATCAAATACATAGTCGCGCTGCCAATCGGGGCCGGGCGAGGTTTCTCTAAATTTTTCGATGCGATCGAGAAAGAGCTGACACAGTTGCGCATTGTCGCATTTTGTTTGGAGTTGCGAAAACATCTCGGCCGCTTCATTCCAATTCTGTTCTCTGTATTGACGAAGTGCCTCTGCGAACAGGGCTACCTCCTCTTTCTTCTCGTCGCTTAGCTGCGCCGGCTCTCCCAGAAGCTCGAAGATACGCACCGACTGCGACTTGCCCGCCACACAGACTATGTCGAGCTCGCGGTAGGCAAAACCTGGCGCATCATCCTTGCTCGCCTCGCTGACAATATTGGAGACGCCATACAGGCGCGTGAGGCCCTCCAAGCGTGCAGCCAGGTTTACCGTGTCGCCTATCACCGAATAGTTCATGCGATTGCTGGAACCGAGGTTACCCGCGACTACGACACCCGTTGTGATCCCCACGCAGGCTGACAGACCCGAATCCATCTTCTCCAGAGCGGCAACTATATCCAGCAGGGCGAGCATCGCGTTGTCGGTATCCGTCTCTCCCTTAATAGGCACGCCGAACAGGGCCATCACCGCGTCACCGTTGTATTTATCCACGACTCCCTGATGCGCCTCTACGATATCGCTGATGGTGCTGAGCACCTTGTTCAGAGCCTGTAGCACCTCCTTGGGAGGCAGGCCCTCGCAGAAGGTGGTGAAGCCGCGAATATCCGAGAACAGTATGGTGGCCACCCGTTCTTCGCCACCCAGCTCCACAGGGTTGTTGAGCAGCTGCTCCGCGATCTGGTGTGAGACGACCTTGCCCAATAGGTCGCGCACCTTCTCCTTCTCCGCCAGGCCTCTGGCCATGGAATTAACCGAGTCTGCCAATTCGCCTATCTCATCTGCGGACTGAACCGTCACCGAGCGATCGTAGTCGCCCTCTTCTATCTTCTTTACTACGGCGGCGAGTTTGGTTATGGGGGTAGTAATGGAGCGCGCGAGGAAGAGGACGGCGAGCAGGCTGACGACGAGCACCAGCAGATAGAACTGAATCAGCAGGGAACGAAACTGCACAACGTTCTCACTGTTCTCATCGTAGGAGCGCTGGATAACCGCGAATACTTGTAGAGGGTCACTCTTCTGGCCATACAGACGCCGTAGCAGAGAGGTGTAATCCTGGGATGGTGTTCTTATGCGCTGCAGGTCGGATATAGTGGAATCATCAAACTGTATCTGTGCGGCGAGCGCGGACTGATCTTCTGTGGCCAGGGTGGAGACTATGACCTGAAGATCTTGTGCGGACGAATCGCCGCCTCGTTCCAACTTAACGATGCTGACATCGGAGAGTGTCGTCTCTTTTACTGTATCGACGAATTCCTGATCCAGGGCGAAGCCACCGATTATCCAGGCAACCTGACGCGGCAGATACAGGGGTAAGGCAATCACCTGAAACGGCAGACCATTGATGGCGATGATCATCTCGGAACGCCCCTCTTCGCTCTCGTCGGCATCAAACAGCAGTTGTTGCCAGGAACCGCTCAGTATCTCCATACCCTGGGTCTCGGTATCGATGATGACGCGCCCCTCAAGATCGACGATCAATAACATCTCGGCGCTATCCAGGGACCGGTCCATCACGTTGAGTGCCGCGTCGAACAGAGTGGCCGGATCTTGTGCCGCATAGGCGGTGCGAAAGCCGAAGTCCCAGGTGAGACTGTTGGTTATGGCCTGCAGGGTGAAGGCCTGTTGCTCTCTTGTATAGTCGAAGACATCGGCGCCCAGCTCAAGATAGGTATTGATAGTCTCTTCGGTGTACTCGGTGTTGTTGCTGTTGACGTAGTAGAAGATACTACCGAGCACCGGGATGAGCAGGCCCAGCAGGAACACGATGAGTCGCGATCTAAAACTGCGGAATGAAAAGACGGAGCCGGCCGAACTCATAACTTGGAGATCCTTTCAATGAAAAAAGAGAAAGAAAAGGAGAAGGAGACGCTCTCATTAACAGGTACTGAGAGGTGACACTTAATTAGCATTAGCCTCATCAAATGGAAGGCGCTGAATTAGCGATAGCGTTTTCTGTTTGCGGAGGGCGCTCTGCGTACTCGCCTGTCTCTGGCGAGTTCTATAGTCATCTCCAGCTCTGCGGTGCGCCCTGCTTCGATAATAACTTCTTGTTCCATGTAGTTCTGTGGCGCGTCCAATCGCGAGTGCCAGACTCGCAAGGTATAGGAACCCGGCGCCATGCCCGTTAGAGAGACAACACCCTGCTCATCGCTAATCGCCATCAACTCAGATTGACCCACATAGATATAGGCAAGCATCCAGTCGTGTATGTTGCAGCCGATCTCGATCACCCCCGGCACGTCGAACACCTCTCTGTACTGACTATCCAAATCGCTTCCATACAGCGGGGTGTCGAATGTCTTTGCCGGCGAGAACGAATACACGTGGTGCAGGATATCGTCGCTGTTGGGAAAGCTGGCACTGCCCCCTGCGACAACGGTAGTTACACTTGGAATAAATTCCTTATCGCGTTGATCTATCTCTACCTCTTGCAGCGCAGTCGATGTTGAACTGCTCGCCGAATCGGAGAGCAGTTCCATCACCGCTTCGACTACTGGCTCGCCGTCGCTATCTTGCAGACGCAGCACAACACCCTGGGCAGAAGCGAATGAAGTCAGCAACGCAAAAGAAACGCTTAACGCAAAAACAAACCCCGCAGCTTTCTGCAAAGAACATTGAAAAAAGTTATCAATCGCTTTCATAAGAATCGTAGTCACTAAAAATTGTGCACATAGCTGACGGAGAAGATTCTATTGGTATAGGTTTTTCTGCCAACCGCCCTGATGTCGTAGAAGCTGTATCCGAGATTTATCGACGAGTCTCGAGAACTAGGCACACTAAGCCCTAGCGACCATTCATTTGTGTCTGCCTCTAGCTGATAGGCTACCCAGCCGCTGTCGAATGCGGGGTCGGTATACAGTGCACTGGCCAGCTTATACAGTTTGAGCGTAGGCGTCGTGGTGCTGGATACCGTAAAGCCATTGACGCGTCTATAGCCGCCATTGAGGAGCAAGCCATTCTCGAAGGCGTACTCCAGGTCGGCATATAAGGATGTCGAATCGTAGTCGTAGAGATCGAAGGGAAGGCTGCGAACCGGATCATAGCCGAATTCATTGATGATGGGATCAAATGGCAGGCTGTCTGCGCCGCTGTTCCGATAGTCTGCCCCCAGTGTCAGAAACCAGGCAGGCGACAGTCTCTTCAGATAACTCACATCGACGGTGAGCAGATCGTTATCTCGCGCCCTTCCCTTATATTCCTCTACGCCATAAGACGTAGTAAGAGACACTACCGGCGCGTAGGCGCCCAGCGCCCACTTGTAATTGTAGTTAGCAGCCACGCTGAGGCCTACCCTGTCGAAACCTCTCAGGTCGGTGAACTTGGCAGAGCTTACGGCAGCGCTAAGGACCAGGGTATTCTTCGCCCCCATCTCATAGAGCTTGCCGAAGGAATACTCCAGCTGCGTGAATCTGGATTCTTTCTCGTTGGGGCCGTCTAGGGCCCTAGGAACATTGCTCTCTTCGCCCGCGCTGACGGCGACCTGTGAGAAGGTGTTGGCGTGCGTTAGAGCAGGTAGCGATGATAGAAGCGCGGCACAGACGATTGTGGCTAGTCTAGGGCTCTTAATTAGAGGAGAGAACTGCATTCGATGGCTTCTGCTGAATGAGCGAAGCTAAAGTATAGTCCATTATTGGCTAATTAATCACTAGCCTAGGCCTAATAAAATCCCGTTTAGGCGAGGTGCTTATCGAGTGCCTTTCGGGACTCTTGTGGGGAGAAACCTCTGGATTCCAGGAATCTAGTCAGCTTCCTGTGCAACTTGGAACCGAAGACGAGGGGCTCTTGATTGCGCAGCTTCTTTACTACCAGTTCGTCCGCCATAATCTGCCAGTGTTCGTCGTCGATCAACAGGTGCTCGTTAATCAGCTCTTCGCTCACCCGCCTTGCGGATAGATCGCCACGGATATGCAGATAGGCGAAGCCTCTGGACTTGCGATAGCGTACATAGGATTCGGTGAAGCGCTCATCGGATTGCAAATTCTCCGCCCGCAGCACGTCCAGTACTTCGGTGAGTAATTCGCTGTCAGTATCGGGGAACTTCTTGCCTAGCTTTTGAGCGAGCTCATAAAAAGAATGTTCCCGGCGAGCCAGATAGTCCATTGCGGCCCGCCGGAGAACAGGGACATCGTTACAAGATGCTGTCTCAGACACTTGAGTAGCTTTGTGATTCTTTTTGTAATTCTTTCGGCTTTCGACACACCCAGCGTTTTCGGCGATGTTCTCGCTATCAACTGAACGTATTTTCTGTGATAGCAAGCTCATCTCTTATGCTCTCGCTGTATTCTCACTACGTGTGTCGCGCCTTTCCGTTTATTACTCGCTAGCTGCTCTTCTTGGCATCGGCTAGCACTACCACATCGTCATCGTTGGCAGGTATTTCTTCTTCAGAATTGGCTGCCTCTTCGATCAGATCGCCACCTAATAGCTGTGCGCGAATCTGCAATTCGATTTCCTCGGCGATGTGCGGGTTCTCTTCTAGATACAGGCTGGCGTTCTTCTTACCCTGGCCAATCTTCTCACCCTTATAGGCATACCAGGCACCGGACTTCTCGACCAGGCCTTGCTTAACACCCAGATCAACAACCTCGCCCAAATGATGAATACCCTTGCCGTACATGATCTGAAACTCAGCCTGTCTGAAAGGTGGTGCCACCTTGTTCTTGACGACCTTGACTCGAGTCTCGTTGCCGACTACCTCGTCGCCCTCTTTGATCGAACCGATGCGGCGGATATCCAGCCTTACCGACGAATAGAACTTCAGTGCGTTGCCGCCCGTCGTTGTTTCCGGCGAGCCGAACATGACACCGATCTTCATACGAATCTGATTGATGAAGATAACCAGAGTATTGGAATTCTTGATGTTGCCTGTCATCTTTCTAAGTGCCTGAGACATCAGTCTGGCCTGCAGACCCATGTGGCTGTCGCCCATGTCGCCTTCGATCTCAGCCTTCGGCGTTAGCGCCGCTACGGAGTCGATGACAACGACATCCAAGGCACCTGAGCGTACGACCATGTCGCATATTTCCAGCGCCTGCTCACCGGTATCCGGCTGGCTCACTAACAGGTTGTCGACATCGACACCCAGGTTGCCCGCATAGATAGGATCCAGCGCGTGTTCTGCGTCGATGAACGCACAGCTGCCGCCGGCCTTCTGTGCCTCGGCGATAACCTGAAGCGTTAGGGTAGTCTTACCCGAGGACTCTGGCCCGTAGATTTCAACCACTCGGCCCCGTGGCAGACCGCCTATGCCAAGGGCTATATCCAGCCCCAGCGACCCAGTAGAGATGGCCGGTATTGGCTCGCGATCGGTGTCGCCGAGCCGCATCATGGAACCCTTGCCAAACTGTCTCTCGATTTGCGTTAGCGCAGCTGCGAGTGCCTTTTCTTTGTTGTCGTTACCTTCAATCATCTTAATTTCCTTGTGTTTACATTCACAACTGAAGCCTGGTTCCGTGAGTAAAGCAGTTGTCGGGTTGCCCCTAAATAACTCAGTCTCCTGAGTTTTAAATAGTAGCCTGTCCCCGGCTACTTGCTAAATTTCTTTCAGTCTTTCTTTCAGTCTTTCTTACAATCTTTCCTTAGCCATGCCCGTTGGCATTTGATCGCAGCCTAGCTGCATGAGCTTTTCGGCAAGACGTTCGCTGTCAATTCTCAGGTTCACAATCTGACCCGCAATCTGGTGGCTCGAACTCGAAGTCACTCCCGTGACCATCGATGGACTCACGGTAGGTAACATCGAGTTCAGCCATAAATCGTATAACCCTGTGTTAGCAGACTCCGCTGGCGCCAATCTGGTTGATAATTTGTTGCTTACAGCGCTCGTTGTGATCTGCATTGTGTACACCTGTTTCCTAAAAGATTCCGATAAGTTGTCTATGTGGCCTTTTCCTGCGGGCTTTAGCTGCTCTTTCTTTGCACCCGGGCCCAATTTCTAAACTACTGTATATACGACCAGTGGAAATATAAACAAATTATTACTGTATATACAACCAGTATATTGGCAAAAAATCGAATTCCTTTAGTTTTTCTGTCTAATCAACTAACAATAGACAGCCATCGAGGGCGGCGAGCACCGTTGCCCTGCGCACAGACTCGCGGTCGCCGCTGAAATGGAAGCATCGCGCGAGACTTTTGCTTTCCCACTGCCAGGCGATCCAGACCGTACCCACAGGTTTTTCTTCGCTGCCGCCATCGGGGCCGGCGATGCCACTGACGGCCACCGCCAGATTGGCTCTACTGTTTTGAATCGCACCGGCGGTCATGGCCAGCACCGTCGCCTCGCTTACGGCACCCGGGCCGTCGCTGTCGAAGATGGCGGCGGGCACAGACAGCAGACGCTGCTTCGCCTCATTCGAATAAGTAACGAAGCCGGTATCGAACCAGACGGAACTGCCAGCGAGCACCGTTAGGGATTGAGAGACCCAGCCACCGGTACAGGATTCGGCCGTGGAGATGATGAGTTTTTTTGCGAGGAGTTGGTCAGCCAGCTGTTGAACCAGTTCGGGGATGGAGTTGCTGAGAGAGTCTGACATGGCCTCATGTTAACGGCTTCATTGATTGAAGTGAACCGTAAATAACCACGGCTAAAAACACACACTACCCCAAGCCAATTAGCAATGCCCCCCGCTCGTCAAACCGTGTAGAATTCTGACCAACAATTACAAACGAAAACCATTCCTCACAGCATTCAATCGACTCAGCAGTTAGCCAATTGACCGACGCAAAAACACACACTCCGATGATGCAGCAGTTTCTGCGCATCAAGGCACAGCACCAAGACAGTCTGCTGTTTTATCGCATGGGCGACTTCTACGAGTTGTTCTTTGAAGACGCCAAGAGCGCTGCCAATGTTCTGGACATTACTCTCACCGCCCGCGGTAAATCCGGCGGCGAGCCTATTCCCATGTGCGGCATCCCCTACCATGCGGCGGATCGCTATCTGGCGAAGCTGGTCGAGGCCGGTATCTCCGTCGCCATCTGTGAGCAGATCGGCGACCCGGCTACCAGCAAGGGCCCGGTAGAGAGACAGGTTGTTAGAATCATCACACCGGGAACGGTGAGCGATGAAGCCCTGCTGGACGAGCGCCGCGATAATTGCCTGCTCGCCATCAGCGCTAGCGCAGGCAAGACTGCCGCGCAGAAAACCTATGGCATCGCCTTCATGAATATCAGCAGCGGCAGATTCGTGCTTAGCGAGATGCAAGGCCTGGACGCGCTGACTTCCGAGATAGGTCGCATCCAGCCTGCCGAGATTCTGTTTCAGGAAGAATTAACCGAGGTGGAAGCCGCACTGAATCATCCTGCGAAACGCAGGCGACCGGTGTGGGAATTCGAGCTGGAGAACGCGAACCGAATCCTCACCGAACATTTCAATACCCGCGATCTATCCGCCTTCGATTGCGAAGATCTGAGCGCCGCCCTCCAGGCTGCCGGCTGCCTCATTCAGTATGCGCGGGAGACGCAGAAATCGGACCTGCCCCATATTCAGGGGATACAGGTAGAGCGTCAGGAAGACAGCGTCATCCTCGACGCTGCTAGCCGCCGCAACCTGGAGCTGGATAGTAATCTTGCCGGCGGCAAGGACAATACCCTGCTGTCGGTGATCGATCGCACAGCGACGGCCATGGGCAGCCGCCTGTTATCGCGCTGGATCAATCGACCACTTAGGCAGCGCAGCCAGTTGCTGCTGCGACAACAGGCGGTCGCCGCACTGAAGAGTGACTATCACTTCGAGGCCCTGCATGAGGTGCTGCAGAACATAGGCGACTTGGAGCGCATCATCGCGCGCCTGGGGCTGCGTTCGGCGCGCCCACGGGATCTGGCGAAGCTGCGCGACGGTCTAGCTCAGCTTCCGCAACTGCAACAGCAGCTGTCGTCGATGACGGCGACCTACATTACCGAGATAGCGCAGCGCATAGGCGAGTTTCCCCAGCAGAGCGCGTTGCTGACTCGCTCCCTTGAGGAGAACCCTCCGGTGGTTATCCGCGAGGGAGGCGTGATCGCCACAGGCTTCGATGCCGAGCTCGACGAACTGCGCAACCTCAGCAGCAACGCCGGCCAGTATCTAATCGATCTTGAGGTTCGAGAGAAGGAGCGCACCGGCATCGCCACGCTCAAGGTCGGCTACAACCGTGTGCACGGCTACTACATAGAAATCAGCAAGGGTCAGGCCGGTGCCGAATTGCCCGCAGAATATGTGCGCCGCCAGACACTGAAGAACGCCGAGCGCTTCATCACCCCCGAGTTAAAAGAATTCGAAGACAAGGTATTGAGCGCACGCAGCAAATCGCTGAGCCGCGAGAAGGCCTTGTATGACGCCTTGATTGAAGAGCTCGCCACGGAGCTCACGCGACTGATCACCAGCGCCGAGGCTCTCGCCGAGCTGGATGTGCTGAATTGCTTCGCCGAGCGCGCGGTGAATCTTGAATACTGTGAGCCGGTGTTAAGCGATGAGCCGGGCATAACTATCGAAGGCGGCAGACACCCGGTTGTGGAGAAAGTCACTGCCGACACATTCGTTGCTAACGACGTCTGTCTAAACCTCACGCAGAAGATGCTAATCATTACCGGCCCGAACATGGGCGGTAAGTCGACCTATATGCGGCAGACCGCATTGATCACCCTGCTCGCCTTGTGTGGCAGCCACGTGCCGGCTACAGCAGTTACCTTAGGCCCCATCGATAGAATCTTTACTCGTATCGGCTCATCCGACGATCTCGCCGGTGGCCGCTCTACTTTCATGGTGGAAATGACCGAGACGGCGAATATCCTGCACAACGCCACAGAAAACAGCCTGGTGCTTATGGATGAGATTGGCAGAGGCACCAGCACCTTCGATGGCCTATCCCTAGCATGGGCCGCCTCGGTGTATATCGCAGAACACGTGAAGGCCTACACCCTATTCGCCACTCACTATTTCGAACTTACCATTCTGCCGGAGACTTATCCTGCGATCGTTAACGTGCACCTGGATGCGATCGAGCACGACAATGGCATCGTCTTCCTGCATGCCGTCAAGGCGGGGCCCGCCAACCAGAGCTATGGCCTGCAGGTAGCCCAGCTGGCGGGTATACCCCGCGCCGTCATCGAGAAGGCCCGAGAGAAATTGCAGCAATTGGAGATCGACACGCCGGCTCAAGCAACAACTGCGGTGAGCCCCTCCACATCCTCATCGGTGCCCGCAGCTGAAGCCGACTCGCCATTTCAGAGTGAGATGTTTGCCACCGTGCCCCATCCTGCCGTGGACTTTCTGCAGAGGCTGGAAGTCGATGAGATCACCGCGAAAGAAGCGCTTAAAATTCTTTATGAGCTGAAACAGAAAGCAGATAGCTGAATGTGGGTCCAAACTAGAGACTAAGCCAATAAATCCTCTAGCCGAATGGAAAACTGCCGAAAAAAACTGATAGAATGCACGCCGCGAAGCCACGCCATTAGCCGCTAAAAGGCGCCCAAAGGTGACGAGAGCAAGCGACAAGCCAGATTGGCGCAATTGCAAAGATTAGCCAGAATTACCAGAATTTAAGGGTTGGAGATAACATGACATTCATAGTAGGTGACAACTGTATTCGCTGTAAGCACACTGACTGTGTTGAAGTATGCCCCGTAGACTGTTTCTACGAAGGACCTAACTTTCTGGTAATCCACCCCGACGAGTGCATCGACTGTGCGCTATGCGAGCCGGAGTGCCCAGTTGATGCGATCTACGCGGAAGACGAACTGCCAGAAGATCAGCAGAATTTCCTTGCCTTGAACGCCGAGTTAGCCGAAGTCTGGCCGAACATCACCGAGAAGAAAGATGCCCTGCCCGATGCAGAGGAATGGACTGACAAGAAGAACAAACTGGAATTTCTGGAGCGCTAGCCTGGCGCTCTAGCCTTAGACGAACGCAGCGCAGGGACTCTTAGAGATATTGCACGCACAGGGGCTTCATTAACAGGGGCTTCATTTAGCTGGTAACAGCCTCGACGGGTCCACCGAATCACCTGCTTCACGAATCTCAAAGTGCAGCATAGGCACACCCGAAGAATTCTCCCCCACCTCGGCTATCTTCTCTCCCCCGCGAACCCTGACACCCTCATTCACCAGCATACGCGAATTGTGTGCATAGGCGCTCAGGTAGCGATCGCTGTGACGAATGATGATCAGATCACCGGAACCCTGTATGCCACGCCCGGAATAGACTACGTCGCCATCGCCTGCCGCCAACACTGGATCACCGACACTTCCCGAAATATCCAGCCCCTTGCTAACCCCGGAGCGAAACCCTCTGATCACACGACCAGAATGAGGCCACTGCCAGGAAACCGCTAGCGGCGTTCGCGACACCGGCTGCCGCAACACCGAGCCCGAAGGCGAGCTCCCTGCACTTGCTCTGGCAACAGAATTATTGCCGACAGCGGTGCCAAGATTCGACGTCGACACGCCGGCGCCATTCGCCACGATATTATTCAGGTCCAGGTTAATCTCTCTATCGACAAAGATGGTATAGGGCGGGTTCAAGCCATTCGCTATCGCCAGCGACCTAAAATCCAGATCATATTGGAAGGCGATGGAGAACAGGGTATCGCCAGGTTGCACACGGTGTATCCGGGGCGTAGATGGTGCGGCAGTACTTTGCGCCGCTCTGGATTCAGTAACGCTGCGCTGCGAACTCGACGCTGTACTGCCTGTCCTCGAACTGCCTCCACCAGTGCTGGAAGACACGCTAGCTGGCCCCGAGTCTTCGAGTCGAAAGCTACTCTCAGGCGTAGAGCTATCGACAATGATTGGCGCGGTGAGCACCTGCCGTTCACTCTGCTCCGAAATCGGCGCCTGATAACCCCCGGCGCAGGCACTGAGCAGCACCACGCCTGCCAATGACAGGCGTCGAATCTTGCTAAGCTGTGTGAGTGAAGTGCGCATATCAATCGCTGTGCTGTGTTGGTTTTGCGGCAAACACCATCTGCAGTGATACAACAACTACGACACCTAATACAAGAGTCAGTGACGAAGGCAGAACCATGGTGAAGCCTTCCTCCCCCTGCCAGGGCCAGAGTGCCGTTACCGAGCCCAGCAGCATGCCGCTGATAAATCCGTAACTGAGTTGATGGTGATCGCGCAGCATCCAGGAGAGGACGCGGGTAAAGATAAGCAGGCCCGTAGCGCAGCCCATCATGAACACTAGAATATAGGGCCAGTCGAAGCCAATCAGCGCATTGAGGATAAATTCATACACGCCTAACAATAAGAGAATGAAGGCGCCGGAAAGGCCGGGCAATATCATCGCGCTAATGGCGATAGCGCCGCTGAAGAAGACATACAACAGCGACAGTTCCGCCGATCGCGGACTGATCAATCCTATAGACACCGCGAGTGCCAGGCCCAATAGTAATGCCAGAACATTCTGCCAGGCAGCGATAGAAAATTCATGGCGCAATAACCAGGTAGATGCCAGTACCATGCCAATGAAAAAGGCCATGAGTGGTGCAAAATAATTTTCTAACAGAAACAATACGGTGTTTGCGGAAATTAGCAGGCCGGATAATATGCCCGCCGCGAGGATAAGCAGAAAGCTGCCATTAATATGTTGCCAGACTAAGGCAAACTTGCCGGTGAACAATAAGGCACAGGCGCGAAGATCGACGGCGCGAATAGAAAACACCAGCTGATCATAAATCTTGGTGATAACGGCGATGGTGCCACCGGAAATACCGGGCACGGAATCACCCAGGCCCATGGCGACACCTTTCAGGTACAGCATAAATTTGCCGCGCGGCGTTGCGATAGAACTGTCGTTACTGTCGCTATTCTGCTGCCGCCCGCTTGAGTTGTCAGACATGATCAAGCCATTGCATCCGTTACTTTAGTACAGAACTATTTTAGAAAAGAGCTATTCTAGAACAGAGTTATTCCAGGACAGGAATTTCCTAGTGCTGCAACTGACCCACTAAAAGGGGTACGAAGCGAACCGCCTCCAAAACCTCGGCGGTAAACTCTCTACCGTGACGCGTGATCAGTTGTAGCTCCTGCTGATCGTCGCCACCGACGGGAATGACCAGACGACCACCCTCTTTAAGCTGTTCGAACAACTCTCTGGGAACCTGCTGTGGTGCAGCCGTGGTGATGATTGCATCATAGGGGCCGTTGTTAGCCCAGCCTGCACTGCCATCGCCGTGGCGGAAATTAATATTGCGTAGCTTCAGCAGCTTTAAGTTTCTCTTGGCTTTATCGAGCAGGGGTTTGATGCGCTCGACCGTGTAAACCGTTTTCGCCAACTGTGCCATCACCGCGGTCTGGTA
>Ga0115566_10002603_pt1 | contig 14835 bp, 13 predicted proteins | sample COGITO_mtgs_1204_3_FD_87173 | JGI IMG/M metagenome (GOLD analysis project Ga0115566, IMG submission 87173) | Pelagic marine microbial communities from North Sea - COGITO_mtgs_120405 | ecosystem: Environmental > Aquatic > Marine > Epipelagic | place: Germany:Helgoland, sampling site Kabeltonne...
ATTTAAAATTACAAAACATAAAATCATAAATAATGTAAGGAAAGGGGATATTGTGAATAAATCAGAACTCATAGACGTTGTAGCAGAAAGTGCGGACCTACCTAAAGCAGCAGCGGGCCGTGCAATTGACGCCATGATTGATGCGATTACAGACTCGCTCAAAAAAGAAGACCCTGTAGTCTTGGTTGGATTCGGCTCATTTGCGACAAAGCACCGCGCAGCCCGCACAGGTCGCAACCCACAGACCGGTGCAGCCATTGAGATCAAAGCGGCTCGCGTACCAAGCTTCAAAGCTGGTAAAGCCTTAAAAGACGCCGTAAACACGTAACGGTTTCTAATCTGGCCAAGGCTAGGTTATAACGACAAAGGGCGCATCATTGATGCGCCCTTTGTCGTTATATGATGCTAAAATCACGCTTCGGCTTAGGCTTGATATCACGTATCATTGGCAAAAATTCATTCAGGATAGGACTTACCATGCTGCAAGACATTCGCGACAACTCTCAAGGTGTCATCGCTAAGGTCATCATAGGATTAATCGTCGCTATTTTTGTCCTTTTCGGGGCTGAATCGATTATTGGTGGACTCACGCGTGCGCCAGGAATTGCCGAAGTAAACGGCGAAGAAATTAGCGATTTCCAATTGCAGCAGGGTGTTCAAGAGCTTATCAATTCCATCGGAGGTAGCGCAGAGGGCATCGATCAGTCTTTGCTCGAGCAAATCGCGATCAACCAGATAGTAGAGGAGACTTTGCTGCGGCAGGCAGCTCAGGCTGCAGCATTGGGTATTTCGGCTGAACGCATCGACCGAGCAATTATCGATAATCCTAATTTCCAAGTAGGTGGTCGTTTCGAACCAGAGTTCGCGGTGAGAACGATGAATAGCCAAGGATTTTCAATCCAGTCTTACAAAGACGCACTCAGTCGTCAGATGCTTCTTTCACAGGTCGTTAATGCCTATTCTTCATCAGGGTTTGCCACAGAGTCTGAGCTCCAGACACTAGCGTCCCTAAGCGCCCAGACAAGAGATTTCCGTTATCTAACTATTCCGCCCGGTACTCGCACATTAGGCACACCCATTACTGGTGACGAAATTGCCGCTTACTATGAGTCAAATCAGGCACGCTTCGTCCGCCCTGAGAGTGTGACTGTCGATTATGTTGTTCTCGATAAGACAAGTCTTGCGGATGCGATTGAGCTGGAAGAAGGAGCAGTTCAAGCTCAGTATGAGATTGAGCGCAGTAGCTTCGAAGGTTCGGCTGAAAAACGAGCGTCACATATTTTGTTCGAAACGGGTTCGACACTGTCGGTTGATCAAGCAATAGAGGCAGCGACGGCCGCTATCGAGCGACTGAATCTAGGCGAGAGCTTCGAGTCTCTTGCGTTAGAACTATCGAGTGACCAAGTGTCGGCAGAAGAAGGCGGAGACATAGGCTTTAGCGACGGTAGTGCATTCCCAAGTGAGATTGAAGAGGCGCTTGAAGGTCTTGTCGTGGGTGATACAGCCGGCCCCGTCGAGACTGAATTTGGCATACACGTGGTCAAGCTTACTGAAGACAATTCGGCGGTTTTTCAGTCATTCGATGAAGTGGCTGCGCGCATTGAGCGTGATTTAAAATCAGCGCAAGTTGAGCAATCATTTGCCGGCGCTTTATCTGATTTATCTAATTTGGCCTTCGAATCATCGGATTTGCAGCGGCTTAGTGACGAGCTCGGCCTCGATATTCTCACCAGCGGTGATTTCGATCGCAGCGGTGGTGGTGGTTTGTTCTCTGAGCCTCGCATTTTGGAGGCCGCATTTTCGGATGAAGTCATGCTCGATGGCAATAACAGCGACGTGATCGAGATCGGCGAAGAACGAGCAGTTGTCCTCAGAGTGAACACGATCACTCCAGAGGGCATTCTCCCCTTAGACGATGTAGAGCCTGAGATAGCCGTAGCTTTACGTTCGCAGATGGAGCGTGACGCAGTAACTGCACTCGGGAACGAGCTAGCGACGCTCTTAGAGGCGGGCAGCGATACTGAACTGTTCCTTGCAGACAACGAATTGCAGTGGCGCTCAGAGGTTGCGGTCCGTCGCACTCAGAGCAATGTGAACAGAGAGATTATAGAGTCTATTTTCGCTTTACCCGCACCTGCTAGCGGCAGCGTTTCGCGTTCGCAGTTGAGCTTAACGAATGGCACTTTTGTTATGGCTGAGCTTACCTCAGTTACCGAAGGCAGCTTTGATGCGTTGGCCGATGCAGAGAAAAGCGCGATGCGGGAGAGTGTGGTTGGCGACTTAGGCAGTAGTGAGCTGAGAGCGTTTGTCGCAAATTTGAGAGAGACTGGCGATATCGTAGTACCAGAGCGCGATCTTGATGGCGATACGTTCTAATTTGTTGCGAAAATCGTACTGCCTAGTCGAGTGACGAGGCAGTACTCACTTCCGCTAGTCTGCTTGCTCAAGCGATCCCATAGCGGTGGTGTTGAATCCCCCATCGACATAAAGTATTTCACCGCTTATACCTGAGGCGAGATCTGAGCAGAGAAAGCTCGCGGCGTTACCAACTTCTTCGATAGTGACATTGCGGCGTAAAGGTGTCTGCTTGGCATTGTGTTCGAGCATCTTCCTAAAACTTTTTATCCCTGCTGCAGCGAGAGTTTTAATCGGTCCGGCCGAAATCGCATTAACGCGAATACCTTTGGGGCCTAACGCTGAGGCCATATAACGGACATTTGCTTCAAGGCTCGCTTTTGCAAGCCCCATCACATTATAGTTAGGCAGGCTGCGCACAGCGCCAAGATAACTGAGTGTCAGCAGAGAGCCGTTGCGACCTTCCATCATCTTCGCCCCCGCCTTGGCCAGAGCCACAAGGCTGAAAGAGCTGATTTCATGTGCGAGGCTAAAGCCTGCGCGCGTGGTTACGTCTACATAATTTCCATCCAACTCATTACCTGGCGCGAAGGCAAGGCAGTGCACGATACAATCGATCCCGTCCCAATGCTTAGCCAGGTCTTCGAACAACGCATCGATCTGCTCATCACTGGTTACATCGCAAGGAAAAACCAACTCAGAATCCCAGCCGGCAGCAAATTTGACGACTCTATCGTGCAGCTTTTCACCTTGGTAGGTAAACGCGAGCTCTGCTCCTTCTCTGTGCATCGCTTCAGCAATGCCCGAGGCAATAGAAAGTTTGCTTGCAACCCCTAGTATGAGGACTTTTTTTCCGCTCATGTAACCCATGCAGCTACTCCTTATGCTGTTGTATTTGTACTTATTTTTTTGCTTGGTTATGCGTCATGCATATAGTGTTTAATTATCGGCACGAGTGCCAATGCCAATAGACCGACGACAATGCTATATAGGCCTGCAGTCTGATAAACGTCCATATAGGTTTGAAGCGCGGCAGCTGGATCGACGACTTCGCCACCTACCGTCGCAGAACCTGTCATCGCTGCAATAGTACCAGAGACGTAATTACCAGCCGCGGAGGCTAAAAACCAGCAGCCCATCATCATGCCGACCACTCCAGGGACTGAAAGGCGAGAGGTCATCGAAAGCCCAACCGGCGAGATGCAGAGCTCGCCGGTGGTATGCAAAAGGTAGAGAAGCACAATCCAGATAACGGCAACCTGGGTCGGGTCTGTTGCAAGTCCTGCGCCATAAACGAGGAGCAGGAAACCGAGGCCAAGCTGAATCAGCGACAACGCAAATTTAGTCGGAGTTGAAGGCTCCCATCCGCGCTGTGCTAGCGTGATCCACAGGAAGTTGAATAGTGGCGCAAGCGTGATAATAAAAAAGGCATTGATCGATTGAAACGCAGCAGCTGGAATCTCAAAACCGAGAATAACGCGATCCACATTACGATCAGTCATGAGGCTTAACGAACTCGCTGTTTGTTCGAAAAGCGACCAGAAAATTACCTGATAACTCATTAGGAACAAGCAAACGAGCATTCGATCGCGGTCTATCGGTTCACATTGAGTCAAAGAATAGAAGACGACTGCGCCGACTGCGAGCACCAAAGAGGTGCCAAGAAGCCCGCCGACAATCGCAGGCGACTGCATTAGTTGCCAGCAAATGAAAACCGCGAGAAGGCTGGCTGCATAGATCAACCACTCTGTACTTAGGCCAACTAGAGTCTTTCGCGCGAGTTGCTCGGGCCGCTTTGGTAGCCCTGCGTCGCCGAACAAATGCCGTCCTCTGATGAAAACGACAAGTCCCGCAAGCATGCCAATCCCAGCTGCTCCGAAGCCCCAGCTGAAGCCTTTATACTGGAGTAAAAATCCACAAATGATTGCCCCTAAAAAAGAGCCAAGATTAATTCCCATATAAAATAGGGTATAGGCTCCATCTCTGCGAGGATCTTCGCGGTCATAAAGCGACCCGACGAGTGTAGAAATATTCCCTTTTAGAAATCCAACACCAACGATAATTAGACCGAGTGAAAAATAGAATATTTGAAGATAGAAGGGGTCTCTTACAATTTCACTGCCCCCCGACCCCATCCTCTCGATAGCTTGCGTGCCTTCTAGAGCCATACCCAGATGGCCTGCAACGAGCAGAATCGCGCCAAGAATGACGGCTTTACTGGCGCCCAAATAGCGGTCTGCAATAATGCCACCTAAAACGGGCGTGATATAGACGAGTGAAATATAGGAACCGAATATTCCGGCAGCCACTTCGTCGCTGAAGAGAAAGTGCTGGGTGAGATAAAAAATAAGCAGCGCCCGCATGCCATAGTAGCTAAATCGCTCCCACATCTCCGTAAGGAAGCAGATGACTAATGCTTTCGGGTGCCCAAAAAACTCAGTGCCCGTCTGGGTAGAAATCGCTGTCATAATATTCTCTTTTTATTCTCAGCTAACTGACCATGTCTAAATTGGGCGTGTTTGCTTATTTATTCTTAACATCAGCCTGTATCGCTGAAGAGCGCTTAATGGCGATCAATCGCTATTTGTCGTACTAACTGCATTTTCTCTGGCATTGCGTAGTAGCAATCTTTGCCCCGGTTGTAATATTTCGCCATCGCTCAAATTGTTCAATCGCACAATATCAGCCGAATATAGATTGTAGCGGCGTGCAATTGACCAGAGATTATCTCCGCGCCGAACAGTGTAACTAGGCGGTGCAATTTTACTTACATCGTTGTTCTTTATGTTGGGTGGAGAAAAGTCGCTTACCTCTCCTCGCGGGACTAGTAAGGATTCGCCAGCTATAATTCTGCTTCCGTTTAGACTGTTTGCGCGCTGTAGCACGTCAACCCGCGTACCAAATTTGCGCGCAATCGCGCCAAGTGTATCGCCAGATTTTATGCTGTAGCGATCAAACGTAATCAGTGTCGATTCATCCATAGTGAGAAGGACTTTAAATAGGCGAGCGCTTTCTTTCTCAGGAAGATAAAGCTCTCTTGAATCGTCTGGCGGCGTAGCCCATTGGCGATACTGAGGGTTCAGGCTTTTAAGCGTGTTTAGGTCTATGTCTGCGAGGCGGGCAGCCAGGCTTAAGTCGATTTGTGCTGAAAGAGTGACAGGGTAGAGGTATTTTTTGTTAGCAATAGGAAGAAGTTCGATTCCATGTTCTTTAGGATTTTCAACTACGAGCGCAAGGGCGAGTATTCGAGGGATATGATCACGTGTTTCTCCGCTCAGTTTAAGCTCCCAGAAACGAGAATAGCCCTGATCGTTAGTTGTTTTTCTTTGCTTGCGTAGAGCACGGCGTACATTACCGCTCCCAGTATTGTAGGCTGCTAGCGCAAGAAGCCAGTCCTGATCGAACTCGTCATAAAGGCTTTCTAAATAGTCGAGCGCGGCCCTTGTCGCCTTCATCGGATCTCGTCTTTCGTCTATCCACCATGTTTGCTCTAGTCCATAACTGCGCCCAGTTGCAGAAACGAATTGCCAGAGCCCGGCAGCATTTCGATGCGAGTAAGCATCCGGATTGAACGCGCTCTCAACAAAGGGTATGAGTGCTAGCTCAAGCGGTAATCCTCGCTGCTCAACCTGCTCAACAACCTCAAAAAGAAACGGTTGAGACCTGTCTCTCACTAGGTCGAAATAATCTTGCTGTTGGCGATATCGTTTAAGCTGCCTAGCAACGCTCGGATGTCCATAATTAACTGTGAGAGTAAAACCGTTTCTCAATCTCTCCCAAACATCTGTGGGATCTTCCGGCGAAAGTTTGTCTCGCGGGGCCGGGAGAGAAGGCGTGGCTGATGCATCAGGGATGATCTGTTCAGGCGCACCGAGACCCGTATTACTTCTGACCTGCGAAGAGGGGGGCAGAGACGAGCAGGAGGCAAACAAAAAGCTCAGTAATAATAAAGAAATCGGGCGCGTGGCCACTTCAGTTATAGTCTTGAGCTTACTGCAGAGTGTTATCGATGAGAGGTGGGGCGATATCAAAATTCGTCTTTCCAAGCGCGAACGGCTGCAAAGGTAGCGACGTCATCAGACGGTTTAATCCCCGAAAAAGACTGTGCAGAATCTATGATCTGCTGGTTAGAACAGCGTAGGAAGGGGTTGCTCGCAAGCTCTAAACCAATAGTAGTCGGGAGCGTGATTTCGCCTTGCTCTCTCAAAGCGCTGACTTGGGCTATTCTCAAATGTGTTACTAGATTGCCAGGCTCGCAGGCGATAGCAAACTTGAGGTTGGCTTGGGTGTATTCATGTGTGCAGTAAACCTGAGTTTCTGGGCCCAATGCAGTCAGTTTGGCAAGGCTATCCGTCATTTGTGCTGGGGTGCCTTCGAAAAGACGGCCACAGCCAGCTGCAAATAGTGTATCGCCGGAAAAAAGCCTAGTAGGTTTTCCACCCGCAGCGTTTGGGCCAACAACGAATGCAATATGATCGAGTGTGTGGCCAGGCACCTCTAATACGCTTACAGTCTCGCCAAACAAGGTGAATTCATCCCCTTCTTTTACTGTATCGGTGATACCAGCAATGCTCGAATTATCGGGGCCATAAACCTTGCAAGAATATTTCGCCGTCAGTTCTGCGATCCCACCAGTGTGGTCGGGGTGGTGATGTGTAATAAGTATGCAGCCAAGCGTTAGGGACTGCTCTTCGATCATCTTAATCACAGGGGTAGGATCGCCCGGGTCTACAACGCAGAGGGTCTTGTTATCATCACCTAAAAGGCTCCAAATGTAATTGTCGTCAAATGCGGGTAACGCCTTAATTTGGTTAATCATTTTTGGCAAGACTCTCTTTTATTTGAGCGTAGCGCTCGTCTAGTCCGCAAGGCTTATTGCGGGTCGTTTTTCTAACAGTGCCTATGATATAAGGATTGCCGTTGATTACAACAAAGAAGAGTGGGCATTGGTCTTTCCGCGGCAAAAGGGGGCGAGGTGGGCAGTAAATTCTCTAAGCATGCGATCAGGCGGCTCATCATCGCCGGCAAATCGCTGAGTTCAAGCAGACAACCGCAGCAGCGTTCAGATTGTGATAATCAGACTGCTTTGGCCTCTTGGTATGCGAGCGGCCTTGGCACAAGACTCATCGCCTCAGAGACGCGCAGTATTGCACCATTGCTCGAAAAGCTTTTTGGCTATCACCTTCTTTTCATAGGCGCTCGCAAAAACGCAGGCATGATTGAATCGAGCCCTATCACGCATAAAATCGTCCTCGGTAACCGAAGCGACGCAGGGGATGTTGGCAACAACGTCGGTTTGTTCTCTGACCCTTGCGCGCTCGCACTACAAAATGAGTCTATCGATGTCGTTGTTCTACACCACGCGTTAGAATTCACGGCGTCCAGTCGTGCGGTTCTCAGGGAAGCCGTGAGGGTTTTGCGGCCCGGAGGTCACATTGTGCTCATTACTTTCCAGCCCTTGAGTTTGTGGGGGCTGAAGAGGCTACTTTGTTCCGCGATACCCCTGCGTGGCGCCGAATCTAGGCAGGCCCCATGGGAAGGCAGGTTCAGACATCCTAGCCGACTGATCGATTGGCTTGGCGTGCTCGATGTGCAGGAGCTCATTAGTTTTAGCGCAATGCATGAATTCCCTCTGCAATTTTCAGAGACTGGCGTACGCCTAAAACGGCTTGCTGAATCAATGGAGAACTGGGGGCTGAAATTCAAGAGTCCATTCGGGGCAAGCAATATTATTGTCGGCATCAAGCAAAGTCGTCCGCTAACACCGAGTGCGCTTAAATGGAGACGACCACTGCCAACGCCTATTCACGGTGTACCATCGACTCTACAGGGTCATTCGAGTCAGTCTGGGGTATCATGGAAAGCGTGTTTCGATATAGATAAAATCAACGCTGACCGTGAGGACTGAATGCCCAAATACGTAGAACTTTTTACAGATGGAGCCTGCAAAGGCAATCCCGGCGTAGGCGGTTGGGGTGCGCTCATGCGTTTCGGTGAAACTGAAAAGCGACTTTTCGGCGCCGAAGCGGAGACGACCAATAATAGAATGGAGCTGATGGCAGTAATCTGTTCCCTAGAAGCGCTAACCGAGCCTTGCTCGGTGTCGATAACTACCGATTCGAAATATGTCTTACAAGGCATGACCGAATGGCTCGCCAACTGGAAACGGCGCAATTGGCAAACCGCGGCGAAGAAACCTGTATTGAACATTGATCTTTGGAAACGTTTAGACGCTGCCGCAGGTGGTCACCAAATCGAGTGGCACTGGGTAAAGGGCCATAGCGGACATCGAGAAAACGAAATAGCCGATGAACTCGCTAATCAGGGCATCGAAGAACTTCGCGCATCGGCTTAACGAACCACAAGCAGGAAAGATAATGCGGCAAGTAGTACTAGACACAGAAACGACAGGTTTAGACCCTGCACAGGGTCACCGGGTAATTGAGATCGGCTGCGTCGAAATCATCAATCGAAAGCAAACGAAACGCCACTACCATTGCTATCTTAATCCTGATCGGGATATTGACGCGGGTGCGATGGAGGTGCATGGCATAACCCCTGCGTTTCTCGCTGATAAGCCGCGTTTTTATCAGATAGAGGCCGAATTTCTCGATTTTATAGCCGGCGCCGAACTTATCATTCATAACGCTCCCTTCGATATGGGCTTTTTAAATGCAGAGCTAAAGCGGAGCGACTCAAGTCGTGCATCTCTCGACGGTTTCTGTAATGTGCTCGACAGTTTAGTTCTCGCGCGGCAAAAGCATCCGGGGCAACGCAATAGCCTCGATGCCCTCTGTAAACGCTATGGCGTCGATAATACACAGCGTGAGCTTCACGGCGCCTTGCTCGATGCTGAAATTCTTGCAGATGTTTATCTTGTTATGACGAGTGGGCAGCGCAACTTGCTTTTAAAAGAAGAAGAAAGTTCTGAGCAAGAAGTCGAGAATAGAAGGCTCAGAACGTCCAAGAAGAGACCGGCACTCGAGGTAGTTAAGGCGAGCGCGAGTGAACTGCGAGCACATCAAGACCGACTTACCGAAATAGACTCAGAAAGTGCCAATGGCGCGCTGTGGTTAAGCCTTAATACTAATTAAGCGGACGGCGAGGCTCACATTTTCTTAGCTCGAAGATTATAACTCCGCACACAACAGGACCAAACATGCTCGATACTGCGCAAGAAGTTAGGCCGTTTTTTCTCACGCCTCAACACATACGATTGGAAGACACGTTTATTCTTTTCTTCGAAGGTCAGATCGTCTGCGATGGTCTTTTGACAACTTGGAGTATTGAGACCATCAATCCTGAAGTAATAATCGACGCTCAACTCCTCCGAATTCCTCAGGAGTCAGGTTCGGATCTGGTCGCTGCATACCTCGATTCTTCACCTCTCGGTGCGCTCCCCAGTGCAGAGCTGCGATCATTACGAAGCATGCTGCTTTCAGACTCCAAAGAATTTTTTATGGGAGCAGGCGTGGCCAATCAGCTTGAAGAATGGCTGACCGGACATAAATTTTGTGGCAGCTGTGGCGGCCTAACCCAGCCGCATCCCAATGAAAGGGCGCTGGTCTGTAAGCCATGCGAACGGCACTATTATCCTCGAATCAACCCCTGCGTGATCGTGCTCGTAGTACGCGAAGATAAGATGCTGCTGGCTAAGAGCTCGCGTCATAACGCTGACTTCTATTCTTGTTTGGCCGGATTCATGGAAGTAGGGGAGTCACCTGAAGATACCGTGAAGCGCGAAGTGTTCGAAGAAGTGGGTGTCCACGTAGGCAAGATTGAGTATCTTTCCAGTCAGTCGTGGCCATTTCCGTCTCAGCTTATGCTTGGTTTCATCGCACAATACGAAAGCGGCGATATCAATCCTGAACCAAGCGAAATAGCCGATGCTCAATGGTTTGGGGCCGACGATCTTCCGAATATCCCTTCCGCACGTATAAGCGTTGCCGGAAAACTGATCTCTCATTTTCTTAATACCTAGCGATTTCGCACACACCCTGCGATTGTTTTTTGTCGCTTAATCATGAGGCAAACACTTGGAATACCTAATTCAATACGGCATGTTTTTGGCTAAAGCAGCGACAATCGTCGTGGCAATCGTTCTCGTAATAGGCGCCATAGCAGCGGCTGGGAGCCGTCAGCGACGGGCGAGCAAACGCGGCGAAATTGTCATCGAACGTCTGAACGACCATTTAGAAGATCTTCACGATGCTGTGCGCGAAGAGGTTATCGATCCTGCGACTCTTAAGCTGGACAATAAGGCGCGCAGCAAGCGAGAGAAAGAAGAGGCTAAAGCAGAAACCAAGCGAGCCAAAGCAGAAGCCAAGGACAAAGCGAAAGAAAAAGCTAAGGAAAAGGCTAAGCCGAAAGGCGAATCTAGTCAGGGGGCCAACGCCGCTATCCCTGAGAATAAATCTTCAAACGACGCACGCCTTGATGATGCGCCAAGCAGGCGCAAGCGGATCTATGTTTTGGACTTTGATGGGGACGTTGCTGCCGAAGAAGTCAGTTCGCTGCGTGAGGAAATTACCACCGTGCTCTCAATCGCCGAGCCCTGTGATGAGATAATTCTGAAGCTAGAAAGCCCCGGTGGCATGGTGCATGCCTATGGACTCGCGGCAAGCCAACTGCAACGAATCAAAGACGCAAAAATTCCATTAACGATTTGTGTTGATAAAGTCGCGGCAAGCGGTGGGTATATGATGGCCTGCCTAGCCGACAAACTCGTCGCAGCACCTTTTGCTATTATCGGCTCTATCGGCGTTGTGGTTCAGTTGCCTAATTTCCACAAAATTCTGAAAAAGAACGAAGTCGACTATGAGGTAATCAGCGCAGGTGAATATAAGCGTACGCTCAGCACGTTTGGTGAAATCACCGACAAAGGCCGAGCGAAAGTACAAGAAGACGTCGAAAATATTCATGAAATCTTTAAACAATGGGTTAAATCGCACCGGCCCATAGTAGACGTAAGTCGCGTAGCGACCGGCGAAACATGGGTTGGTATGCAAGCCAAGGAACGTTATTTGGTAGACGAGCTAAATACCAGCGATGACGTGTTGGTTCGCGCATGCAAAGACGCAGATGTTTTCGAGGTGAATTACAAGTTCAAGCAAACATTGCAGGACAAACTAGGTGCGGCGGTTGAGGCAGGCGTTGCTCGTGCTGCTAACAAACTACTTGCGGCTGACAGATCAAAAGACTTTCAGTGAAACCAATAATAAGAGCGCTTCTAGTCGCTAAGTCTAATTATCGTTGACTACTAAATGAGGAACAACAAGTGAGCACATATAAAGCATTCGAAGTAAGGGAAGAGACAGAGAAAAAATTTGTGGGCGCGATAGTTGAGAAAAGCGCGTTAGAACTTGTTGAGGGGAGTGTTTCAATAGAGGTGCATTATTCGTCAGTTAACTACAAAGATGCCCTGTCAGCCTCAGGCAGCAAGGCTGTCACTCGAGAATATCCACACGTGCCAGGTATTGATGCAGCAGGTACAGTTCTCGCAAGCACTGATTCGAATTTTGCCGTAGGCGATGAGGTTGTCGTCACAGGATATGATCTGGGCATGAATACTGCGGGCGGATTTGGGCAACAAGTGACCGTGCCCGGTGGGTGGGTTACTAAATTACCCGTCGGCTTATCCTTGCACGACTCTATGGTGCTCGGTACAGCAGGCCTTACTGCAGGGCTCTGCGTAAATAAGCTGTTACTCAATGGCATTACACCCGAAGCAGGGAAAGTGCTAGTAACAGGCGCTACCGGCGGTGTAGGAATCATTGCTTGTGCCTTGCTTGTGAAACTGGGCTTTGAGGTTGTGGCGAGCACAGGGAAATTAGCAGAAGCAGCGAAATTGAAGGCTCTCGGCGTATCGGAGGTCATCTCACGTGAGGGCTTCTCCGAAGAAAACCCAAGACCAATACTAAAAGAAAGCTATGCCGCTGCGGTCGATGTTGCCGGAGGAACAACACTTGTCAACGTGATTAAAAGCCTAAGCTATGGTGGCAGTGTGGCTGCCTGTGGTTTGGTAGATAGCCCGGCGCTTAGCGCTACGGTGTTGCCGTTTATCTTGCGCGGCGTCAATCTGCTTGGGGTTGACTCCGTTGAACTGCCATTGGCCCAAAAACAGCAGATATGGAACCTATTCGCGAACGAGTGGGCCCTTACTGATATAGATTCGCTGGCGGAGACTATCGTCCTCGCTGAATTGCCGGCTGTACTCGCTAAGGTTCTTGCCGGTGGCGCGATTGGCCGCTATGTGCTCGATCTGCGCGCGTAAGACTCAACCCTCGGCGGCGATCTGATTTATCGCCGCCGAAATATAGGCTCTTGGTTCAATGCTGTGGCAGTATACGTTGAGCTAAAGTCATCGAAAGCAGACAAACATTCATCTACGTCTTGGTCGCTACGCAGCGCAAAAGAATCGAACCCACAGCGTTCTAAAAAACAGAGTTGGTCGCGCAAGACATCGCCGATCGCTCTGATTTCTCCAGTAAAACCTAAGTCCAACCGTAAACGTCGAGCGAGTGAAAATGGACGTCCGTCGCTAAACACAGGAAAGTTAAGCGCGATTAGCTGGAAGTCGGCTATTCTGTTTTCAATGCTTGCGAGGTCCTGATGAGAGTCCAACCATACCCCAATTGCACCTAACTGCGCTCTCGCCTCGTCTTCGTCGCTGAGAATGAGTTCGAGTGGCAATAAGACCTTTCGACCTCTTAATGCCGAAAACGCATCCGGGCCAGATGCTGACTGCAGAAGTGCCCATTCGTTTGGGACTGCATTTCTGTTGCGGATCAAACTGGTCATTATTGGTCCTTCTCGTAAACACGTTTTTTAAACGGATCGACGCCGACGCGCTCTACCGTATCGATAAATTTTTCGTCTGCTAAACGCATCTCTCGGTAGACGCTTACAAGGTCTGCAACCACAGACGGTATGTCGGTTTGTGCAAAAGAAGGGCCGAGGATTTTACCAAGCTTCGCTTCGCATTTGGACGAACCACCGATTGAGACCTGATAAAACTCCTCGCCTTTTTTATCGACTCCAAGCACGCCTATATTGCCGACATGGTGATGTCCGCAGGCATTCATACAGCCTGAGATATTCAATGAAACCTCACCTATGTCTGCTAGTAGATCGCGGTCATCAAACTGACGCTGGATTGCCTCGGCGATTGGTATCGATTTAGCGTTTGCAAGCGCACAGAAATCCCCACCCGGACAGCAGATAATGTCGCTGAGTTTATTTAAGTTGTCCGCTTGTAACGAATCTGGAGCGAGGCTTTGATAGAGATTGTAGAGTTCACTTTCTTCGACATCTGCGAGAATTACGTTTTGCGCATGAGTCACGCGAACCTCACCAAAACTGAACCGTTCTGCGAGATGAGCTAGTGCGTTAAGTTGCTCCTCGCTGACATCTCCCGGCGCGTAACCCGTCTTTTTGAAACTGATGGCTACAGCGGCGTAACCCGGTTTTTTATGCGGAGTAACATTGTGACTAAACCAACTCGCAAAGAGTACATCCCGGGCCAACGCCTCGCGCAATGACGCGGGGTTTGGCTCTAGTGCTTTATAGGCCGGTTCTTGGAAATAGCTTTTGCAGCGTTCAATTTCGGCATCGGTGAGAGTGAGACTTCCCCCACGAAGCTGTTCCCATTCGTGCATTACTTTCTCGCGAAATGTCTCTAATCCTGTCTCCCGAACAAGTATCTTAATTCGCGCTTTATACTTGTTGTCACGACGTCCTTCTCTGTTATACACGCGAAGTATGGCTTCTAAAGCGCTAAGCAAGTCATGCCGTTCGATGAAATCAAAGACCACTTGCCCTATAACTGGAGAGCGTCCAAGGCCACCTCCTGCAAGGATCTGAAAGCCAGTCTCCCCAGCTTCATTTTTGCGAAGATAGAGACCGATATCGTGAACCTGCGTAGCCGCATGGTCTTTTTGTGTACCACACACCGCGATTTTGAATTTGCGCGGCAGATAAGCGAATTCCGGATGAAAAGTTGACCATTGCCGAATGATTTCGCAATAAGGTCTGCTGTCTTCGATCTCATCTATTGCGACGCCAGCAAATTGATCAGTCGTCGTGTTGCGGATGCAATTGCCACTAGTTTGTATCGCATGCATTTCAACCTCAGCAAGATGAGCCAGAAGGTCGGGGACATCCTCTAATGCTGGCCAGTTGAATTGAATGTTTTGCCTAGTAGTGAAATGTCCGTACCCCTTGTCGTAATGCGAAGAAATAAAAGCGAGCTTTCTCAGTTGCCGAGCCGACAACATGCCATAGGGAACAGCGATGCGGAGCATCGGCGCCAAACGCTGAACATAGAGTCCGTTTTGCAAACGCAGGGGAAGAAATTCGGCATCGGTGAGCTTGCCTTCGAGATAGCGATTCGTCTGGCTTCTAAATTGTATAACGCGTTCTTCGAGCATCGTAGCGTCATAACCGTCATATCTGTACATCGACTTTTTCCTCTACCTGTGC
>Ga0115566_10002605_pt1 | contig 14828 bp, 11 predicted proteins | sample COGITO_mtgs_1204_3_FD_87173 | JGI IMG/M metagenome (GOLD analysis project Ga0115566, IMG submission 87173) | Pelagic marine microbial communities from North Sea - COGITO_mtgs_120405 | ecosystem: Environmental > Aquatic > Marine > Epipelagic | place: Germany:Helgoland, sampling site Kabeltonne...
CAGTGTCGGTAAATCCATTGCAGTATAGATGAATAATAGCAAGCTTGTTCATTTCTGCAATTACAGTACGTTGTATTCTCGCTATTGTTCTAGAAAATCTAATATCTTCCATTGAAAGTGTAGCTTTTGCCCCTAATCCTTCGTCGTAGCCAAGATAAGCTTTTGGTATTTTTAAAGCAGCAAAAAGCTTTTTCTGAATGTATTCGACATCGTTGGTCTCGCCTGCTACCGTTCCACCGGCAAGAGTCTCAACAGCTGTTCCAGACTCACTTCCTCGAACGGGTATAAAATAATCTTCATCGACAGAAAGTGGATTATACCTTAAGTCTACTTTTCCTGTTCCTTGGTCTACAATAGGTGCTCTTTTAAGTGATGATTGGGCGCGCTCCATGTAAGCAGGAATTTCTTCTGGAGGAACATTGCCTACATCAATCTTAAATACACGTCTTTCTGGTGCCCTAACAATTCTGTAAACAAGCATTGCATCTTCAAGTAAGATTAGCTGGCGCCAAATTCTTCTTGCAGGTTCTAGAACAGAAGAACCGTAAGGGATAAATGCATCATTACCTAACAATCTCATGTGAGAAATTTGCCAGTTTTCTAAAACTTGATTTCCTTGAGTTACCCATCGAAATCGAACTGCCATTGGATCTTTTGGGTCAAAACCCTCTTCTCTTTCAATTTCTGATATTGGTAGTGGATAAGCATTGATAACACCTAGTTCTGGGCTCACATCATTGAATAAAAAGTGGTCTCCGTATTTAACTAAGTTTCTAATCCAAGAAGTCATGTTGAATTCAACATTTAGTGTGTCGTAAAAAAGATCATCAAGTAACTGTTTAATTTTTACATTGTCAGAATGAATATGAAGAACTTTACCGTTTTCATCTGCTGAAGCTGTCTCTTCTGCATATATGTCTAATGCACTTCCAATTTCAGGTGTGTACTCCATTTCACTAAAATCAGAGTATCTTGCCATTCTATCATACGTTCCGTATGCAGACATAGCATTGCTATAGACTTTGCTCTGATTTTTTCTAAACATTTCAAAAGCTGACGATGTGTATTTGTCGTCAGGTTTTACAATATTTCTCTTAACAACCGGTCCAGACCTGAATAGCCTGGTAAGTCTTTGAAATATATTTGATCTACTTTCTGCCATTTAAAATTCCTACTTTAAAACCCACATGTAATCATGTGGTATCATACTGCGATTTTTTGTTTTATTTAGGTCTTGCTTCGTATTTCCACCATGATTTGAATTTTTCCCACCGCCATAAACACCTATCGGCGCAAGAACCTGGTCAGGTACACCACCATAGCTTGTGTTGACTTTGGATATTGAACTAAGCATAGCTTCGTTTAATCCAGCATTGGATTTCGAGTAATCAGACGATCCGTCTATTAACCATGAACCAATTGCAAGACTCATTACTAGATCATCATTAAATCCAGCACGAGCTTGTGCCCTTCCGGTATTCCATGTAAATACCTTTAATTCTTCATAAAACCTAGAAGAGTATGATGTCAATTGTCTGTTTCTTAAAATTTCTTCCAGCTTAGCAAGAATTGTTGCTCTTGACTTTCCTGACGTTGTAAATCCGCCTACATCTGCAGACGCAGGTGGAATATAATCGCCTACATAGACTTGCTTTTTCCTCCTATAGTAGATTTTAGGATACTGAAGTTCTTGTAATTTTAGTATTGTTGCGTAACCATAACTATTGTTTTCTGGGCAAGCAAGTGCTTTATTGTACTTAAGACCAAATTCGTTAATGAGTTCTGCAAAAGTATCAGGTCTAATCTTTCCTTTATACTCAGCAACAATTTCATTTTCATTTGTATCTATTATGTGAAAAGTTGAAAAGTCTTTTGAGTCGCCTCTTGAAACGTCAGCAGATAAAACATAGTCATGAGAAGATAACGGATACTTCCAAATCCATACATTTCTGTCTAGTCCTGCTCTTTCAATAGGCTTTTGAACGCAAGATCTTATCCACTCAAGCGTATTATTGTCTAAAAATGTTTCACCACTTGTTGCAAAATCACAAAGATATTCTTGTGCAATTTGCCGCTTATTCATATTTTTTGTAGTTTTTTCAAACCACTCGTCATCTCGCTCTGGGTGAACCTGCCACGGTAAGTTTATTGCATTAAACTCATTTAAACCAGACTCGGCGTCAACATAGAGTTTGTGATATTGGCCTCCGACTCCATTGGGTGTTGACAAAATAATAACCCTACCACCTGTTGAGATAGTAGGGTAAATACCAGTCCAGATTGTATCAAAGTTTCTAACAAATGCAGCTTCGTCTACAATAAGCAATGATAATGCTTCTGATCTACCTGCATCTTCTGACGTAGGCACAGCCTTAATTTCTGATCCGTGACTAAATCTTATTTTTTGCTTATTGTTTTCAACAATGTCAGGAAGCAAAAGCCACTTTGGCAAAGACTTGATCATAGTCTTTACCTTTGTAATGAAATTTTGTGCAACAGTTAGTTTTGTTGCAATGATAAGAATATTTTTTTCTTTTTGAAATATTGCCATCCACACTGCGTATGCAGCAACAAGCGTAGATAGACCTAACTGTCTAGACTTGCAAACAATATTAAATCTATTTTCTAAAAAGTCTGCTGTGCAATCATCTTGAAAGCTGTATGTTTCAAAAGGAATAAGACCCCTGACAGGGTGTTGAATTTTCAAGTAGTTTTTAAAGAAATAATTAGGATCTTTACCGCACTTGATTATTTCTTTGACTTGAAGTTGTTTATTATATTTCGCCATCGCGAAGATACATAGGACTTATCTCAGCTTATTTCAAACATGTGAACTTGTCTTACAAGGGCAGTACCCTTGTCAGAGTAAATATTCATATTGATTAACTCTACTGAAGTGTCACTTGAGATTTTTTTTGTCTTTAGTGCTCTTCCACATGCTGCTTTAAAATCTTTTTTTATTCTCTTTAGGCACTCATTTGTAAGCTTCTGAAGTTCTGCTTCTGACTCTTTTGATGCGACTTGCATGTTTGATCGAGTAAGTAAGTTTACGACAGTCATCGAAGTCATTCTCATCTGGTCTTCACCAGTAATCTGAACTGAGCACTTCATCGAACCCGGGACAGCTTCGTATGACTGACCAAACGTGTCGTTAATAACTGTGCTGAGGGTATTGTAGTCTTGAAAATTCATTTAATTCTCCCTTTGATAGTAATTAGACGTTTTCTTTGCTTAATGTATTTGTTAATGTCAACTTTTTTTGGTCGCCATCCTGATTTCCACTTTTCTTTTCTACTTTCTGCAAATGTTAGATAACACTCATGGCAACAGAAGTACTCAGAATTGATCTGAAAGTCCTCCTGCGTGCACAACATAAAACCACATATATCACAAAAGAAGTTGTCTTCAGCAGTCTTCTGGGTACCTCTATTTACCTTTATATCATATACTCTTAACATAAGAATCCACGCCCGTTTTAGTTATCTCTAATGTGTGATCAACAACATCTTTAATTGCATCGATATGAGAAATAATTATAATATTTTTAAACCATTTCTTAAGCGACTGAAGTAGTCTACCACAAGCTTCTAAGTTTGTTTCATCAAGTGTTCCAAAACCTTCATCGATAATAAGCATCGAAGTTTTAGGAAGAGAAGATATGTTAATTAGTGCGACTCGGATTGCTAGCGAAGAAATCATTTTTTCCATACCGGATGCCAGTTCAATTATTCTTTTTGAGTCGCCATAGTCAATAAATACATCCATTGCATTAGACTCTAAGTCAGCCTCAAGCACAACTGTAAAAGCAACAACTCCTTTTAATATCTTAGATATTTCAAAATTAATTTTTGGAAGTAAAGAATTGATTATTTGAACAGGCATTCCTCGCTTAGAAGTTGCTTGAATAAATAAGTCTTGAACTTTAAGTTGCGAACTTATCTCATCATATCTCTTTTTCTGCTTGATTGATTGAGAAAGTGAAAGTCTGGTTGCCTCAACTGACTTAATTAGCTTAACTCTCTGCAAATCATTCTTTCTAAAGTCTTCTTTTTTAATATCTAATATTCTACTAATTCCGCTTTTATCGTCTTCCTGATCTTGTGAATTAAATCTTAATTCTAGTTCTTCTGAAGATTTTTTAGCCTTAACAAGATCTTTTTCAAGATTGGATATTTCATTTTGAAGTATCTGTATTTGTACCCTACTATTAGATATATCTGAAATTAACCTTGACTTTTTCTCAACAATCGCGTTGTATTTTTCTATCTTCTCTTCGTAGTTTTCTTTTTGAATTTTCTTATAAGAAGTCTTCAAGTCCAGAACATTAGATTGCAACTTATTAACTTTAAGTCTTTTTTCTTCTATTTTTCTTTTGTCACTGTGAGAATCTTTAATAAACTTACAGTCTGGAAAACTATCTCCACATGGAACTTCTAATAATTTTTTGACAGATTTTTCCATATTAGTTAGTTCTGTATTTTCAGCCTTAAAGTGACCTTCAAGCTTCCAAAGAGTTTTTACCAGTTCTTTAGATGCTCCATGTTTTTCTTTTATATCGTCAATGTCAAAAGAAGCAATAAAGTTTTCTATTTTAGATATTTTTTGTTCTGACTCGAATATTTCATCAGACATACCGTCTAAAGAACTCTGCTTTTTTATTATTTTAGATTCAAGGTTTTCTTTTAAGAGCAATGACTTTTTAACTTCTGAAAGTGAAACAAAATCTTCTTTTACGTTTTGATGAAGTTCCTTTGTAAGTTTTTCAATTTCTAGTTGAATTTCATTTTTTTCAATATTAACTTCATCTAGACGTCCCTGTCGATCCTTTTTGGTTTCTCTAAGGGTTTCAATTGCTTTTGTCCACCCACCACCAGACGGTGTATACTGTTTTAACTCAGATCTAAGTTCGCTAGATTCTTTCTTTGCAATATCGTTCATCGATTCGAAGACGCTCATATCTAAAAAGTTAGATAATATGTTTTTTCTAGACGTCGCTTTTTCTTTTATAAAGGTATTCATTTCACCTTGTGAAGCAAGACTAGTCATATGAAATTCTTCAGGTGAACCAATCATTGATCTTAATATCTTTTCAGACTCTCTTCTTTGTTCTTCTGTTAGGTCTTCTAGTATTTTTCCTGTCGAATCTATTCGATACAGCTTAAGTGTGGTTGGTGCCCAAACATTGCTTTTGGTTACTTTTTTCAATGTTTCTCTAACAACTCTAAAAAGTGATCCATTTACAACAATGTCAACTTCTGTTTTGCAACTATTTTTTCTAGAGTTGATAATGTGTATGTTCTTAATAGACCCTCTATCTGAGGAATTAAACAAACCATACGCTATGGTTCCGATAATTGAAGATTTTCCTCTTGCGTTTTTGCCAAAAATACCTGTAATTCCTGGCAGCTTGTCTAAGTTTATTGTGTTTCCTTTCCCATAACAAAAAGTATTATCAAAATTGAGCTTACTAACGCCCCATTTGACATTTCTTAAATCAGAGTTTTCTTGAGTAACTTCTGACAAATACTTGTTTGTCATTTCGTCTAACTGGGTCCACTCTTGTTCTTTGACTCCGGCACCAGTATAGTACTGACGCACAAGGTCTTTCATTACCTTAGGATCTCTTAAATTAACAGACGTTGCCTCACCTTCTTTTATTTTTTCGCTGGCAAAAGAGTTGTCAATCTTAAATACGACTTCTGAAGCGTTTTTGAGCTTTTTTAATGCTTTCTGTAGTGATCTAGTCTGTGCAGGAGTAATGTAATCATTTTCAGCTCGTATTCTAAATCTTGATTGTCTAGAATGTTCCATGCAGGCTTTAACTGTTTTTTCAATATCGCCTCTCCACTCTACTGTAATAAACTTATAATCATTTTTGACTGAGTGGAAGGTTACATCAAAGTCTTCTCTTGATCTAATATCCCACAACAAGAATCCTTTTTCTGAATCTTCTCCGTAGTTTTGTTGAATTGTGCTTCCACAATAAGCAACCGTCTTTTTTGTGTTTAAAAACTGAGTCTTGTGGATGTCCCCTAGCATTCCGAAGTCAAATGCGTCAAAAAAGCTAACTGGTACTTCACCGTCAAGTTGCCAGTCAATGTCGGTTAATGATCCAGTTACAGCACCGTGAAAAAGCGCAATAGATATATTGTCTGTTGGTTTTACTTTTGACCAATTTTCTTCATCAAAACAAGAAAAGACACACCAGTCGAAGCCTGGAATGCCTGTTGGGTAAATACCTGAGTCTTTATACAAAAAGATATTTTTATTGTCTATCGCTTTGATGATTGGTGATATTGCATCTTGTCTGTCTTTGTTATGAATTAGCCCATCATGATTACCCAAGATTACATGTGTTGGAGCAATCGATGCCATTTCATTAAACCACCATACTAAGTTTTCTACTAGTTCAGGTGATATTCCTTGAGTCTTAGAGTGAACAATGTCACCTCCAACGTAAATGACGTCAGGATTAAGCTTTTTTGCTTGCTTAAACAAGTCTTTGAACGAAAGAATATACTCTTCGTGTCTTGATAGCCCTCGCCAGTGTACATCTGCGATATGAAGTATTTTCATCTATATTCCTTGCCCATTTTAATAACACAGTCTCTCTTTTCAGGCTTGAATGCAAGAGACCCACCTGGACATATTACCCAGCATCTTTTAGAAATACAAGTTTTAGGTTTAGCTGCATACCCATCAGTCATTATAACGTAACCATCATATTCTCTGGCTACTTTTCTAAAATGATCTTCTACGTTGTCAAAATTTGTACCACCAGAAAGCCTTCTAGAGAAATTGCTGGTTTTTCCTTTCTTCCACGAAGTTTTGCTTTTTTCGTCTACGTGCGAGTCAAAAAAGTAGTAAGTAAAAGAATGAGTTTTGGATAGTTGCCCTAGCACATTTCCAAACCTAGCAAGAGAGTTCTCTCCAACGCTTCCACTCTGGTCAACATAGACCGCAAGATGAGAAGTCTTTTTTGCTTTTCGTCCTGGGTGAATGTAAGGATATTTTCTGTTAATCTTTCTTTGGGTCTTAAAGTAGTTATTTCGCATTTTATTTCCGCAAAAGTACTTAAGCGCCCTTTCCCATTCAAACTTTTTAGAAACCATTTTTTCAATTTCTGCTCGAACAGCAAAAGAAGTAGAACCCCACCCTCTTTGATTTGCAATTTCTTTTGCTTTACTAAGCAGGTCTTTTACTTTTTGATCTGCTATTATTTTTTCTGCCTCTGACAAATCAGAATCATCATGCTCGTCCATGACAACAAGGACTTTATTCTCATAGAGCTCTTTAATCGCACTTTTTATTTCCTTGTTGTTTTGAATTTCATTCATATACCATTCAGACGACCTGTTGCTAGGCAGCGATGCAATAAAATTGCTAAACTTTTCTATCAGCTCTTGTCTTTCTTTTGAAAGCTCAATACCTTCATTTGCTTTAAGTTTGTTTTTCTTGCCTGCGATAAGACCGCACTCTGGGAGTTCGCCAATCGGGATGATGCTATTAATCGCCAAGTCTGTTGCAATATTCCACTCCATGTGCGGTTTTTGCTTTCTTGTAGTAACATGTTTAAAGATCAAGTGATAGCACTCATGCTTAAGCAATCCGGATCTTTTTTTGTAACTCAAGGAGCCCATAAACTTAGGGTTCCAAAAAAGCTTCATTGATCCATCTTCGTAGCTTACTCCTGCTGTATCCAGGTCAAAAGTTCTATTTTTTTGCATGCCTCTGATAATTGTTGCAAAAAAAGGCTCTTCTATTAAAAATTTAAGAAGTGTTGAATCAAACTGAGCTTGTGTCAAGTCTGGCATTACTTAATTCCCATTGAAGTCCTGGTTGCCTCAAGCACTCTTGACTTAATTATTTTATGAATTACCTTCATATTGTGAATATTTTTTAAGCCTAAGATAGTCTGCATAAAGTTAACTACAACCTCATCTGATGTGTGCAACAAATACTTTTTTAAATTTTCTGCTTGAACAAGAGTTATTTCTTTTTCTTTCAAAAAGAGGACAACTTGATCAAGCGCTTCATTCTTCTTGTCATTTGTCATATATTCCACATCAGACTTTACTGTTTCAAAGTTGTCTAAGATATCAAGTGCAGATAGTTTAAGCTTGTAGTTTTTAAGATAATCTAGAAAAGCTGCTGTTGTTGGAAGCCCAATAAAACCTGTTGACAAGTGAAGAACAAAATCAGGAATATCGCTGCCTGCATAGATGCTTGGGCTCAAGTTTGCATGCTTGAGTGATTTATCTAGGCGTGCCCATGATGCAGGATAGGGATAAACTTCTCCGGGGGAGCGCTCTCCTTCGTGCATCAAGTGAGAAGGATACTTTTCAATAAATCTTGTAATCATCGGGTCAATATTGTTACTTCGGGCCCACGTAAGCCAGTCGTTGACAGTTGGTCGCAATTCTGTTACCCAGAATCGACGAAGCAGCGCCGGGTCAAGCTCGTTTACAGTAAAGTCATTGCCTTCATTAATCGCCATAATGATTCGTGTTTCCGGGTGCAACTTTTGACCATTTAATTCTCGATCAAGAACGATTTGAAATGCACATTGCAAAACTTCGTTTGTTGCTCTGTTACCTTCGTCTAAGAAGAGCAAATGAGGTTCTCTGCAAGCTGCCATAAATCTAGCATTTGGAGCAAATCTTGTTGTCCCGTCAGCAAGCTCTGGTAGACCGATAATGTCGCCTTCTGAAAAACAACTTAGACGCCAGTCTAGGACTGGAATGCCCGGACCTTTGTGGTCTAGAAACATTGCATTAGTTTTAATTTGCGTTGCAATGTATTTTGTAATGTCTGATTTTCCAATACCTGTATCACCCTTGACAAGAATTGATATATCTGGAGGAAGGCTCAGCGCGACCTTTGTAAAAGTTTCAATATTCATTTATTTGATGCCTCTTTGTTTGCAAGTTTATTTTAAATCTTTAATTGCCTAATTGCACTCATTAATTTTTTTATAAATACTCATAGGCTTTACATCAACCCTGCCAACAGAAGATAGCAGTGTAACGTTTCCGGCGTTTTTTGCCTGTGCCTGTGTGTTTAAGGATTTTGGCACCCACATGTTACAAATTAGACCTATTTCTTCTTTTCCATTAAAATTAAAACAGACTATGTCGCCTACTTCAAAGTTAAATACAGCTTTTGCAGACTGGGTGTTCGAAAAGTCTGCTTTAATATTTTTAATTTTATTTTTTGCAGCTTTCTTGATTTCTTTAGGCGTCATGCCAGTTTCATAAACTTTTATGTCTCGTGCTTTTGTCTTCGCAGCTGCAATCTGTTTATTAATATTAGGTTGCTCAACATCAGAGTTGAGCTTTTCCGCTCTAAAGTTCTCTCTAATACTTTGTAAGTCTTTTGCAGCTATTCTTCTTTTTTTTGCCATATTACAACCCTTTTGTTTGTATTATAGCATTAATTATTTATGTTTTACACACTATGAAAGAATAATTTTTGCTTTGTCTTGCGCATAAAAGCTTTCTAACATGTAGTCTAAGTCATCAGTCAGAATTTGATTTGTTATATCAAAATTAAAATTTGACTCTTTTAGGAAAATAAGGTTTGTAATCTTCTTATTTCCAGTTGAAAAAGGTGCTATCCAACTAACTGTTGCTAATTTTAAAAAAGGCTTGTCATTTAATCTACAAACTTTTGTGGCATACTCTTGAATTTTTTCAACAGGTGCATAAGTTAAACCAGACAATGTAGTTTTGTCAACTTTTCTAATTTCGCACTTTGATTCTAGAATTTGATTTAACTTGACAATGTCAGAAAATTGATTCTGTTTTGAAAAGAAAGCATAAGTCATACCTTCGATTAGTCTTTTTATTTCTTTATCTTTTGTACAACGATCCAAGCTATAGCCTTCAATTAGACTTCTGCTAGCTTCATAGCAGATATTAAATTCTTTACCAGTACACTCATTAATAAACGTGGTAATGTCATTGACGAAAAATTTCAATGCTTTATTTTTCTTAAATCCCTTTCTTGACTTTAAAGCTTTTTTTCTTAAAAACCTAACAAAAGTTTTTTGATGCTCTCTTGACGTAAAACTTTCATTTATATTTTCTTTTGAAAGTACAAACTTTGCTGCTTGTTCTCCTAAAAATCTTCCGGCGGCGATATCTGTTGGAAAATGAACTCCATTTTCTATTCTTGACTGTGCTATCATTTCCGCAATAGTCTGTAATTGCATTGATTTTTCTGGAAACATGTTGGAAAGATAATCACATGCTAAGTATGCAAATGCTGCGTGGCCTGACGGGAATGAAGGAGAGTGCGCTGACTCTGTTTCTATATCTTCGCCACGTGCTTCAAAGTATTTAAAAGGACGTTTTCTATCGTACTTAAATTTTAGTCTAAGCATGACACCGTCAAACTCTTCAAGCATGGGTGCTATTTTAGACCACTCTATATCTTCATCTTTTAAAAACTTTTTAAATACATCTTCAGCATTTCTATCTGTCAGCTTTAAAAACTTTTCGGAAAGGGAAGGATCTTTAATACACCTTCTAACCTCTGACAAATCTTCTTCAAATCTATCTGTATCTACTTTAGGATATGACAGTTCAGGCAAAGACTCTTCAAACCCTTTGAAGATTTTACATTTTTTAGACATTCTTTTTTTATATTTTTTTGGAACACTGCTAATGTCTACATCTTCAAAAAGACGCTGAAGCGAAATCATATTTTCCTCGTAAGTTAGTCCTTAGAATGTGTGTAATCTAATTTGTGATAAACTTCTGATATATCGTCTGCAGCTTGGGAGATATGACTCCTCATCCAGTCATCTAGATCGTGACCGTCGGGTATCATGTGTTGGATTTTTTCTGCATATTCTTTTATTTTGTGTAACTGAGCTTTAGCCATGTATGCACCTGACTTGTGATGCTTTTCTGGTGCTTCAAAAGAATAAACCATTTCTGGTTCGTAGTCTTCATATTCCACAGAAGATCCGCTACAGCCACAACCGCCTTCCATAACAAGAGGGCCTCCACAAGAACTGCAGGACAAACTCATCTTGCTTTTCATATGTCCTTCCGGTTCTGGGTGATAGGAAGTATTATGAACTTCGCAGCCAGACGGGTTTTGCATGCAAGAATCGCACTCTTCTTCATCTGATATTGAAAATTGGCGTCTAAAATCGTCAGGAATGTCTTCAGGTCTAACAAGTAAATCTTCTTCTACTCTACGAATTTCTTGCTGAATTATTCTTCTTAGGTCGACTCTTTTCATTTTTTATCCTTAAAACATGGAACCCGATTTAATTCCGCTTATTAAATATCTCATTCTTTCCATATTGTCAAAAGGTTTAGCATTCAATATTAAACTTTCTACTTCTTTTTTTGTCATATCACCTAAATCTTTTTCTAGATTTTGAGTATTTTTAACATTAATTCCGTATGAAATTAAGTTTTTTGAAATTTTAATTTGCTTTTCTTTTGCGTCTGGGTCCAGTGCTAAAATAACATTAGACTTTTCTTTAATTATTTTTTTAAATAGACTGTATTTGGTATCAATCCAACTGCCAAGTATAGGAATAGCATTATTTCCGGCCTTTACAGCATCAAAAATGCCTTCTACGAGAATGACAGGCTTTCTCCAGTCTACTAAATGTTCATTAAAGATAATGTCTTTTTTTGATGCCTTGCAATTTTTGTATTTTTGATATTTTGTTTCTTCACAAACCCTAGTTAAATAAAAGTTTAGGTCTAGACTGTTGTCAAAAGATGGAAAAATTACTCTGTTTTCAAATCCAACTTCAAGGCTATATCCTGCTTTAAATCGATACAAATCTTCGTATTTCATTCCTCGAGTCAGTAGATATTTTTTTAAAAACTTTGACTTTCTTGAATTAGAAAGAGTTAAAAGTTTAAAATCTTCAGGTAGTTTAAGAACTACTTTTAAGTCTTCAGACTTTTCTTCTTTAAAGCTTCCAAAGTATTCTCTAAACTTAGGCAACTGTTTACTGTTCGGGAAATTAACTTGAGCAAATCGAGAAATTGATCTACCTTTTGCTTCGCAAACCCAGCAATGATACACACCTGTTTCAATAGAAATAGATAGTTTTCTCTTCTTTTTTACTTTAGAAGACTTCAAGCAAATAGGGCAATAGACAGCAATGTCACTGCCGTTGCTTGCGACAACACCTTTGCCAAAAACAGAACTAATAAGTTCTCTTTTTTGTTTTAAAGTTACAATACTCATATTGAGATATTATAAAGCTTTTTCTCTTTTTTCAAGCCAATTTGCTTTTTCAATTACATATGCATCTGCCATGTCATACGACACCTTGTCAGTTACTTCTAGACCTTTTCTCGGGCCTGACTTGAGGATCTTTGTAGGGAAGCAGAAAAGATCTCCAATTTGATCTTTGACTTGACGCAAAACTTGCTCTTTAGTTGTTTCTATTGTTTTCTTTTTAGATAAGACTGTAATGCTGCTTGTTTTTCGGGCGTCATTAACATTTATAGGGGTCGCTTCCATCCCTAAATCACTATAGCAAATCCACTGAATGATTCCGTTAAACTTTGCCAATTTAAAAAGTGTTTTTGCTGAAGATCTTCCTTTTGCAAAGCTTGTTAGGTAATCTTCTACAGCTATATCATCTATCGGATATTTTATCATTAGATCTAAAATGTGTAGTTTTACTTTTTTTGCTTTTTCAAAGAAGTTTTTTTCTTTAGATAATTCAACATAAGAAAAGTGAACAGGAGCACCTTCGTCATTTACGATGCAAAAGCCCGTACAGCTTGTAGATATATCTGCCCCAAGTATCATTAGAAGTCCTGCTTTAGTCTAATTACAAACTCATCTTCTTCTGTTTTGTTAATTGGTTGCGCAAAGTTTGCTTGCATAATTACATTAAAGTTGTCATCATGAATATTAACAGTTGAAATGTGAACTGTGCTTAAATTTTCGTTACTAGGTGCAGAATCAGGCGGGTATTTTTCATAAGTTTTGTTTGAAGAAGACATAAAAAAGCCTGTAAATGCAGGTATATTCATTACTAGACTGTGAAGTTGTTGTTCTCCTCTTAGCTTCATGTCAACCTTATCTTTACCGTAATAGAATAAATTAGGTGTCTTGATTACAGCAGCACCTTCTTCGTACAGGATTGTACCGATGTTGTTCCAGTCAGCTTGAGCTGTTAAGCAGTCAGCACGATACAAACCACCTCTACCGTTATCTTTTATGTTTACTGATATATCACCGCCAGACCCTGTTAGATTTTCTTCATACAGGTGAAAGCTTTTAGGGTGAATTTTTGACCCATAATACAGGTTAGATATATCCAACACAGTTATTTCATTAGAGCTGACGTCTCTAGTTCTCTGAGCAATTGTTAAAACTGATCCAGGAGCTACTCCTGGATTGTCTGGAGCAGATCCTACTATTTGATCAAAAATAGACCCTGTTGTAAAGACCAGCCCGGGAAAGAGTGAAGAAGTAGGAATTAGATTTTCTAAACTAATTATTGAGTAATCAGATGCTCGACCTGACTTTTTAAACATTGCGCTACTAGACATTAAAGATTTTTCTAACAAGTCGTATATTGGCTTGTGCAGTCCGTTGTCATTAGGCAAAATCGTCATGTTTCTTTTGACGTTAGAACCTGTGTCATAGATGTAATTGTCAGCTGTAATATTTTGTATTGTTGTGTTAATTGTTTGCGGAAACAATCCGTAATGTCTAGGTTGTTCCATCGTCACAAAGTCTAGAGTATAGTTTTCTAAATTAAGAGACTTGCCGCCAACTCCAAATGAAAACTGAACACTGAATGGATCGTTTGTCGTACTCGTAATTTCCTGAAAGGGTGTTACAAGCACGTTCCTTTGTGATGATGAAGGAAAAAAGTAAGCAGGGACATAAAATATCAAGTCATCAGTTGATGCAGGACTAGTGTCAGATATTGTCTTGTACTTTGTTAAGTTTTTATTGATAAACTTGTTGTATATTCTTACATCATGAATTTCTGCATTCAATGGATGTGAAAGTTGGTACGTAGAAACTACTTTGTCTATCGCGCTAGCATCTGTTCTGTAACCTTCTGACGAAGCTGCACCGGGCGCAACCATACTAGCCCATGACTTAAGTCCTGTGTAGTCCGCATCAAGGTAGTTACCTAGCAGCAAGCATGGTGGGCTTCGGCCTGTATTTGCTGAAACTGAAGCTGAAGGCACATGAAACAAAGTTTCTTCTGTGTCTATGAAGATAGACCCGGTGCTGTTGTTTGTAGAATTTGACCAAGCAACAAGAATGTTATGCCAGTTGTTCTTTTTAAGAAACTGAGACGATGTAAAAATTAGGTCTCTTGGATATGTGCCGGAAGGAGAATTTAAGTCTATAGTTGAAGGAGGTATATCCGCGCTCTGACTTAGCTGAAGAAGCAACTTAAAGGTATCTTCAGCGCCAAACTCGTCTACTGAAGAGCCTGATATGAGTGATAAACATATCGACGATGATATGTGCAAAATTGTTCCTGCTCTGTAGCCCTTATCGGCACTTGAGTACCTTGGATTAATCCACATATTGACAGAAAAACTGTCAGGTAGATGGTATCTTTCATCTACACTTGGGTATGCTAAGACAGAAGCAGAGGGGATCTTATCGTTGTCAAAAAAGTTTAAAGTATTGTAGTTTGTATACCAAAACCCACAATTTTCGTATTTGTGCCGATGATAAGGCATCAACACGTTTCTAATAACATTTTTCTCTGTTGTGTTTTTTGTAAACTTAAAAGGCGGATCAAACCTAAAAGCATCTATTTGCTTTGTATATCTAACATCTTTCGGTGCTTCATCTATCAA
>Ga0115566_10002608_pt1 | contig 14821 bp, 21 predicted proteins | sample COGITO_mtgs_1204_3_FD_87173 | JGI IMG/M metagenome (GOLD analysis project Ga0115566, IMG submission 87173) | Pelagic marine microbial communities from North Sea - COGITO_mtgs_120405 | ecosystem: Environmental > Aquatic > Marine > Epipelagic | place: Germany:Helgoland, sampling site Kabeltonne...
AATTATGTTGACTTTGTAAAACAAACTACTAGTGAACCTAGTTTGAACTATGGTGCTATGGCATCTCGTCTTGCTGAACTTGAAGCCTCTGGAGTAAACACTACTCAACTTTTAACTGCTTCTCTGGGATTGACTGCAGAAGCAGGTGAGTTTACTGAGGTAGTGAAGAAGATTGTATTTCAAGGAAAACCTTATACTGAAGATAATGTATTCCACATGAAGCGTGAACTTGGAGATATTTGCTGGTATCTTGCTCAAGCATTCATGGCATTGGATACTGACTTTGATGAGATTCTTGATATGAATATTGAGAAACTGAGTGCTCGTTACCCTGCAGGAACATTTGATTCCTATTATTCTGAAAACCGTGTAGAAGGAGACGTATGATTAATCTTGAAATTAGCATACCAGCTGCAATTGCTCTTCGACAGGCATTGTATCGCGAACAGCATGGATATACTTTAGATCTATCTTGTTGTCCAACGAGGGTCATTGATATTCGTAATCTTATTGTAGAACTCGACACTAAAATTGAGGAACGACTTAATGAGCAAGAAAAAGTTCAAGAACAAGAAGAATGATGAATGGGAGTATGAGGAAACTCCTGAAGTTCGTGCTGCTATCGCAAAACTACACGAAGATATCCATCAACGTAAACTGAAAGAACAAGACGACAAACTTAACTACGACACTGGAGGAAAATGAAAACGATTAGTCTTAATGAATATCTTATTGCAGGTGAAGAGTTTTGGCCTAAGTATTGGTATGTTGCTAAAGAACTTGGTGAAAATGCAAAATCAGAAGACATTCTAAAAATCATGGAGTCTCTTGCCGGTGTTGCTATGAAAAATCGTGCAGAAGAAAAAACTGGACCATTTGGATTTAATAAAAAAGGTCTTATTGCAGAAGATGAATCTCCTCTAGAGGAATAAATAATAAAATAAAAGAGATTAGGATATGTTATCTAATCAATACCGGCAACGGATGGAGTTTATTTGTAAACGCATCAGTCAAGGTGAAGAGGTACAATTATCTGATATGATATGGGCAACTAAACTAGCAAAAGCAAATAGGTCTGCTGGTGAAATGTTGAGAAGAGCAAAAAGAATAGCACACAATCCAGACATTCAAGAAGGAAGTTTGGATGATTTTATGAATAGGATGGACTTGGGAGACCCTGATCCATCCAATCACAAAACAGGATTTAATAGCGCAGATGACATTAGCGATTGGTTCCACCAAAACAGAACAGATGACTGGAGACAAAGAGACTAGAGAACTAATTGATGATGTGTTTTATATTTGGGAAACCAGATATGGACTTTGGAGCACTGAGACTAAACAAGGACGTAAAATGTTGTCTGGATTACATAAAGATAATGTAATCATTATGACAAGATGGCATCTTAAGTGCGAACAAGATGGAACTCTTGACCAATATACAAGAGTTGTTGGTGATGCAAAATTTGGAGTTGACTTATGATTAAAGATGATGTTCCTTATTCTCTGATAAATGATATCGCTGAAGACATCGGTGGTAAAGTAGAGCACTATAAATGTTGGGATTATGATTCGGGCAGTCCCACTGAGTATAGAAAAATTGTAATCGTGTACGGACACGAAAAAGTAAATGACGACAGTCCTTAACTATGCTGCTGCCATTTGGTCTGTTGTAATTATGAACTGCATTCAACCGGTGAACTGGAAAGCATGTCTACCAGTTCATGAATGGTTGCTTCCAGAAATAAAAACAGGTATTGAATTATATCTTGATCCTTCTATAATATACAAAAACGAAAGAGAATATTTGAATAATATAAATATAAAAAAGTAATGTGTTAAAAGAAATGTCTTCTGTATTGCGTAATTTCATGGAGGCTTATACGGCTGTCCATAATCCTGAAGCTAAAGAAGAGTTCTATGCTAGTAGAGATTCCCTTAGTGAGTTGGATTTCTCCTTGATTAACGAAGAAGAACTTAACGATATTTGTGAAGAGATCGTTCAAGAATTGTTTGAAGAAGGTTGTAATGTAACCGACGTTGATCTTATAGTTGATGGAATGCTTTCTGAAGCAAAAGTGACTTATGGTAGTGATACTGATAGTCCTAGAGCAATGAAAGTCAAGGCAATGAAGACCGGACTTAAAGGTGCAATGGACAAAGTAAAGTCTAAAGCATCAACTGGTGCTGTTAAAACGTATGGCGCATATAGAACTGCTAAGGTAGCAGCACAAGACAAAGCAAGAAGAACGTCACAGACTGCTAAGAATATGTCTGCTCAGACTGCTAGAGCAGCAATGGATGCTAAGGCAAAAGCAAAGTCTGGTATCAAAGGTATGCTGAAGAAAGCAGCAGAGAAAGTTTCCTCTGGTGCTCAGAAAGTTGCTAAGAGAATGAGTGAGGGAGCAAAACCTGATTACCTAGACTTTGATAAAGATGGTAATAAAAAGGAGCCAATGAAGAAGGCTCTTAAGGATAAGAAGAAGCACGGTATGAAAGGTCATAAGTGCGATGATGATTGTGATGAGAAAATGGAAGAAGGTTACAAGGAACTTCCTAAGAACAAGATGTTCCGTAAGGCAGGTAACCTGGGACGTGAGGTTGTAAGTCCTTCTACTACTGATGAAAAGCGTCAGAAGTCATATGATCGTTCTAAGAAGATCGTCAAGACTCTCAACAAAGCAAACGAAGAAGTGTCTTTCTCGGAGACAGAACTGAAAAAGTTTGAAGAGATTGTAAACTCTTGGATTGACTGAGACAAAAGATGGCAGCAAAGAAAAATGCTATCGTCGCCTTAGTTGGTATTATCGAGAAGATTCAACAGGACAAGTCTCTTGCAATATCAGACAAGTCCTCTTCTCGGCGTACCTTTTTTGAAGTAAAATCTCCAGACAGAATATCAACGGCATCGATGGTTCAGGAAGAACTCGATAGTGCTGGAGTTAAGTATGCCTCAAAAGCAATGCCTGGGTCTTCTTTCCCATCAACTGTGGTAACAACACAGGTTGATGGTAAGGCTAGAACTGCTATAATACAGTATAAACCATCTGCAGGAGCAGGAAAGGCGGATGCTAGAACTACGTTAATGCAGGAGAAAGCATCGACATATGTGTTTGAGAGAGTATTGAAAGATAATAAAACTTGGAAATCTGTTCAAGCAATGTATGATGATGCTGAGACAATGAAGGGCATACGTGAGGTATATCCAAATGTTCAACCAGAATGGATGGATGTTTTCTGGAAACAGCACGTCAAAATGTTTGAAGAGTTCTCAAAAAATACTTGGAATGTATTTGACCACAGTGGTTCTGGATCATTTATGGATTATGTGACTGACCTTGTTAGTAAAAAGTTTGGAATTGCTAAGAAAGATAACTGGGATCCTGCTGATATGTGGTTGATCAAATCATCTGTTAAAAAAGTTACTGATGTTATTGACGCAACAGTTGAAGGCAGTAGAGGTACACAAACTATTCAAGAATTGAATACAGTGATGCGTGAGATGTATAAAAAAAGAATTCTTGTAGGTGTATCATTAAAAAAAGTTTCTGGAAAGCAGGCTAAATGGGAAGAGTTTAACGTAAAGGAACTTACGTTAGATGAAAAAGATGATTATAACTTTCCAGATGTCGATTCTACTATAAGACTTGATGAAAAAATGTCTCAAGATACTGTGGTAAAACTAACTAAAAGTGGAAAGGGGTATAAGTTTCAGATTAAAGGAAACAACTCTACTGGTTTTAGTAACTTGAAATGGGAAGCAACTCAAATCGGTGCTGGTGCTGCTAGAGGTGGTAAAGCACAAGTAGATATGGTTGTTCAGTTGCTAAAAGATAATGGTGAAGATTTTGATAAATCTAATGGAGATTATCCTAAAAATTTAGAAGAGTATCAGAAAAAAGAAAAACTTTATACTGATATGTTTAAGAGAATAAAATCTAAAGCAGATACACGTATTACCAATGATGATGAGTTTAATGAGAATATTAAGGCAAAGTTTATTACAGAACCACATGTTGCTAACTCAAAACTAATGCAACTTGCTTTTCTTGATTCAATTTATAAGATAACACCTGCTAAAAAACAATCAGAAGTTTGGACTGATATGGTATTCTTAGCAATCAAGAAGGGTAATAAGTTTGGACCCTTTGGAAAGTTGTACTAAATATTCTTATGGGTAATCCTAGTGTAATGAAATCGTTTTTAAATTTCTTTAGAGAAGCAAGAACTTCTCAAGCATCAGATACTGCTGCTCGCCAGAATCTAACAGGTGATGGGCATGGTAACTGGTTTGACAAGGATGGCAACATGGTTGCTAAGACTGTTAAAGGAAGACTTGAATTTTTACAGAAGAAGCAATCTAAAAGTGAAGATGACGCAACTCAACAGAAATCCGCAAAAACTGAACCTAAATCAGAGACTACGCAGGATACACAACAGCAACCAGCACCTGACTCCGGGGAGTTTGGAACATTTGGAGACGGAACTCCAAGGAGGATGCCAGTCCCTACGAGAGCAGATGGCTCTCCTAAAGAAGACCTTGGACCTCTGACTGTTGTATTTGGAAGATTCAATCCTCCAACAGTAGGACATAAGAAGTTACTTGATGCTGCTAAGAAACAATCAGGAAAAGGAAGTTTAAAAATATATCCATCAAGAACACAGGATGCTAAGAAGAATCCTTATGATCCAGATGAAAAAGTAGATGTAATGAAGCAAATGTTCCCCGATCATGCGGAGAGCATTATTAATGATCCTAACTCAAGATCTATATTTGACGTATTGAAGCAGGGGTATCAAGATGGACATTCAAGTGTTAAAATTGTGGTTGGTGGTGACCGGGTTAAAGAGTTCGCAAAACTCTCAGGAGATTATAATGGCAAACTCTATGATTTTTCTGGTGTGGAGACTGTATCTGCTGGAGAAAGAGATCCCGACGCTGAGGGTATTGAAGGGATGTCAGCATCCAAAATGAGAAAGGCAGCTGCTTCTAAAGATTTTAAAACTTACAGGACTGGTATTCCTGATTATATTGATGATAAGACTGCAAAACAAATGATGAACAGTCTTCGTAATAAGATGAACATCAAAGAAGGATGGAGTCTATGGCAGATTGCTCCTAAATTTGATTGGATGAATCTTAGAGAAAATTACGTTACAGGAAAGATATTTAAGATTGATAATATTGTTGAGAATCTCAATACTGGATTAGTTGGTAAGGTTATTCGTAGAGGAACAAACTATCTTATCTGTGTGACCGAAGATAATATTATGTTTAAATCTTGGATCAAAGACTTGAAAGAGTATACTGAAGTCAAGATGGATAAGAAAGAAAGACTTCCTAAGAAACCAAATACACTTGTTGGTACTAAGGGATTCTTTAAGTATGCTTCTGATATGACTCCTGGTCATGAGGACGGAGGACAGAACCTTCAAGACGGCGGAAAGGCATATGATGGGAAAACAGCACGTTCATTTATAAATAAGTATAAGAAAAAATAGTAAAGTCATGATTTCCGAGCAGGATAATGCACCTGAAGAGGTGAAGATTCGCGTCAGACAAATGACGAAAGCGATTCGTTACAAGGCAAGAAAAGAAGGTGGTAATCTCTTCAAAGCATTTAATGATTACATGGGTAGTCAGTCGGGCATCAGTGCAACTGAACGTGCTTCTGTAAAACAATCGCTTGGATTATCAGAAACATACTCGGCATGGAGAGACGATCTTCGTGAAGTTGTAGATGTTCCTGAAAAGGATACTGATGCTGATAAAGTTATTAAAGAAAAGAAAGTAAAAAATAAGATTGTTATTAATCCTCCAATGAAGGAGGCATTTGAAGAGATTGGTGCTACTGTGATTGAAGCAGTAGAACTAGAAGAAATGGATAATGCTGATGAGGCAGAATCTCAAAAGAAAAAGCAACTACAAGTCAAAGGTCAGATGCTGAAAAAACAGCAGATGCTTGATCGTATGAGACTTCAGATGCAGAAGCAAGGTAAACTTCCTACAGGACATGCTGAGGGGTATGCTCCTGGTGATGTTGACCAGAAACTTGGTGCTGTAACTGCCATTCCTAAGAAGGATCAGGATGATGCTAAGGCACGTATTCTTGCTAAGGCAGCAGCAAAACGTAAAGCAAATGAAGAATTTGAGAAACTTGATGAAATCTCACAGAAAACTGCTACAAAAGCATTTGCTAGAAGAGCAACTGATGAGTTTGAATCTGATAGTGAGAACCCAAGAGATTTTACCAAGAGTGGTAAGAGTAAAGCAGATGCGGCTAAGAGTCGTATAGAGAAAAAGTTTGGTAAGAAAGCAGGAAAACACGCAGAAAGAGCAGCACACGCTACTACTTTTGGACGCAAGAGTTTCTCTATGCCCAAAGTAGATGAAGAAGTTGAAGTTGATGAGGCAATGCGTCCTGGTGAACGTCAGAGAAAAGTAGCAGCAAAAATGCATAATCCATATACATCATCTAAAACCCGCACAGTCGCCCATAATGTTGCAGTTCGTGGTGACGTAAGCACTGGAGATCCTGCTATCAAGTCAAGAGGTGGCGGTGGTGTCAAGAAGGACAAGGGAATGGGTTATGGTGACAGGGGTGCTGGTAACAAAGCACGTCGTCGTGCAGGACAAGAACCACTGAGAGGAACTCGCATGAAAGAAGAAACTGAAGATTCTCTAAGAGATCGTCGCATGGAGCGTGGTGGTGTTGATGGTAATAACCGTTACAACAAAGCACCTGGTAAACCAAATACATTTGGTAAGAAACCCGGCCAAAAATATGATGGTATGTCCGCACTTGAGAAAGTAAAGGCAATCATCCGTGCCAAGCATGGACAGGGTGCAATCATGGACACCAAGAAGAAGAAGAAGTAATGCCTGCCGTATCAAGAGCACAGCAAAGGTTTATGGGTATGGTATATGCCACCAAGAAAGGTGACATGACCAACCCTTCTCCTGAGGTTGCTAAAGCAGCAGCATCAATGAAGAAGAGTGATGCGAAAGACTTTGCTTCTACTAAGCATAAGAAACTGCCTGAGAAGAAAACTTTTAAAGAATTTATGGGTGACTTATGAGAGCAGGTAACGGAGCGTATACAAACTCAGCAGATCCATCGGGTCCTTTTGCTGGATTTGATAAGAGACTATTCAAAGGTGATGAAGATCTTCTTTCTCAGGATTTTCAAACTGCTGCTGAACCAGGTCAAAATAGATATAATTCTTTTTCAGCAGTTTATCCTGTAATGAAAGTATCTCTCTCAAATAATATGGGGGATGGTCCTTCTATTGATGCTATGGTTGCTGCATCAAAAGAATTTGTAAACAAAATGGACGAACAGAACTATCATAGAGTGCGAACTATGTTTGCTGAGAAAGTTGATTATGCTGATTCAAAACAAATGAAACGATATGATGATGAAAGAAAGCGTCATAAAGAACAAGATGCTAGAATGAAATATGGCAAATCATTTAAGAAGTTTACCACAGATGCTTCAGCAGCAAAAGATAGATTGAGACCTGGTGAGGTCAAACGATATGATAAAAAACTTGGAAAGTATGTTTCAAACAAGGATTGATATATAGTCTACACGCTATATAAATCATGCTTGCATTTCTACTCCCATTAGCATCCAAAATTATCAATGATGCCATTTCTAAAATTCCAGAGAATGAGGAACTTGGTGAGAAGATGGTTGAGATCTGTCTTGTTATTCTTTCTAAAGCAGTTAAGTTGACTAAGACTGATATGGATGACCAACTTCTTGAAGTTGTGACCAAAGCAATTAAAAACAGAGAAGATTGATAATATGGAGATTCTAGGGTCTCCTATTTTTATAAATATTTGATAGCAAAGTAATTTCATCTAAGGGCAAAAGACATGGCACTTTGGGGCAATAAGGATAATGTTGGATCTACGGGAACAGTATCCCTTAACTATTCAACTCGAACGGTAACGGGAACAGCAACCTCTTTTGGTATTGCTGGTGGTTGTTCTGTGGGTGACGTAATCCGTTTTGGTATTAAAAATATTGCTGGTACTTATTTTGGAGATGCATCTATTATTGCTATCGCCAGTTCTGAGTCACTGACAATTGGCAGCACAATGGGCCTTTCTGGCGTAGCAATCGCAGGTACTGACTTCCAAGTAAGTCAACTTCCTAAGTCTACTATTCTGGATGTATCATATAGTAAGGATCCTCAGTTTAATGATGAGGCTCCGTCATTCAAAGTTATTCAAAGTGCAAATATTCAGGCACCTAATGGAGTTAGTGCAGGATCAAGTATTCTTCCCACATTCTCCACATATCTGATTCCACCTGATGGTCAACTGAAGGTTGGTGATTTGTATGTTGATGGCGCAACTAAAAATATTCCTATCTTAACATTTGGAACTGCGACAATCGCTGCAAATAATCTGTCTCCAGTAGGATTTAAGACAGTATTCTTCGATACTACTTTAGTTCCTGCTATTGGTTCTGAGTTCTCTAAACTCAATATCAATCAGCAAGTTTCACTTGGTGTAGTTTCTGTTGCTGCAACCTCAGTTACTATTGATACAGCACTTGCAGAATCAGTTGGTGTTGGTTCTATAATCACTGTTGTTGATCCTTATGTCGTTGCTCTTGGCGCAACTATTACTAATGCTAAGGTTCAAGGTGCTCTTCTTGAGTTTGGACGCTATCACGGTGGTTATGATAAGTATGCTTATGGTATTGGCACCACTGCTATCACCAACGCAAACGAAACAGCACAGTATGGCGTAGCACACGCTGGATGGGTTGGAGTTACAACCTATATTGATAATGCTGGAGAACTGAGAGTCAAATCTGAAGTCTTAGTTGCTGGTTCTGGTATCCATACTGGTAATCAACCCCTCTATCCCCCCACTTGATGAATGTATTTTTCTGAATTGAACGAGAAGAACTTTCTTCTCTTCGCCATTAAACACTATGAGAACCCTCAAGCGGTTACAAAGGATGACTTTGATAAAGACCTAAATCATTTTAGGTATATCAAAAGACTCCTTAAAAGATACAAATTGAATAATGATTTGAAGCTTCATCTTCTGATTAATCATTTCATTATTCTTTATAATATATTTGGGGATGCTACCACCCCTATGTTGTTCTTTAAAATTGATAGAGAACTCTGGGGTATGGTAAAAACTTTTGTAGTCTTTTTAGATAGATTGCCTGAGTATCCCCGTACTTATATTCATGAGATAGATTTAGATGATACTATTCTGACCGAACTAAAAAGGATGACCAATGGAGAAGTCAAAGATTGACCGTTTTGTGGATGCTTTTCGCACAGCAATGTACCATGAGTTTCATGTGAATGAAGAAGGTATGGTAGCAAATCCTCCGGGTGGGTCTGGTGGTTTTAGTGCTTCTTCTGATGCTAAAGGTCCTACTGCAGGATATGATAGAGAGATAAAGTTTGATGGACGTAATAAGTTTGTAAGAAGAGCAATAAAAGATTTGATGGATAGAAAAGACAAGAGACAGAAAAGAAAAGAATCTAAAACTGCTAGGAACTTCAACCCTTATTTCGACCCTAAAAATGGACGATCAAGTTAAGTTAGCATTGGTAGAACAAAAACTAGAGGACTTGAAGCCAATAATACTTAAAATTGATGCTGCGATTGAAAAACTTAGTGAGGTAAATACTACAGTTAGCAGAATGCTTGCTGTCCATGAAGAGAGAATTACTAAACAAGAAGAAGTTGACTCCATACTCTTTGCAAAAATTGACAAACTCCGTGATAAAATGGACGCAGATCATGACAGTGTACTGCAAAGACTACGTGGATTAGAGAAACGTGTCTGGATGGCAATGGGTGCTGTGACAGTAATAACATTGATTACAAATAACTCTGGACTGTTCTCAAAGATCTTGACAACTCAACCATACCCTTCTACAATAGAGAGAACTCAGACTGAATGAAATGGATTATATTGATGTTAAGTACATCAATCTTATATCATCAAGACTTCCAAAGTTCAAAAGGGTAAAACCAGAACTATACAACTTTCGTTGCCCCATCTGTGGTGATTCGCAGAGAAACAAAAGTAAGGCAAGAGGATATTTGTATAGTGTAAAGAACAATACTAACTACAAGTGTCATAACTGTGGAATGAGTGTGTCTTTCAATAACTTTCTTAAGAGTCTGGATCCTACAACATATAAGAACTACATATTTGAAAAGTTTAAGATTGGGAAGACTGGTAAGAACTTTGTTGCGGACTCTCCAGAGGATGTGTACCGTACCGTACAGACTTCTAAACCATCTTTTGATACCAAGGTAAAGATTGATTTACCCAACGCCTTTGAGGTGCAGGAATCGAAGGTATATCTAGAGTCAAGAGCAATCTTTAGTGGGGAGTTTTATTATGCTGAAAACTTTAAAGAGTTTATAAACACAATCAAACCTGATACTTTTGATAGTGTAAAGTTTGGAGAAAAAAGAATTGTTATTCCTCTTATTAGAGAAGGAAAACTTATTGGGGTTCAGGGCAGAGCACTCTCTACAAACCCTATTAAATACTTAACCATAATGATGGGCGATGATGAACCAAAAATCTATGGACTTGATAAAATCAAAAGAGATACTCCAGTCTTCATTACAGAAGGACCATTCGACAGCACATTCATTCCAAATGCGATTGCTATGTGCGGAGCTGATCTTGATATTAGTAACTGGGGGATTAGCAATCCTGTTTGGGTCTATGATAACGAACCAAGAAACAGTGAAATCGTCGGGCGTATCGGACGCACTATCGATAGAGGCGACTCCGTAGTGATATGGCCATCTAATATCCGAGAGAAGGATATTAATGATATGGTTCTCAATGGACTAAATGTGAAAAAGATTGTAGAATCTAATGTCTACAGTGGACTAGAAGCAAAACTCAAATTTACTACTTGGAAGAAGAAATGAGCAACGGTTTAAAGGTTACGAAGAGAGATGGTCAGATTGAGAAGCTTGACCTTGATAAGATGCATACAATGGTTGAAGAGGCAACCATAGGTCTTGCAGGGGTCTCTGCGAGTCAAGTTGAGATGACCTCTGGTATTCAATTTTATGATGGTATTACTACAGCAGAAATTCAAGAGATTTTGATTAAGAGTGCTTCTGACCTTATTGATCTAGAGCATCCTAACTATCAATTCGTTGCTGCTAGACTTCTACTATTTTCTTTGCGAAAGCAGTTGTTTGGTAAGATGCATGAGTTGCCGGATCTAGTAAATCATATTACTAAACTGGCTTATGATAATATCTATGATAAAGATATCTTTGTAAAGTATTCTTTAGAAGAGATTATGAAAGCGGAGACTTTCGTAGATCATGATAGAGATTTTATGTTCACCTATGCCGGATTGCGGCAGGTTGTGGATAAATACCTAGTACAAGACAGAAGCACAGGCAAAGTCTACGAAACACCGCAGTTCATGTATATCATGATCGCGTTGACTATTTTCCGAGACTACCCTAAGGCAACTAGATTGTCTTATGTAAAAAGGTATTATGACGCCATCTCCAGGCACAGACTCAACATCCCAACACCAATTATGGCAGGAGTCAGAACTCCTTTACGCCAGTTCGCGTCTTGCGTTCTTGTTGATGTTGACGACACCTTGGATAGTATTTTTACTTCTGACATGGCCATTGGCCGTTATGTGGCGCAAAGGGCTGGAATCGGCATCAACGCTGGAAGGATTCGCGGAATCAACAGCAAAATCCGTGGAGGAGAAGTTCAGCACACAGGTGTTATTCCTTTCCTTAAAAAGTTTGAATCAACTGTACGATGCTGTACGCAAAATGGAATCCGTGGTGGATCAGCAACCGTCCACTTCCCAATCTGGCACCAAGAAATAGAAGATATTATTGTTCTCAAGAACAACAAAGGCACAGAAGACAATCGGGTACGCAAACTTGACTACTCAATCCAAATTTCAAAACTTTTCTACGAACGTTTCATTACGAATGGAGAAATTAGCTTGTTCTCACCGAATGACGTACCAGGTTTGTATGATTCCTTTGGTACTGACAGGTTCGATGATTTATATGTGGGGTTTGAACGAGATGAGTCTGTTCCAAGAAAGACTATCGGGGCACAAGAATTAATTCTGAATATCCTAAAGGAGAGAGCAGAGACTGGTCGTTTGTATTTGATGAATATCGATCACTGCAACAGTCACTCATCCTTTAAGGACAAAGTAAATATGAGTAACCTATGTCAGGAGATTACTCTTCCAACAGATCCTCTCAATCATATTGATGAAGAGATGCCTGGTGAGATTGCTCTGTGTATTTTGTCTGCTGTTAATGTAGGTAAGATTCGTTCTGATGAAGAACTTGAAGATCTATGTGACCTTGCAGTGCGGGGATTAGAAGAGTTGATTGATTATCAGGAGTATCCTGTACGGGCAGCAGAAATCGCTACAAAGGCACGGAGATCGCTTGGAGTAGGATTTATTGGTCTCGCCCATTACCTGGCGAAACTGGGGTTCTCTTACGGGTCTCAGGAGGCATGGGATGCTGTTCATGGACTCTCCGAATCATTCCAATATTACTTACTAAAATCCTCTAATCGTATTGCGGAAGAGAAAGGACATTGTGAATACTTTGGACGTACTAAGTATTCTGAAGGCATCCTGCCAATTGATACATATAAGAAGGAAGTTGATGACCTTATTACACAGGAGTTGGCGCATGATTGGGATGGTCTTAGGGCATCTATTGTTAAGTACGGACTCCGACACAGCACACTGTCCGCACAGATGCCTTCGGAGAGCAGTTCCGTTGTGTCAAACGCAACAAATGGAATTGAACCACCTAGAGGATTCTTGTCCATTAAAAAATCAAAGAAAGGGCCCCTTAAGCAGATTGTTCCTCAATACTCATCATTGAAGCAGAACTATACATTGCTATGGGAGATGCCTGATAACACAGGTTACATTAATATTGTTGCTGTGATGCAGAAGTTCTTTGATCAGGCAATTTCTGGTAACTGGAGTTACAATCCAGAGAACTATCCAGACAATGAGGTCCCAGTTTCCGTCATGGCAAATGATCTTCTGACTACATATAAGTATGGATGGAAGACTTCATACTATCAAAACACCTACGACATCAAGACTGATGAGGTGGAAGAGGATAAGTCTGAACTTGAAACCATATTAAGTCAACTAGAACAAGCCGAGGAGGGAGAGTGTGAATCCTGTGCAGTTTAAACTCAGTGGAGGATACAGCGGTGAACCTAAGGAGACCGCAGATACAGTGAAGGGAATGACGGTATTTAATACCAACCCTCACGACACAAAGAAGCAACCAATGTTTTTTGGTGCTCCTTTGGGCATTCAAAGGTATGATTCATACAAGTATCCTATCTTTGAAAAACTAACTACACAGCAACTTGGATACTTCTGGAGACCTGAAGAAGTGTCTCTACAGAAAGACCGTGGTGATTATCAACTGCTTCGTCCAGAGCAAAAGCACATCTATACTTCTAACCTGAAGTATCAGATCATGCTAGATTCTATTCAGGGTCGTGGTCCTGGTATGGCATTCATTCCATACTGTTCTCTGCCTGAACTAGAAGCATGTATGGAAGTATGGGGATTTATGGAAATGATCCATAGTCGTTCCTATACTTACATCATCAAAAATATCTATTCTGACCCCAGTGATGTATTTGATCATATTATCTCTGACGAACGCATTCTAGAACGCGCTAGAAGTGTTACGGAGTCATATGATGACTTTATTAATAATGCCCAAACATGGGGCAATGGTAATATGTGGCAGTCTGACTTCAAAGATTCACCATCTGCACAATGGGAAATCAAAGAGGTCAAACGTAAACTTTACAGAGCAGTTGCGAATGTCAACATACTGGAAGGTATTCGTTTTTATGTTTCTTTTGCTTGTAGTTTCGCCTTCGGTGAACTCAAACTTATGGAAGGTTCAGCAAAAATTATCTCCCTTATTGCAAGAGACGAGAATCAACACTTGGCGATCACTCAGAACATTCTGAATAAGTGGAAAGCAGGAGATGATCCTGAAATGAAGCAAATCATGAAGGAAGAAGAAGAGTGGACTTATGCAATGTTTGATCGTGCTGTAAACGAAGAGAAGAGATGGGCAGACCATCTGTTCAGAGATGGCAGTATGATTGGTTTGAATGATGCTTTACTCAAACAGTATGTTGAGTGGATTGCTAATCGTCGTATGAAAGCGATTGGACTTAAACCTGTTTATGATATTGCTGCTAAAAATAATCCTCTTCCCTGGACACAGCATTGGATCTCTTCTAAAGGTCTTCAAGTTGCTCCACAAGAAACGGAAGTTGAGTCTTACGTTGTAGGTGGAATTAAACAAGATGTTAAGAAAGATACTTTCTCTGGTTTTAAACTCTAAAATCAGAAAAAAGATAGAAGCAAAGCAAATTGATGATTGGTGGTTTCATGAGGAACCACCTAATAAATAAGGAAAGAACATTATGAACATGTGGAAGAAACTCAAGAGTACCCTGAGTACCCCAATCCCTGGATCTATCGTGGCAGCGTCTTTGACGGGAGTCTTATTGGGGACAACTATGGTTTTGTTTACAAAATTACCTGTAGCACCACGAACCGTTCCTATATCGGTAGAAAATACTTCTGGCAGAAACGAAAGCCTAGAATTAGTTCTAATACTGGCAAGCGGCGAAGAGTTACAAGTGAGAGTAACTGGAAAAAGTACTATGGAAGTTGTCCAGAACTTACAGAAGATGTTAAGCAATATGGACGGGAATCTTTTGCTAGAGAAATC
>Ga0115566_10002610_pt1 | contig 14820 bp, 30 predicted proteins | sample COGITO_mtgs_1204_3_FD_87173 | JGI IMG/M metagenome (GOLD analysis project Ga0115566, IMG submission 87173) | Pelagic marine microbial communities from North Sea - COGITO_mtgs_120405 | ecosystem: Environmental > Aquatic > Marine > Epipelagic | place: Germany:Helgoland, sampling site Kabeltonne...
ACTTGATATACATTCGTCTGCGCCAGATGCCCAATCTTTGATATAAGATCGGAGGTCCTCTGGACATTGGGTCTTGTCCCAGCCATCTATAAATAGGCGTGATTAGTTATACTATATATGGCGACTCTTGAATGGTTTGATACAACTGATCTATGTGATGCCTTTGGTGTTGATGGTGCCTGCTCTATGTTAGTTGATACTACTCCCTGTAACACCCACAACTTTACTGGTGGAATGATGGGACATAAGCATAGTGAAGAGACCAAAGAGAAAATGAGACAATCAGCGCAGGGTCGTGATATGTCTAAGGTTGTAGAGGCAAGTATCAAATCCTGTAAAGGGAAACCAGCACACAATAAAGGAGCACAGTATCCTCACCTTTGGAAAGAGGGAACATTAATTAAAGACGATAAGGTATATCACATCAAGGGTATTGGAGAGTTTTGTAAAGAGAACAACTTAAATCCCTCCCACATAGGACAAGTCTTATCCGGTAAGAGAAAGTCCCATAAAGGATTCCATAAGCATAAATGAGTAAGTTTCATCAGGGACATTTTCGTCCACAGAATCCCGATAAGTATGTTGGCAATCCTCGCAACATAGTCTATCGCAGCAGTTGGGAGTTGGAGTTTATGAGATGGTGCGACAGGAATAGTAGTGTAACCAAATGGGCAAGTGAAGAGTTCAGCATACCCTATGTTTCTCCTGTTGATGGTCGCGTTCACAGATACTACCCTGATGGATTTGTTGAACTTGTTACCAAGACAGGCAACACAAAGAAATACATAGTAGAGGTGAAGCCCAAAAGACAGTGTTCCCCTCCCAAAAAGAGGGAAAGAATTACCAAGTCTTACATTACCGAAGCAAAGATGTATGCCGTGAATGAAGCGAAGTGGGCTGCCGCTAAGGAGTTTGCTCTTGATAATGGTGTAGAGTTCAAGATCATCACCGAGGACGAACTGGGTATCAAACCTTATGGAACAAGAGGATTATCTAATAAGCGACACAAACCGAGTAGAAAACCTCGTAGATGATATCATCGCAGAGGGACAACCTGATGACATGTTCCTCATGTTGATGAGTATCCTAGAGACTACAGAATTGTTACCACAGGTTGGAAGATACTACACCTTCATCTATAGACCCAAGACACCTGAACTTAGATATGATCAGTTCCCATTGATTGCTTGTGTCGGTGTATACCAATGGGGATTCAAAGGAATCAACTACCACTGGGGAGATTATAAGAACTACACTTGGGATGAGGTTGGTAATAATGATTTACATCTCGTCTATCCTATGGAATTAAACGATATGAGATCAATTCCATATCAACAATTTAATTATACCTGATAAATAACAATAAAAGTATAAATGGCACGTTCCAGCACGAACAGATACCTGGAAGAGGACTTCCCAAATCTCTTTACAAGAGAAGATGATGGGAGAAGTTCTAGTGGAACCGTGCGTGTTAAGTCGGATAAAGATAATGGGAATTATGACGTAAAGCAAAAGACTGACGCGGGAGAAACTTCAATATATTCTTTTGATTCAAAAACTAACAAATATAGAATACTAGATGAATCATTATATAATAAGTTTTTTAGCGGTCGGGAGGGCAATGAGCAAAAAAATAGATTAGATACCTCCATTAAAGGAGCAACAGTAGAGGCAGCAAAAAAAGATATCCCTGATAATAGTCTTGGTGGAACAAATGATTTAGAAAATCTCTATACTAATATGTTAGAGTCAGATGGGTATCTGAGTTTCAACAATACAGTAGATTTTGATTTGGGTATCACACCAGAAGATTTTGCATTTAATAATTTTGGTAGTGATGCTATTGACTGGACAGGCGAAAGTGACCCAAACCTCTTTACATTTGATTCAGGTCTAAACCTTTTTGGTGACACAGATTTTGATAGTTCTGATACAAAAACACCTTTTGAATCACAAGCAAGAGCAATTGATTTTCAGAAAGGAAAGACTTTCTTCTATCCAGAGACAATGCCTGACCTTGGATATGATTTTATTAGATTTACTTCTTTCAAATATATTAAGGCAGGATTACAAGTAATAGGAAAGGAGAGTGCGGCATCAAGAATCTTTAAAGATAAGATCACAGAGATTATGTTGCCTATGCTACCCAACATAAGTGAGTCAAACTCTGTTGATTGGGGTGGTGATAAAGCAAATGCTCTTCAATTGATACTTGGACAGGGAGCAATGGGTGCCATCCAAGGTATTGGTAATATGAGTCCAGAGCAATTCATTAGTGCTATTGGAGGAACCATTGACGACCTTAAATCCGCTGTAAAAGATCCTCAAGTGGGTCCAGCAATCGCTGCTTACTTTGCTGGTCAAGCAGTTGGTGCCAACATCTTCACAAGAGCAACTGGTACTGTCCTGAATCCTAACCTTGAACTCTTATTCAATGGTCCCACATTAAGAACATTTAATTTTAACTTCAGACTTACACCAAGGACTAGAACAGAGAATGATGTGATCAGAAAGATTATCAAATCATTCAAGAGAAACATGGCAGCACAAAGATCTGAATCTGATCTATTCTTGTTGACTCCTAATGTCTATAGGATTGAATACATCTTCGGTGGTACTACACCTCCCTCTGTTCAAGGACCACATCCTTACATGAACAAGATCAAACCTTGTGCTTTGAGAAACTTTAATGTCAACTATGGTCCTGACGGATCTTATATGACATATCCTGACGGTGGAATGACTTGCTATGAAATCCAACTACAGTTTGGAGAACTTGAACCAATTTATGCTGATGAAATTAAAGAAAACGACGATAACATGAGTTACTAAAATGGCAACACCTTTCTTCCAATACATTCCAGACTTTGAATATGTTAGCAGACTCCCCGATGCTTCTCTTGGGGATTACATCACTGTTAAAAATTTATTCAGAAGAGCAAAGATCAATCCTGATATCTTTAACAACCTGACTAACTTCACCAAGTACAAAATTATTGGTGATGAAAGACCAGATCAGGTAGCATATAAAATTTATGGTAGTCAATATTATGACTGGATTGTTCTACTATCAAACAATATCATTAACTTGATTGAAGAATGGCCCTTGTCCCAACAAGCATTCTCTAACTATATGACTCATAAGTATGGCAATGAGGGACAGTTTAATGAAGCACATCACTACGAAACTACACAGATAAAAGATACTGCTGGAAGAACAATGCTGCCAGCAGGATTAGAAGTTCCTAGTGATTATAGTTTTCAGTACTTAGACACTGGAACTCTTGTTAATAAAGTAAATCCTGTAAGCATAGTATCAAACTATGATTATGAAGATAGACTTCAAAGACAGAAAAGAAATATATTTTTACTACAACCTCGCTTCATTAATGTTGCTATCACAAACCTTGAAGACATTATGAAATACAGAAAGGGTAGTAGTCAATATGTTGGAGCAAATCTGGTAAAGGGAGACGAGATTAGAATTTATCAATAAAAAAAGTAATAGGCATAAAAAAAATGCTGGAATATTTTTCCAGCATTTTTGAATTCAAAAGTTGAATTTGATATCAGGAGTCAGCGAGTTTTGCGAAGTAACTCATTGGGTCTTCATCATCGTCTGCTTTACTACCTCCAATGTCAGGAGAGTTGAAATCAGCAGTTGTTTTTGAAGCCTTATATGAGTCTTCAAGTTTCTGCATGACTTGCTCTTCACTAACCTTTCGTTGCTCGGTGGCAGCGTAGTTATCATATTCAGTCTCCTCTTGTTGCGTTGATGTAAGTGTGGACTTATTGCCCAGAACATAATCAAGACGCTTCTTCAGATCATCATAAGACTTGAACTGATCTGCGGCGGTGAAAGCAGCAAGTGAATACTGCTTCTTCCAGATACCCTCAAGGGCATCATCGTCGTCCAGTAGAGGAGATGGACGGTCAAACTCGGACTTATCGTAGTTCCAGTAACCATCTTTCTTCTGCAGTTTCAGTTTGAAGTTAGCACCCTGCCAGAAATCGAAAGGGTTGATAGGTGTTTCATCTTCAAACTCGGGTTGCATTACATCCATAACCTTATCAAAGATCTTCTTGCCGAACTTGTAGAGGAATACTCCACCCTCGTTTTGAGGATTGGCAGGATCTTTGACAACATAGATGTTGGCATAGAAAGACAGTTTGCGTTTTTGCTTACGCACAGTATCTTTGTCGGCATCGTTGCCGCTGTTCCATAGTTCACGATTCAGTTCACCGATAGGATCCTTACCACCGATGGTGGTCAGGGAGTTCTCGATGTACCACCCACCAGGTCCTTGGAAAGCGTGAGAGAACAGTTTGACCCAAGGGAGATCTTCTCCATCAGGTGCGGGTAGAAAACGAATGACAGCATAACCGTTACCAGACTTATCCATCTCTGGTTTCCAGAGACGTTCATCGGCACCGCCGCCTTTGTTATTCATCTTCTCGGCTTCTTTAGTCAGCTTTGCTGTTAAAGAGCCCAAAGAGCTTTGTTTCTTGAGGTCTTTGAAAGACATTTGATATACTCCATATTGGTTGTATTTGGCTTTTGTTCCGTTGCTTTCAGGAGGATTGGATAGCCTCTTAAACCAAGAACTATAAGTTCTTGTTAAAGGTTTGTCAAGAAGACTCATTAATAGATTTTTTCATGTTTTCAATTATGCTCGACATATTAGAAAACACATAACCAAGATCCACATCGGGGGGGAATCCTAGTTGTCTTGCGGAGATGATGATTTGTTCCTTCATAGTTTTAGCTTCAGGATCATCCGATAGACTCATCCTAGTATACAGGACCTGCTGCTTGTTTAGCAACTGCTCCAGCAGTTCAACGTGTTCTAGTTTATCTGCGTTGTCCATAGCAGAAAATGAAAATACCTTCTCATAGATCTTGTCTTGAAGATCAGAAATGTCTTTCATTTCCTGTTGAACAAAGTCTGATTTAAAGAAACTCATACCCCCTCGTAAATAATCTCTTTCAAGATTTTCTTATATTTGAACACATCAATATGTATAAAGGTGTCATACTTACTGATTCGCATAGAAAGAAACTTCCATACAGGATCATCAAGTCTAGTATCAAAATCAGACTTGAATCCAATAATCTTGTTTAAGATTACCATACTCTCAAGGGACAAACTCTTATTGAGATGTTCCTTGACCACAGGAGGATGCTTGGTCCCCTCAACTCTAAACATAGCATCAAATCCCTTACCTGTAAAGACGTTCTCTACCTCTGTCTTGAAGGTGTATGTAAGAGACTGTAATCGCTTCTTCCAGTCGGTGTAGTTTTGTTCTCCATTTCTAACGATCTCTCCAATCCACAATGACTGAGGGTCATCACAAGATACAAAATTGGAAACGAAAAACTCGACCACTTCACTATCATCCTTCTGCCTGCTTAGTTTTTCAAAAAAGAATCTGTCTTTACGTTTGTAAAAACTTTGAATAGTGGCACGAGATTTACCACAATACCTGTGGTAGTCATACTTCTCTCGCGTAAAATGGTTTTTAAGTCCTAGGTAGGACTTGTAGGCATCAAAAGGCGTCACCTTTGGTATCATTCTCTAGAGGTCGTCTGCTCACAAAGGAAGTTTAGCATGGGATGTTCTCTTAAGCAAGTTCATTTCCATTGCTTCACATTTGATTTTCTCCTTGAGTGGTTTGGAAATCAATTTGGGAATTGACTCAACATCAAGATTGTTTTTCTCACAGAAATGTACAATGGCATCAATGTACTTCATGCCTTTGTTATCGTGAGCGATTGCTTCAATTTCTTCTGCGAACCTACGAGAGCAATAGAACTTTGTCTCTAATAGATTAGTGATCGTTTCTTCTTCAGGACTCTTTGCCATATTCCTGTAATTTGAATTCAACAAACTCTCTAATATACTCGGAGAGAAGGTTGATGTACTTTCGTTTGTCGTGCTCTTCATAGACTTCCACTTCACCATTTTCACATGCCATAATGATGACAAATTTCTTTACCATTATACCAGTCATCTCGTATAACATGCAAGCATAAGCAGCACACTGTACAAAATAATGGTCAATCCACTTGCGTGGTTTTGGTTTCTTACTGGTCTTAAAGTCAATGACTGCTAATTCGCCTTCATATTCAGCGATACAATCAACACTGCCAGCGATACCTAGTTCTTTACTAAAGAGTGCCTGCTCAATAGCATGAATGTTATCAATCTTATCAAGATCAGGTTTTGCCATCTTGAAAAGATATTCCGAGAGGGGTTGAACCGTTGGAAGTTTTTGATTCCTAATGTAGTACTCAACCAATGTATGCATGTCAGTGCCACGACTGGTTGCTTGTTTGGTAATCTTGTTGGCTTCTTCATTACCAACCCGTGCTCTCCAAGACCTGAAGATCTCACGATTGTAATGACTAATAACAGAGGTAATAGATACTAACTTCTCTCCCGTAGGAGTATCATAGTATCTTACACCATCAATAGTCTCTCTGGAAAGAGAAGGATAATCAATTTCAACTTTTGTAAACATTACATACCAAGTTCAAGTTTAGCAATGATGTACTCTTTAACGAGTCCACTACGGCAGATGTCTTCCGCTTCAAATTCTACCATACTAAACGATGGCATGTTCTTAAGGATACGAATGAAGTCAACGATTCCATTCTTCTCTGCTGTTTTAATAAGATCAGTCTGTGTTGCGTCTCCGCAGAAATGAATCTTACTACTCTCACCAACACGGGTAATCATTGAGTCCAGTTCATGAAAGTTTAGATTCTGAAACTCATCAACAATAACGATAACATTATCAAGAGTAGTGCCTCTAATGAATGAGGTAGACCAAAAACTAATTGTACCCTGTGCTTTAAGATTAGCATAGAGCATTTCAAATGCGTTGTCATCTGGCATCTCAAACATATACTTTACCATATTCTTATATGGAATCTGGTAAAGAGAGGACTTATCTTCATGATCGCCAGGGAGGAAACCGATTTCTCTGGTAGGCACAAGCGACCTGACGATGTAGATCTTTTCATAAGGTGTCTTGGGGTCCAAGACATCTAGGATGGCATTGTAGAGGGTGATAAAGGTCTTACCTGTGCCAGCACAACCATAAGCAACAAGGTTCTTATCTTCTTTATATTCTTTGAAGAAAAGTTCTTGATTGCCAGTCAGAGGTTCAATCTTTCTAATGTAATCAAGATTGATTGGTTTCTTTCTCTTCATAGTCCTGTTGCTTGTACCAAAGGGAACTGGATTCTCTTTCTTTTTTCTAGCAGACATAATTTATCAATCGTAGTGCTTCAAAGTAGCACCTGGTTGCTTCTGTGCTTTACTAATGACATCTTTCCAACCTGGATATTTGGTGTACAGTTTTGAAAAAGATCCACCAATTTCAATACCCAACTTGGGAGAATTATCGGGAGTATAATACCGTTGCCAGTCTGGATTATCTTCACACCACTTATCCCAGTCATGAATACTCATGACAATCTCTTTAGTTTCACCAGTCTCCTTATTTTTCACAGGGTATGTTGCCATACGTCACCTCATTTGTGTTTATATTTATTAAGACCAGTCAAGGGCACCAGCAATCGTTGGAAACTGCTCCGCAAAGATCTTTTTACATCCCTCGGCAATATCCATATGCTCTTTCTGTGTGCCGTTAGCAGCCCTCAAAGAGATATAATGAATCCATGAACGAACCGAGCCGCTCATATAGAGTCTGGTCCCTACAGCAAGGGGAAGCACCATTCTAGCACACTCCTTTGCCACTCCTCGTTCTAGCATCTGTTGATACAGTGCCATGGAAGAGTCAAACAAAGTTTGCATCTGCAACTCAAGATTCTGTTGAACAAATGGATCAAGATCATTAGTAGAGTTCTGACGATTCTTTGTATCCTGACGACGCAGTTCTGGTAGAGGAATACTACCAAGCAGAGATGAATCTGCGTAGCGTTGAGAAAACTCTTGAAATGTAAATGATCTGTGACGAAGCACTTGAGCTGCGATTGCCCTAGATGTTTCTATCTCAAGTGTCATAAATGACTGCTCAAAGATACTCCAATGCTGGTGCTTAATACAGTACTTGATTAGTCCGTCAAAAGAATCGTTACCCTGATTGGATGGATTACTTACGCGAGCGCAGTAAGCGATATGTTTTTCAGCATCGGGAGATGCTGATACCAGTGTTACACTATTCATCGTTTTTAACCTGTTTGCGGACCTTTTTAAGTTCTTTGAGTTCGGATTTGATCATCTGATAGGCATCTTCCGTGGATAATTTCTTTGCTATTTCCAAGCAAGTAATAACCTCAACTCTTGTTCCAAAATGCTGAAGTGCGCTCTCAAAGGAATCTAGTTCTTCGTACATAATTAATCTGGGTATCCATCATCATCATACGATTCATCGTAATCAATGATAGGTGCTTGATATTTAGTATCATACTTATAGGACTCAATATCAGAAAATACTTCAGACTCCAAAGCGTCAACTAAAAGTCTTAAATTTCTGACTATGAGTTTTAACTTTTCTCTTTCCATAAAAAATGGGAGGTTTCCCTCCCATCCTAACACTATTCAATTGATTTGGCAATCACTTGATGTAAGTGCGTCCACGATAGCAGAAAGTCCCGTGAGACTCTTTGCTTTCTACACAACGGGTAGAATACTCAACACCACGGTATGAGGTGTGGGTAATCTGTGCGTCATGAATAGCAGATGCTTTGTTGATCTGCTTCTTGATCATGTTTAGTGTGTTCATTGTAGGTACTCCTAAAGTAGTTGGATTTTTAGGTCCGTTCCTTTAGTCGTTTGCGTCCCATGGATAACAATCAGGTGTTGATTCTTTCATAACCTCAATTAATTCAATCCTAACCTCATTGTTAAGATTTTCATTATTCCTCATCCGTAGCATAATTGCATCGGCATCAGAACAACTGAGGGATGAATATAAAAGAACTTCAATCATGGGATGAACGGCTCCGTTCCGCGACTTACTTGCGTCCGATTTCTCGGATGAACGTCAGGTCTTATTATAGACCTCATATATTATATATGTCAAGCCCCATCATTATATGTAATTATAATACGCTTGGACACCTCACCTCTGCTATTGACAACAGTGGTGTATTGTACTTCCCCATCAAGTTCATCTGCGATCACTTGAACTGCTTTACGATTTGGGAATTTTATTCCATTCTTTTTCATTTCTTCTCTTTTATTATGCTCTACCCACATTTCAGCAACCATATCACCGCTATGTACTGGTGGATGATGGGTAGGGGTAGCATTTTGCCACTTATCAATTGCTTCCTGTGTAGGAATTTCAATTCGGAAAGGGATATCATCCTTAATAAATTCCTCATTCATATCAATGTATGTTTGAGGACTGATCTTCTCAGTCACGTTGCCTCCAGTCTTTTGGTTTATCTTGCTGAAACCAATCCTTGATATCTTCAGCACTATCAAATCCCGTCTTATGATTGGATGGGTCGGGATCACCTAGTCCCATCCTATTCAGAAAATCATCAGTACTTCCTTCTTGAATGTTTTGAGATGCTTGGCGTCGTGCCTTTTTCATCATCTCATTAGCAGATGTATTCGCTTTTGCTAGTTTGTTTGCCCAAATCATATCAGACAACTTCACTTCTTCGCCAGCGACAATACATTTACATATAAATTCTAATCTTAAACGATATTGAGTAGAAAGCATGTGTCTCCTCTTCTAGATCTATTTATTTTTCTTTGCAGAAAAATATAATTTGTAATACTTTTTTTTCATAGCATCCATGATATCCATATCTTCAAAGAAACCCATGTATTTAAGATTTTGATAGACTCCTTCCATCTCACCAAGAAGTAGCAAGAGGTGTGTAGGTGTCACCTCTCTGCCTCCAGGTTTATAGAATGAATCAGAATCCTCCTTCACTCGCTTCCTCAACCATTTTAGATACTACATCTTCTGTACCATCTATTGACTTAATCGTAAACAGATTAGACTTCTGATACTTCTTGATCTTCTTATATTCTTTTAGAAGTTTGTCAATCTCATCCGTTGACATGTCAAAGTCAACATCAAATCCTTTAGTCATTTATTTTTCCTTCTTTGTTCCTGGTGGATTCCACAACTTTGGACTAATTCTTCCCTCTGCTTGAGTGATATTCACTAGATCTTTTTTATATTTATCATAGTATTCATCAAAGATTTCAACTGTCTTACCAGTCATGACAATATCAAACTTCGCGATGCCCTCTACATTATACTCGACTAAGTAAGCACTTGAAGGAAGTGACCTATCTTGCGAGGAAGATGGGTCACAATCTTCAGCAATAACTCTTATGCCTTTGGACATTAAGATCGTCCTCCCCATTGGATGTCTGGATAAGCAGATTCTACCACACCTTTAGTGATTTTAAACTTACTAGACAGTTCTTTATCCTTCACAAGGCACAAGATTGCTGCCTCATCAGGATGAAGACCCTCCAGCATTTGAATGAACATACTCTCTCTACGAGTCTTGGAAAGCGTGTCATTGCCTCCTTTAACAAAATGGTAGAGGTTTCTATACTCCTTTCTTAAAGACGTGTGGTCAGTTCCAAGGGGTGCTTCGCTCTTGTTAAATGGAACCTGCCCTTCTGGAAGCATAGAAATGATAGTATCATCAAAGTTCCAGATGAGAAGAGATGTTAGAGCATCAGTACGATACTCTTTCAGTAGTTCAATTTTCTTATCCTTGCTCCTTGCCTTACTAATTTCAGCAAGGACTTCGTGCATAAAAGGATTAGGTGGAAGTTTTGTAGGCATGAGTTTCAATTCAGGTTTGGTTATTTATTCTTCCGATTGGAAGTCGTCAAGTGTATTTTCAAATCTAACAGCCAATACTTCATCTGGAATGATTTGTCCGTTTTCGTCAAACATTTCTGGATGCATTGGTATGTAAGTTGAATTCCTTTCGATCACATATTCTTTTAGTAGATATCCAATTACTCCTCCAACTGCTAAAAATAAAAATGAAATAATTGTAGACAGTGTAAGGGTGACTGCTAACATGGTTCTTCCTCCCTTAATGAGATTCTTTCTTCTTACAATCTAAACTGAAATCTAGATGAATGTTAATCTCTCTACGGAAGAGGGAGAACATCTTTCCAAACTTCATCTGAAAAGTCTTGGGCTGTTCAGAAGTCCTCCTTTTATTTCTTAACAATAACTCTACACCTCTGTTTATATGAGGTGTATCATCATCAGTAATTTTATTTAGAGGACTTCTTTCGTCGTCCGGGTTTCTTTTCTTGTTCATAACGCCATGCATCTTGAAGAATACTCTCCAAATGATTTTTAATTTTTCTAGCTTCTGGTTTACCTAGATGTCCATACGCTTCTCTGAGTTGTTTATGTTGACTATCAGAACCACCCTCCAGATAATCTTCTAAATCATATATCGTGAGGGTGATATTTTGAGCGGTTGAACTTTCCAAGAACTCCTGAACATCTCTCCGTGTCATCTTTTCGCTTTTTAGATAAGCGTACATATTCAGATAAAATTTATGATGATCTTTGAATACATAATCAATGCTATGTTCGATGATATTAAGAAATTCTTTGTTGTCCATTTATACTAGTTTATTTTCTTTTAGGTAAGCGACAGTTTCCTGACACCCTCCTAAAGATTTATCATCACAGAGTATTTGAGGGAAGGTTGAACCTTTCCCAAACTCATTGTAAAACTCTTCTCTTGTGAAGTCTCTACCAAGTTTATACTCCACAAATTGAAGTTCTGCTAATTGTAGCGCACCGAGCACCTTTGTACAATAGGGACAACCGACTTTCGTATAGACTGTGAAGATATTTCTACTCATAATAGTGTTAGGTTTTGGTTTTGTGTTTATAGGCACAGGCTTGCCTCGCCCATGCCCGTGAGAGACTATTTACATAACTACAGACTTGCCCTTTTTCACCACAGTGAGGACATGCTGACCCTGGAGGATCATCAGGATACTTGATCTTCTTTTTTCGTAGGCTCATATGGATGTGCTGGGTTGTGTTCTCTACTCATAGGTTGTGACCTAGTTAAATCTCTACGAGAGTTATTACTGATTACAATAAAAGCATCTTTATTATATTTGCGTACACCGTAGGGTGTTGCCCATTTCTTATTGTAGTCCTCACCCTGATGAATACCAGACACCACTGTACCACCAATCTCTACAATAATATCATCATCCTGATCCCAACCAAGGGTGTCCATTGTTTTAGCAATCTCAGAAGCAAGCATAAAAAAAGAGGGTAGTTAACCCTCTTATCATATCAATCTTTACTGTCTTTGTAAAGACCTTCTAGTTTTTCTCTAGAAAGATCAACATACATCACTTCTTCACCCGCTTCAGGTGCTTCAGGATGCTTTGGTTTAGGAGGAGGGTTCCTCATCTCTATGTTAATAGATTGAATGTTAGCCCACATCATAGCAAAAGCACCACCACCAATAGCAGCAAAGCATACGAAATATAAAAAGACTTCAAAGTTATTCATTTGATTCCTCATCAAAAATTAGTTTACCTTCGCCAATCTGTTTATCCTTTTTGGATAGAACATCTTCATTGTTATCTATCCAATCAATCACAGGAGAACCACCATAATTTTTTTCAAATACAAACCAAGCATAGACCATCATTCCTGTATTATACTTTCCATCTTCTCTCAGTGATTCTCCAAGCATGGGATATCTTGTGTAGACGTATATTATTTTAAGAGGATACTCTCTATCACAATAGATTTCATCATATCTTTTCTTACCATGCAGATAAGAAAGTGGAAGAAGAAAAGCAAACTTTTTCCTCGCAACTTGTTTAGATTTTAAGATAAACTCTTGAGCAATAGAGAAAGGTGGATTGGTAATGATGTAATCATATTGCTCTGTTTCTGTGAGAAAGTTTTTCTCAATATCATAAGCAACAATGTTATCCGTATTCTCTTTAAGAACTTTTACAATCGCACCAGCACCACAAGCAGGTTCACAAATAGTCAAATCATAATCAAACTCTTCAATATTTAAAAACTTTCTTGTGATACTGTAAGGTGTCTCATAAAAATCTGATTTTCTTCTCTTTCCAGTAGAGTTATTCGTGCTAAAGTTTTTACCTTTTTTATTGCTCATAGGAAATGATGTGGTAAACAATTTTTTCTGCTGTATCCTTCAGTTTATCATAAATCTCTTGATTCGTCCACTGCTTCTCACGAATCCAAATGGTAGCAAGTTTATCTTCATGAAAGATGTACTCCTGATTTCTAGGTTCATAATCAGTCATAGAGTCTAGACGATCATTGATAGATGATGAATCTTCAAAGTCACACCCAGAAGCAAATACAACATAAGGATAGTAATCGTATGGACGGCAGTACAAACTAATCTCAGAATGATTCTTTACTGCACGTTCAATGGCATTACCTTTTGCTTGTTTTTTCTTACCTTCTTCCAGAAGTTTATCATTAGTTCCTTGCTTCTTTGCTTCTGAAATTAGAATCGGGTATTCCTTACCTAGTATTTCAGCATACACAATACCACCATCAGGAAGGATATATGGATTCTTAGAGCACGGTTTCCAGTGAGGTTTGCCAATGTTCTCTGCAATTTTTCTCTTCTCAAGTTTCTTAACCCAAGTAAACTTGATTCCAGGAAAGATGCCTTGAAGATAGGTAATCACTTCCTCAACTGTATTGGATAGTTTACCCTCAAGATTCTTTGCATCCTCATTGAAGATTGCTTTACCTCCACCAATTTTTATATGTGTCTCACGAAGACGCTTGCTAGAGCTCATAATAATGGTTGATTATAAAGTCATTATACAATAAAAAAGTACTCCCGTAAGGAAGTACTATGACGGTTTGGGAAGTGGTCTTATTAAAGGTTAGAGTGCTTCCTGGAGAGATTGAACTGTATTGTGAAGTTCTCCAATATCAAGGAGTCCTTCAGCACTGAACCAAGGGGCATTTGCCCAACTAAATCCTTCACCCATGGTACTATCAGGTGCTGTGATATACCAATGACATTGAACGTCAGGCACATCTACAGCACACTTAGACCAATCGTCACTCCACTGTGGGACTTGAACCCACATCACTGCAGCAAACATAAAAGTGAAGAGTGCTTTGATCACAGTGCGTTACCTCTAGGTAGAACTTCTTCTGGGAATACAAACGACTCATGAGGTTGATCAACTGGTGCCAACCATGCTCTCAATCCCTCGTTTAAAAGTATGTTCTTTGTATAGAACGTCTCAAATTCAGGATCTTCTGCTGCTCTAATCTCTTGACTCACGAAATCGTAAGCACGAAGGTTGAGAGCAAGGCCAATAATGCCAATAGAGGATGTCCAAAGACCCATAACAGGCACAAAGAGCATGAAGAAATGAAGCCACCGCTTGTTAGAAAACGCAATACCGAAGATCTGCGACCAGAAACGGTTTGCAGTGACCATAGAGTAAGTTTCCTCCTCTTGTGTTGAATCAAACGCCTTAAAGGTGTTTGCTTGATCTCCATCTTCATAGAGTGTGTTTTCAACAGTAACGCCATGGATTGCCGATAACAATGCTCCTCCCAGTATACCAGCAACTCCCATCATATGGAATGGGTTGAGCGTCCAGTTATGGAAGCCCTGTAGGAAGAGTAGGAATCTAAATATCGCTGCAACACCAAACGAGGGCGCAAAGAACCAACTGGACTGTCCGAGAGGATAGATGAGAAACACACTGACAAAAACAGCGATAGGCCCAGAGAACGCAATAGCATTGTACGGACGAATTCCAATTAACCTAGCCAACTCGAATTGACGAA